>OLOJ01001621.1_pt1 | contig 20437 bp, 16 predicted proteins | sample 1672251 | NCBI WGS metagenome assembly OLOJ01 (sample SAMEA3136664, study PRJEB25190) | human gut metagenome | biome: human gut; feature: human-associated habitat; material: faeces | place: Austria | collected 2013 | reverse complement strand
ATGATGAAGCTTTTGATCAGTATGTCCGAATTGGTGGTATGCCTGGAGCTTATGTATATAAGACTGAGGACAGACAGTATGATTACGTTAGGGATGTGTATTCAACCATTCTTATCAGAGATTTGGTTGAAAAGTATAAGATAAGAAATAAATCAGAGTTCACTAACATATCTGAATTCATGATGGATAACATCGGTAATTTACTTTCGCCTAATAATATCAGCAAAACTTTAAAAAATGACCAGAGTGAGATAACCAGAAAGACGGTGTCAAAATACATTGGGTATTTGGAAAATGCATTTCTGTTCTATGAGGCAAAACGCTATGATTTAAAAGGGAAAAAATATCTGGCAAATAATAGTAAATATTATCTTTGTGATACATCATTTCGTTATGCAGTCAATGGTACACGAAACATGGACTTTGGAAGAGTTTACGAAAATATTGTTTATCTGGAGTTGCGTAGGAGAGGATATGAGGTATATGTGGGAAAACTTTATAAAAAGGAGGTGGATTTTGTAGCAAAGAAACGTGAGGTTCAAATATATATTCAGGTAAGCGATAATATTTCAGATGAAAAAACATTTGAAAGAGAATATTCGCCTTTGCTTGCAATAAGAGATGCATATCCTAAGATGATAATTGCAAGAACACATCATGAAACTTATGATTATAAAGGAGTGCAAGTGGTTGATATCTGTAGATGGTTACGAGAATAGTACCAATTACTGAGCACATTAACAATGTACAATTTGACTGAACTTAGTGATTATGAATTCCTATGGAGAACAGATAGAGAAGCAGGTTTTATGTACAGCATTCTCTGCTACATGTGAAAAGAGAAAGTCTATTTTAGTAAGGATGATATAGAAACTACATTACATTTGGTATCTAATGATTTACATATGGCAGAGCTTTGGGGGCAGTTTCAAAAAAGCAATTATCCAGAAATTTTCCAGACAGCGTCTGGAAAATCTGTGAGTTTATTATCATGGTCGCATTATGCAGTGTTATTGCAAGTTAAAGATAAAGAAGCTATTACTATCGTATGCTCAAAACGCAGAAGGCAATGTTTTATCTTCAACAGAAGGAAAAAGAATAGATAAAGATAGAGGGTTTCGAATGAGCACAGAAAGCAAGACAAGAATGACGGAGGGGAGTATCTCCAGGAAGATCATTTTATTTGCCATCCCATTATTTTTGGGAAATTTGTTTCAGCAGTTATATAATACGGCCGATTCCCTGATTGTAGGGAATTGCCTTGGAAGTAATGCACTGGCGGCGGTCAGTTCGTCGGGCAATCTGATCTTCCTTCTGGTCGGTTTTATCAACGGAATCGCCATGGGTGCCGGTGTTGTTATCGCCAGGTATTATGGAGCAAAAAAGAAAGACAGTCTGCAAAAGTCGATACATACAACAGTGGCTTTTGGAATCGTGGCCGGGCTTGTACTGACGGTTGTCGGTATTCTTCTGGCACCGAAGATTCTGGTTTTGATGGGAATACCATCGGATGTGCTTCCGCAGTCGGTTACGTATTTCCGTATCTATTTTGCGGGATCTGTTATGTATAATATTTTTGTGGGAATCCTGCAGTCTGTCGGTGACAGCCGGCATCCACTGATCTATCTGATCATTTCTTCCTGTATGAATGTAGTGCTGTGATCTATGTTGCGGCACCGGCACTGATCGGAGCGTTTAATGGCGATCCGGAGGTGGTACATTTTGGAGTGATGCAGGCGAGAACCATCGCGCTGTTCTATTTTCTCCTGGCGTTTTCTCATTGTATCGCAGCGGTACTTCGGGGATCCGGCAATGCATCGATTCCGATGATCGTCATGCTTTGCGTCTGGTGTCTGTTCCGGGTAAGTTATATTACTGTCGGTGTTCATTTTATTCCAGATATCCGCGTGGTATTCCGGGCGTACCCGCTGACCTGGAGCATCAGTTCCGGCATTTTCCTGTATCTGTTTTTGCGGGGGAAATGGGTGTATGGGTTTGAAAAAAGAAAAAATAGGATATTAAAAAGTTTTCGGTAAAAACCGGAGGGCATAATTCAGGGAGTCGTTCAGATGTGTTTTCATCATCTGGACGGCTTTTTCAATATCGCCATCTTTGTAAGCCTGAAAAATAGCCAGATGTTCCTCATCGATCCGAGTCTGGATCACGGTTTCACGGCAGTACTGGTTGGAAAAAATAGAAATCCCGCTTCGGAGCCGTTCGGCGGACTCTGCAAGTCTGGAGTTGTTGCAGTAACGGTAAAAAACGAGATGGAATTCGTCGGAATACCGGTTCCAGGTTTGCACATCAGCGGCTTTGGCAGCTGCACATTCCTTTTCCAGAATCTCTGTGACCTCTGCCTGCAATTTTTCCTGATCCGGAGAGGCAGAAGCATAACGGATCGCCAGCCCGTCAAGATCCCCCATAAAAGTATAGATTTCCTGGAGATCATCGGCAGTAAAGCTGATCACCCGGATGCCTACATTAGAATAATAAGAAACCAGCTGATCCTGGGTCAGCCGGGTCAGAGCTTCCCGGATCGGGGTAGAACTTACCTGAAAGCGTTCCTGGAGAAGCTTCAAGGTGAGCTTTTTTCCACATGGTATCTTTTGTGTCAAAATATCATTTCTCAAAATCTGATAAATCTGTTCTGATAAAGTTGATTTATTTAATCCCATCAATAAAATCTCCTGTTATTGTTGTTGTTGCGATAACCACTGGGGCTTTCCAGAGGCATTGTGCGCGGGTATTATGTGAAATATTTTAACATAGCACATAACTGTCAAGCAAGAGGCTGCATGCAGACAGATGTATGCCAGAACTTTTTTTATTCTCTCACGAACTGTGATGTACATTTTGCAGAAATTTTTTGAAATCTGCTCTGATCATCGGATTCATGCAGCGTAGAATTGGTGTAAATAACATAAATCTGTAGAAGAAGTGTTGCTTTTTTGTGTTTTATGCCCATAAAGTGAGCCTTTCTCATTGACACTAACGCGTTGAAGTGTTATAGTCTGATTTAACATATGACATTTTGCAAAATGCAAAATACAGTAAAGATGAATAGTTGATCAGAAGATACGAAAGATGATGATACAGGTATCACAGAGTCAGCAAAGAAGGGATGAAAGGAAGGACGATAGAAGATGGCAGAATATAACTGGCCTTATCCGGATGAGTTCGGACAGACGGAAACAGTAGATTCCGATATTCTGGTTTTAGGTGGAGGACTTGCAGGATGTTTTGCGGCGATCGCGGCAGCAAGAAAAGGGAAAAAAGTAGTACTGGTAGAGAAAGGGGCAACCAAGAGAAGCGGAGCGGCAGGAACAGGATTTGACCACTGGGAGTCAGCCTGTACTAATCCGTGTTCTCAGGTGACACCGGAAGAAATTGCCAATGCTTATGTGGATGAGCAGGATCATTACAGCAACGGTATCGCACATTATATTGAGTGCAGAGAAGGGTATGACCGTATGCTGGATCTGGAAAGTTTCGGTGGCAAGATCCGTGATACGGAAGATGAGTTTAAGGGTGCGGAATTCCGGGATGATGAGACGAAGCTGATGTTTGCTTATGATTATAAGAACCGTTTTACGCTGCGTGTCTGGGGTTCTACATTCAAACCGGCGCTTTATGAAGAACTGAAACGTCTCGGTGTCACGATTTATGACAGAACGGAAGCTACCGCCCTTCTTACAACGATAGAAAATGGAAAGAAACGGGGCATCGGTGCCATCGGTATGAACGTACACACCGGAAAACTGCTGGTATTTCGGGCAAAAGCTACTTTGCTGACGATGTCAAGACCGGCCCGCGTGTGGTTATTTAACCCGGATCTTACCGGACTTTGCGAATTCCGGCCGATGCAGTCCATCGGAAGCGGTCATGCCATGGGATGGAGAGCCGGTATGGAGTTTACCATGATGGAAAAATCGGTGAAAGGTGAATTCTCCGCAGCCGGACGAAGCTTCCCTCCTTACGGAACAGGAAACAATCATAATACCTGGTATGCAGCGACGATGGTGGATGCCAGAGGCGTGGAAATTCCGTATCTGGATCGTGACGGCAATGTGCTGAAGACTGTATCTGAGCGTTATTATCCGGTAAAAGGACAGAAGTTCTTCTTAAAAGGCGGCGTGATCGATGAACCGAAGTACGAGTACCGCGGACCGGAGACGATGCCTTTTGACGAACTGATCAAGAGGGGATATAAACTGCCGTTTTATGCGGATCTGAGCAGAATGCCGGAGATGGAGCGGAAAGTCATCTGGGGCATGATGGTCGGAGAGGAAGGAAAGACCAAGATTCCGATCCTTCAATATTATACAGAACGTGGATTTGATCCGGAGAAACATATGCTGCAAAGCTATGGCAATGGCTGGCAGTCCGCAGCCTTCCTGGATCAGGAGAGACAGCTGTTCGGGGCGCCGGGCGGAATCATGCATGACTGGGATCTGAAGACCAATATTGACGGTATCTATGCGGCCGGCGATCAGCTGTTTGCATCAGACTGTGCCGGATTTGCATGTTCCACAGGATACTATGCGGGAAGAAAAGCGGCAGATTACAGTGATACGATCGAAGAACTGGCTGAGATCGACCAGGCAGAAGTGGATGCGGAGAGAGAACGTCTGTATGCACCGATGAACCGTACAGAAGGCGTCACCTGGAAAGAACTGACCAAGGCGATGCAGAATTATTGCGGTGGCGTGAAGAATGATGATCTTCTGATCCAGGGAATCGATCTGCTGAAGTCTTACAGAGAAGAGATCGTTCCGCAGCTGTACTGTAACAACCCGCATGAACTGATGCGTACCCATGAGGTGCTGGACATTCTGGATGTTTCCGAGATGATCCTTCAGGCCTGTCTGATGCGAAAATCCAGTTCCAAACAGCTGTGTTTCTATCGAAGCGATTATCCGCAGATGGATCCGAAAGAAGACCACTGCTTCATCACGATCCGCCAGGAAAATGGCGTTCCGGTACGGGGAACCGTTCCGGGTGATTATTTCGGTGATTTGAAAACAGAGTATGAGAAGAGAAACCAGGATTATATCGGAGGTGAGGCAAGATGAGTAAGATGAAAGTTGAAGTGATTCCGTGCAGTGCCACACCACTGATCTACGATGAAGAAAAATGTATCGGCTGCAACGCCTGTGCAGAGATCTGCCAGTGCGATATTATTCTGCCGAATCCGGAAAAAGGGAAACCTCCGATCGTGATGTTTCCGGGAGAATGTTATTACTGTGGAGCCTGCGTGATGGTATGTCCGAAAAAAGGCGCACTCCGTCTGCAGCATCCGGTGATGAACCGTGCAAAATTCGTCCCGGTAAAGCCGGAACCTAAGGCAGAGTAATCCGGAGAGAATAAGAGAAAATCAGAAGAAAACCCGGAATCAGATCCTGACAGAAAGTAACCGGTCAGATTCCGGGCAGTATTTGGAGGAAAAAACGTGGAAACAAATACAAAGAAAAAGATAGGTCTTCTGGGATGTATCGGAACAGGAATCGGTGCCATCATCGGATCCGGGATTTTCGGCTCCCTGCCGACCGTGATCAATGATATCGGAACAGGTATCGTGCTGGCATTGCTGGCAACCATCGTGTACACTCTTGCAAAGACGATTCCGAATGTTTACCTTTCATCGGTAACACCGGCGTCGGGAAGTTTTTTTATTGCACCGACAAAACTGATCCATCCGGCGGTCGGTGTATTTATGGCAGCACAGAATCTGCTGCAGCCGGTATTGATTTCAGTATTTGCTGTATTGTTCGGGGATTATTTTGTGGCACTATTCCCGGTACTGGAAGGATACAAGACGCTGATCAGTATCGTGATCCTGCTGATCTATACAGGAATCGCATGGCAGGGCAATCATACCTTTGCATTTGTCAATAATATCATGGTTATTGTGCTGATGGTTGCGATGGGATGTTATATCTTTATCGGTATGCCAAGCATCGATACTTCCAGACTGACGTTGGGCGAAATCTTCAGTCCCGGTGTGAAGCTTACCAGCTTTGCGGCAGCTGTTGGTGTTCTGGCGTCTTCGCTGTCCGGCGGAAGTGCGGTTTCCCAGATCGCGGATGATGTGAAGAACCCGAACCGGAATATTCCGCTGGCTTTGCTTCTGTCACCGACAATTGTTGCATTTATCTATATCGCGATGGGTGTTGTTACCATCGGCTGTATGCCTGCAGGAGAACTGACAACCCTTTCAGAAGTAGGAAAAACCTTCCTTCCTTCAGGACTGTTGACATTTTTTATCGTGGGTGGTCCTCTGTTCGGTGTCCTGACTTCGATGGTTCCGGTTATTATGTTAACCTGTGCGCAGATACAGGCGGCAGCAGACAACGATCTGTTTCCTGCATTTGTGGCAAAAAAGAATAAAAACGGTGTTTCACCGGTGATCCTTGGTTTTGTGATGCTGTTTTCCATCGGCTGTGTGGCCACCGGTTCCAGCTTTGGTGTGTTGATGACGGTATTTTCTTTTGTCAATGCCCTGTCTGATATCGTGCTTTGTATGGTGCCGTTCTTCCTGAAGAAGAAATATCCTCATGCATGTAATCACTCTACCTTTAAGATGGCGATCGGACTGGTGTATGCGCTGTCTGCCTTTGCTTTTATCGTTGCGGCTTATCTGGCCTATGCGATGATCAGTACGCTTGGTATGACGGTATGGCTGATGATCCTGGGTGCGGTTGTGCTGTTTGTGATCTACATTCTGATCCGTATCGCTTATCTGAAGAAACATGGTCGGGATCTGATCGCAGAACTGAAACAACCATATGAGCCATGGGAAGCCCGTGAGCGCGAGTGCAAAGCGCTGGATGAAGTAAAATAGCCGTTGCTATTCACGGATACAAATGAATAAGAAACCGGTCGGGAAAGGCCGGTGTTGCGACAGCGTACGGATAGTATTCCGTACGCTGTTGTCGTATCCGGGGAAATCCGGAATATGAATAGAGGATGAGAGAGGAAAGTGAATTCACTGACAATATCCGGCGAAGCGTGTTGCGAGGATGGAGTGAGCAGCAACAGAAGGGTTGTGTGAAATAAATTAAGTATCGAATCGATGTGGAATATGTTATACTGAGAAAAAATGTGAAACCCTATGTTTGTGAGGGCGGTTTACACAGAAAGGACAGATATGGAAAAAGCAAGAACAGATGTATTATATTACGCGTTGAAGGAAAAAGGCTATCCCGATGATTTCTGCCGGGAGATTGCATATAAGCAGATGAACACGGATTATACCGCAACACGGATGCTGGGATATCTGTACCGGGTATCGAACCCACGCCCGGAAGATGTAGTGGATGAGATGCTGGCTATCTTAAGTGACCGGAATGCCATTATTCAGAAAAAAGAACTGGAACATGCACAGGCAACAATCAACCGGATCTACAGAGAAGGGTTGTGACAGTCAGAATATGGACAAAAGAAGAACAGCAGTAAACATAGGATGCATCTGCCTCATTTTCCTGTTTATCTTTGGATTTTACAAATGTATCCAGTGGGATAATACGAGCAGAAGAGAACAGGAAGAAGCAAAAGAACAGAAGGAACTGGATGAAAAAGCAGCGGATGAGAAAGCATATGAGCAGGCAAAGGAATATATGGAAAATTACCGGATCAGTCTGCAAAAAAAGATGCGGGCCGCCGGAATCGAGGATCTCAGAGTATATTATGAACAATACAATCAGAGAACGTACTCCGATACTTATAATTTCTTGGATGATGATTCCGACTATCAGTATTTTTATTATGAACTGAGTTATTACTGTGACTCCATAGATTCTATATTCGAAGAGGCTACAAAGGATGGAAATTATGATCCTTTTGTGGAACTGCTGAAAGAGGAGTGCAAAGTAAAAGATCAGCGACCGGTGGAAAGAGATGGCTTCTATAAAATATTTGTCGGAGACAGAAAATATGCTGTAAAGATCAATGAAAGAGACCCGGAGGGCGAACTGACAATCTCCAGGGAATACGGAGTGTATTACAGGATCGAGCGGGGAGAAGACGGGTATGAACTTTATACGAACCGGGGAAAAATCTATCCGGAGGAAGAGAAAAATGGATCCGCAAGCGGTGCCGATTCGGACGGTAGTGGTAATTCCGGACATGCCGGAGGATCCGGTTCGGGCAGCTTCTACGGAGATGCCAGAGGATCCGGTTCCGACAGTTTCTCGGGACATTCCGGTGGCTCAGGTTCCCTGAAAAAAACAGATCCCTACGATGTGGATGATTACTGGGAAGAAGAGTATGATGATTAACTAGAATACGTGGGTGTGATATCATGCGATAATGAATAGCAGAGAATATTAAAAAGAAAAGAAATTTTCACAATGCAGTTTTGCAGACAATCTTGTGTTTGTGCAAGAGAGGAAAGGTGGAATTAAAGGATGGAGAAGCAGAAAATATTTGAACAGATCAGGGGAGGGCTTATTGTCTCCTGTCAGGCTTTGGAGCATGAGCCATTGTATACAAAAGAAGGAGGCATCATGCCACTGATGGCGAAAGCAGCAGCGCAGTCGGGAGCAGTCGGAATCCGTGCCAATACTGTACGGGATATTACACAAATTAAAGAAGTAGTAGATCTTCCGGTGATCGGAATTATTAAAAAAGACTATGAAGGAACACCAATGTATATTACGGTGACGATGAAAGAGGTGGATGCCTTAGTCGCATGTGGTGTGGAGATTGTAGCAGTGCAGGGAACCGGTTCCAGACGCCCGGACGGAAGCAGTGCACCGGAATTTATCCGTGCGGTCAAAGAAAAGTACCCGCAGCAGTTGGTGATGGCAGACTGCGCAACGATAGAAGAAGGGATCACATGTGCACAGGCAGGAGCCGATTTTGTGGGGACTACGATGCGTGGCTATACACCGGAGACAAAGGGATGTGATGATATTGATTATGCGTTTATCCATGAACTTTCTGAGAAATGTCCGGCAAAGATTATCGCAGAGGGACATATTCATTATCCGGAACAGGCAAAAAAAGCTCTGGAAGCGGGAGCATTCGCCCTGGTAGTCGGAGGGGCAATCACAAGACCTGCGGAGATCACATCAAGATTTGTTTCGGCGATCCGAAAATAAGAGAGCAAATAGAACGTTGTTATAAGAAAACAGTGACGGTTGACTTTATGTAAACCAACGTCACTGTTTTTCTATGCTGAAATTATATGGAAAAAGTTATGTTCATATGGATTACCGTTCACCGGCTGTGTCCAGACCCATCACCCATTTTCCGTTGGTAAAATCCGGAATATCAACGACAGCACCGCCTCTGGCTACAGACATCTCGGACAGGGCTGTGATCGCCATCCAGGAAGCTGCATCGTAGATATCTACCGGCATCGGGCTGTCTTCGCGCAGGCACTGGAAGAATTGTTCGAATTCCAGCCAGTCCATGCCGCCGTGGCTGCCCTGGACGCCTTCTTCGAGGAATTTTTTCCAGATCGGATGATCGTAGGTTTCGGCGTAGGTATCAGCATTTCCGCTGCACTCTTTTCTCCAGTCAAAATCGTGATCGCGGTCTTCTTTGCGGTCGATGAAGACAGAATCGGTGGCTTCTTCGTACATGCCTTTGGTTCCGCGGACAGTGAAGTTACGGCTGTAGTATCTCGGCAGGGTGGTGTCGAGGGTCAGCTGGATGGTTTCTCCGTTGGCACAGCGGATCATTGTGGTGATGATATCACCCTGGGCAAAATGTGCCTGTTTCAGTCTTTCGTCATCGCTCTTATTCTGCATGATGAACTCATGGAGTCCTGCAGACTTGGAGGCGAAGGAAGAAAGGGTGAGCATCCGGTTTCCGTGGTTGATATTCAGGATCCTGGCGATCGGTCCCAGATCGTGAGTCGGATAGTTTTCGCAGTTTCTGGACAGATAATTTCTAAGGCGGTAATGTCTGTTCTCTTTTCCGAATGCGATTTCGTCTCTCAGATCATGCTGATATCCACCGGCGCAGTGAACTACCTCACCGAGAACACCCTGTTCTACCATATTTAATACCATCAGTTCGCGGCGGCCGAAGCAGCAGTTCTCCAGGAACATGAACGGTGTTTTAGTTTTTTCATAAGCATCGACCAGTTTGTAGCAGTCTTCCAGAGAGTAAGCGCCACCGACTTCCATGGCTACGGCTTTTCCGGCATACATGGCAGCAAGGGCGATCTCTACATGAGATTCCCAGGCGGTTGCGATGATGATCGTATTTACCTCTTCATTTGCGATAATATCTTTATAATCGGTAGATACAAAAGGTGTCGGCTGTCCGGCAGCTTCCACTACTTTTGCTCCTTCCCGGGCGCGATCTTCATAAACATCGCAGACAGCGACAACCTGTTCTTTCTGAGCCAGAACAATATTTTCCAGCAGATCTTTTCCGCGGCATCCAAGGCCGATATATCCGATTTTAATATTTTCCATTAGAGTCTCTCCTTTATGTGTCTTTGTATAACCATTTAGTAGATAGAGTTCTGCGAGGTTTTTTACTCTCGTAACTGCGAATATGCCGAATGATTATATTCTGAGGTTTATTATACACAGATACCGGGATTTGGCAAGGAAAGTAAAATCTAAATATTATGAAAAATCGTAACTATTCAGTAGCCACTGTCCACTGTGAAGGTACTGAACAGTTGCGAAAAATCAAAGAAAAGTGAGTGAGAATCTTGTGTTTCATGTGGGAAATTTCTATAATAAAAGAAGAATCGTTTGAAAAAAATGAGAAGATTTTTGAGGGTTACACACATAATGTAAAGGAGACAGGAAATTATGAAATTTACCAATGGTTACTGGCTGCTTCGTGATGAGATGAAAGCTGCCTATGCAGTAGAGTACGGAAGTCACCGGGTATGCGGGCAGGAACTGACGATGTATCTGCCGTGTTCCCATATCGTGGATCGGGGAAGCTGTCTGAATATCCCGCTTCTGACGGTGACACTGTCCAGTCCGATGGACGGTGTGATCAAAGTGTCTGCGGTGCATCATGACGGAGCCGTATATAACGGACCTTTTGCAAAGATTTATACCGGCGATGCGCATGTGCGGATCGAGGAGAATGAGGAGCAGCTGATCTATCAGACGGGCTCTCTGAAAGCGGTGATCGATAAAGCACCGAATGGATACAAGATGGCATTTTATGAGGAAGATAGTTTCCTCACAGAGTCGAGTTTCCGGAATCTTGCCTATATGCAGAACACAAAAACCGGGAAAAACTATATGCTGGAGCAGATGTTCCTCGATGTGGATGAATATGTCTACGGACTCGGGGAACGTTTCACGCCGTTCGTAAAAAACGGACAGGTAGTGGAGATGTGGAACGAGGATGGCGGAACTGCCAGTGAGATTGCCTATAAAAATATCCCGTTTTATGTGACAAATAAAGGCTACGGTATCCTGGTGGACAACGAGGGCGATGTGGCGTATGAGATCGCCAGTGAGAAGGTAGAACGGATCCAGTTTTCCGTAGAGGGGGAACGTCTGGATTATTATGTGATCAGTGGAAAAACGCCGATGGGAACCGTAGAAAAATACACAGAACTGACCGGAAAACCGGCACTGCCGCCGGCATGGTCGTTCGGATTGTGGTTGACGACTTCTTTTACTACGAATTATGATGAGGCGACCACTTCCGGTTTTATTCAGGGCATGGCAGACCGGGAGATTCCGCTGCATGTGTTCCATTTTGACTGCTACTGGATGGATGCCTATGAGTGGTGTAACTTTGAATGGGATCCCGCGACATTCCCGGATCCGAAAGGCATGCTGAAACGGTATCATGATCGCGGGCTTCACATCTGTGTATGGATCAATCCGTATATCGGACAGAAATCCTGTCTGTTCAAAGAGGGAAAGGATCATGGTTATCTGGTTAAGAAAACAGACGGAAGCGTATGGCAGACGGATCTGTGGCAGCCTGGTATGGCACTGGTTGATTTTACGAATCCGGATGCTGTGGCATGGTATCAGGGAAAGTTAAAGACGCTGCTGGATATGGGCGTGGATTGCTTTAAAACTGATTTTGGTGAGAGAATCCCGGTGAAAGAAATCGAGTATTTTGACCATTCCGATCCGGTGAAAATGCATAATTACTATACCTATCTGTATAATCAGGCAGTTTTCGAATTACTGGAGCGTGAGAGAGGAACCGGCAAAGCTGTACTGTTCGCGCGTTCTGCCACCGTCGGTGGTCAGCAGTTCCCGGCACACTGGAGCGGTGACTGTTCTGCAAGCTATGTTTCCATGGCAGAGACTCTTCGTGGAGGACTTTCTCTGTCTCTGGGTGGATTTGGTTTCTGGAGTCATGATATCAGTGGATTCGAGAGCACCGCACCGGCGGACATCTACAAACGCTGGTGCCAGTTTGGCCTGTTAAGTTCTCACAGCCGGCTGCACGGTTCGTCTTCTTACCGTGTGCCGTGGATGTTTGATGAAGAGGCATGTGATATTCTGCGGGAGTTTGTCAATCTGAAATGTCGTCTGATGCCATACCTGTACGGGCAGGCTGTGCGCTCACACAAAGAAGGCCGTCCGGTACTGCGCCCGATGTTCCTGGATTTCCCGGAGGATCGTGCATGTGATACCCTGGATCGGCAGTATATGTTCGGCGATTCTCTGCTGGTGGCTCCGATCTTTAAAGAGAACGGTGAAGTGCAGTATTATCTGCCGGAGGGAACCTGGTATAATCTGATCACCGGAGCAGAGGTGAGCGGAGGAAAATGGCAGAAAGAGACGCATGATTATCACAGTCTGCCACTGATGATCCGTCCAAATACAGTGCTTGCTTTGGGCAATAATGACCAGAAACCGGATTATGATTATGCGGATGGTGTTAGCCTTCTGGTATCCGCGTTTGATGAGGGGGCCGAAGCGAAAACTGAGATACCGGATCTGAAAGGAGAGACGGTGATGACGGTGACTGCGAAACGTGTGGGAGATGAGATTCACCTGTATGTGGAAGGCGGAAATGGAAATTATACGGTGAGGAGCCTTTCGGGTTGCAAGGTAGTTGTGGAAGCGTAAGAATCTGCGGGGACAGAGAAGAAATACCGAAGCGTATCCGTAGAAATGTCAGAAAAGCCATAATGCGAAAATAAAATTGTAAAATTATATCACCACAAAGAAAAAGCATGCATACAGAAGCGAAAAATCCTGTATGCATGCTTTTTTGATGCATTGCATATTAAAAATTGATCTTGTGAATCAATTTGCTTACATAAGATGCGTAGAACACTGCTGGACGTATCTGGATTCTGTGTCGGTCGTGGGAGATTGCAGTTGAAAAAGTCCTGTGTGCGGATCAGTTGCCGGCAGCCGTATCGCGCTCCGCCCAGCGAAACCACTTTTGTGGAAATTCAAAGACAAACAGGATGCCAAGCACGATCGCCACCGCGATCTTCAAAGTCTGGAATCCACGGTCGGAAGCTTTGGCCAGCTGATCCGTCACGATATAATAGGCAGTCCAGTAGATCCCTGCTCCCGGAACCAGCGGGAAGATGCCTGCAACGAGAAAGATCGTCACCGGACAGTGGCGCCGGACCGCACTGAGCCTGGAGAGAAAAACGACAAGAACCGTGGCAAAAAAAGTGGAACCGAAGAGCCCGCAGCCAGCCAGCAGTAACTTGTAGCAGATCCAGCCACAGCCACCGGCCAGACCACAGTTTACATAATATTCCTTTGGTACCTGAAAGAGCAGGGCGAAAGCGATCGTACCGACAAAAGCGGTAAGAAATTCGAAAATCAGATGTACGGACATAAAGATAACCTCCTGAGAGATAGATAAATATATTTGATTTACGCAAGCAATAAGTAAGCTTCGCGAAACGTATGTTATCTCGTTTTATGAAATCCATCGGGATGACAAAAACTGCATGGATTTATAGACATAGAAAGTTACGAATTATGGAAGAATCGCACCGCCCACAAAATGGTGATACCCGATCATTACAAGACCGACACCCATCGCGATACTGAACGTGACAAGCAGTGCATCCAGCATACGGACAGCGCCGGCAATATAATCCTGGTCGGCGATATCGCGGATCCCGTTTGTGAAAGCCACACCGGGAACCAGCGGAATGATGGAACCGATGATAATCTCACTCAGATGATGTCCAAGTCCCAACTGATAGATCAGGACGGCGATGAAAGTCACAAACATGCCACCGGATATATTCGTTGCGATTTTGGAAAGCTGTCCTTTCACCACGCACAGCAGATAGACATACAGCAGCAGTCCGGCGATAAAAGCCACGATACAGTCCACCGGATCGCCGCCGAAGAGATAACAGAAGCATCCGCTGCCCACGCCGGAAGCAAGGATCTGGCAGAGATTCCGCTTGGCGGGCATCTGCTGGATATCCTGAAGCTTCTGATAGGCTTCCTCCGGTGTATAGAATCCGTGTTCAATCTCACGGGAGAGCTGGTTGACCGCAGTGACACGGTCAAGCCGGGTAGCACTCAACGGGATGTGGCGTACCCAGGCAAAGTTTTGATCCGAGTTGCTGTCAGCCGTGAGAAAGAAACCACTGCTTAAGACAAACGGATCGCACGAGTCGATGCCGTAGGCATGGGCGATCCGGTTGATGGTTTCCTCTACACGGAAAATCTCCGCTCCGCTCGCCAGCAGGATATCCCCGGCAAGTGCCGCCACATTTAACGCCATACGGTTATGTTCTTTTTCTACAGTTTCCAAAATAAAATCCCCCATTGTACACAAAAGATGCGGATACAGAAATAGAAAGATTTCGGGATGTATTCGCGTATGGTATGACTCTAACACATTTTCGAAAGAAAACAAAGAAAAACCGATACATTTTCAGCAGAAAATCAGGAGACATTTCACCATGTGTATGAGGAAAAGCAGCCGGAATCGATGGAAACGGTGGGATTTTCTGATTGTTTTGAAATAGGTCTTGACGGGGGGAAGGAATATCTGTAATATATTCAAGAAGTACGCCCATCTGGTTGAAAAAGTTGGTGGGTGAGAAATGGAAAATAGAAAAGAAGTAACCGGCGGATCGTGGGTCGACTGTGGGATGGCGGTTATGAAAAAGAGGATAAGTATATGAAGAAAGATTGGGAAAACGTGACACTGATGCCGGAGTTTGACGAGCAGGGTGTTGCCTGCTATCGGCTGGATGGCGGAGATTATCTGAATGAGTATTATGTGGTTTCGGAGGCGGAGACGAGAAAGCTTCTGAACACACCGGAGATTGTCGGGTATGAGGTTTATAACTGCCTGATTCCGTCGACTTCTCAGATGTTATATTATCTGAAAGAACAGAAGAAAGTGACAACAGCGAATATCTTATCGATTCTTCGCGGTGCGCTGAATTATCCGCTGGAGGAGAGCTGCTACCGGGAGCACATTCGTGTGCATGATATCAGTTTCTTATCCAGTGAACGTGTATTTCAGGAGGAAGAGATTGCGGGACTGGAGATTAAATACAGTAAGCTGACGATGGTACCAGACAGCACGTTGATGATCGGAGATATCATTGCGAGTGGAGAGACGTTGATCCACTGTCTGCGTTATGTGACCGATTTTTACCGGAATCACGGAGCAAAACTTCGGAATATTATCATCTTTACGATTGGTGGAACGAAGGGTATCGAGATCCTGGAGGATCTGACCCGGGATATTCGTGAGTTCTGGCCGGAATTTGAAGGATTTATCACGGTATATTATGAAGGAATCTTCGGTATGTATGAAGATAAGGGTGTATCCGGCATCAATCTTCCAAATGTGGATTTTTACTGGAAGGGTGGTATCGTGGCTCCGGAATTCCGTCGGGAGACACTTTCCATGTGCAGCCCTCTTTTTGAAAAATGTATCATCTACGATGGTGGTGCAAGACGTTACGAGATCCATGAGCATGTAGAAGAAGTGCTGGAGTTCTGGAATGGGATCAAAGAGCGCGCCGGTCAGATTGATTTTGGAACTTTACTGGAAGAAAAACTCGGTTATGAACTTCCGATCAGTTACGAAGACTGGATCCATGCAAACCATTATGAAAAGATCCGTCCGGCAGATACAAAATGGCTGTATCGCCAGGAACAGGGATATGTGGAGAGCATGAAGAACATTACATTAGAAGAACTGGCGCAGCAGCGGATCGATGAATTTACCGGTGCACTGCGTAAATATATTCTGTAATGGAATCAGCCGAAAGACAAATAAGGTTATGGAAACAAACTGAGACGGGAGAAAACAAATGAAAAAAGAGACAGAACAGAAAGTAGACATCGATTACGCGGATCGCGTCGTACCGGAGGAAGGAAAGAAGGGCTTTGTGACCATGTTTATGATCATGCTTGGATTTACCTTCTTCTCCGCAAGTATGTGGGCAGGTCAGCAGCTGGCAGCAGGACTGGATTTCTGGGGATTCTTAAAATCTCTGCTGTTTGGTGGGGCAATCCTTGGTCTGTATACCGGACTTCTTGGGTATGTCGGAGCGAAGACAGGTATGAGCATGGATCTGCTTGCGCAGAAAGCCTTTGGAGAGAAAGGTTCCTATCTTTCCTCTGCAATGATCAGTTTTACACAGATCGGCTGGTTCGGTGTTGGTATCGCCATGTTTGCGATTCCGGTAGCAGGAGAATTATTCGGTGACAGTAAAGCCGCCATGTGGGCGCTTGTTATCGGAGCCGGTGTGTGTATGACAGCTTCCGCTTACTTTGGTATAGATTCTCTGACTGTGATCAGCTATATTGCAGTGCCGCTGGTAGCAGTACTCGGTACAGTGGCTATGGTCATGGCGATCCGTCAGGGCAACGGAACGATCGTGGATCAGTTCGCCGTATCCAGCGGTTCCCTCACCGTCTTTGGCGGTGCCGGTTTGGTTGTGGGATCTTTCGTATCCGGTGGAACTGCAACCCCGAACTTTACCCGATTTGCCAAAGACGCGAAGACAGGAACGATCGCAACGGTCGTGGCATTCTTTATCGGAAACTCCCTGATGTTCTTCTTCGGAGCAATCGCCTATATTTTCGTAGGCGGAAATGATATCTTCGAGGTTATGATCCGTCTGAATCTGTTCTACATGGCAGTTCTGGTACTTGGTCTGAACATCTGGACAACCAACGACAATGCTCTGTATACTGCAGGTCTTGGTCTGGCAAATATCTTTCATCAGAAGAAAAAACCGATGGTTCTGGTATCCGGTATCATCGGAACGGTGCTTTCTGTATGGCTGTATTATAACTTCACAAAATGGCTGAACATCCTGAACTGTACACTGCCGCCGGTAGGTATCATTCTGGTACTTTCATACTTTATGAATAAGAAAGAGTATGAAGATCCGGACGCGAAACCTGCAGTGGTCAACTGGTTCGCTGTAGGCGGTGTGATCCTGGGAGCTGTTGTGGCAAATGTTGTAAAATTGGGAATTGCTTCCATTAATGGTATGGTGGTAGCAGCTGTATGCTATCTGATTGGTCATGTAATTACCAAAAATAAATAAAAAATATAGAGAAAAATACAAAAAACCGTTATGTTGTACGAAAAACCGTAGGCATAACGGTTTTTTTGGTATACAATAGAGCGTAGAGTCTGCGAGAAGATAATATGGAGGGTTACATAATATGGAACAGGAAAAAATCAATCGATTGCAATGGATCCTTGATGATGCAGTGGCAAGGGGAGAGATCCCGGGCGCGATTCTGATGGTCAGAAAAGAAGGGAAGGAAACCGTGTATCTGGAAAGCGGTTATGCGGATATCGAGGCAAAAAAGCCGGTGTCGAGAGACAGTATTTACCGTCTCTATTCTATGTCCAAACCGGTCACCGCAACTGCAGTGATGATTCTGGTGGAGCGGGGACTGATCGATCTGGCAGATCCGGTATGTAGATATCTTCCTGGATTTTGTGGACAAATGGTGGCAGCAGCAGACGGCCATGTGGAAAAGCCATGGCGGGATGTCACGATCCAGGATCTGGTGAATATGACCTCCGGTCTGGTCTATGACGGCAATCATCTGACCGGAAAACAGACGGAAGCCTTATTTACCGAGGTGATTCAGGGACTTGATGAGGGAGAAGGAGGAGCTTATGGTACGGTGGAGATTGCCAACCGTCTCGGACAGATCCCGCTTGCCTTTCAGCCGGCGCGCTCCTGGTGCTATGGAACTTCCGCTGATGTGGCAGGTGCCCTTGTGGAAGGGGTTTCCGGTATACGGGTCGGAGATTTTCTGGAAAAAGAGATCTTCACTCCACTGGAAATGGTGGATACAGGCTTCTGGGTACCGGAAGAGAAGCAGAGCCGGCTGGTGAAAACGTATGAGTGTAACGAAGGAAAGCCGTCGGTACTCTATACCGGTAATCATTTGGGCATCCGGAATGCGATGGATCGCCGCCCGGCATTCGAATCCGGTGGTGCAGGCCTGGTGTCTACGATCGATGATTATTCTCATTTTGCACAGATGTTGTTAAATGGCGGAAGTTATAAGGGAAAACAAATCCTCAGTCCGGCGATGGTACGCTTTATGACCGGTCATGTGCTGAGCGCAGAGCAGCAGGAAGTCTTTGAACGGGAAGGTATGGCATGGCTGGAAGGATTTTCTTATGGTAATTTCATGCGTGTGCTGGTGAACCCGGGCAGATCCACAACGCTGGGAAGCAAGGGAGAGTACGGCTGGGACGGATGGCTCGGCTGCTATTTTACCAATGCGCCGCAAGATCAGATGACGATCCTTATGATGACACAGAAAAAAGATTCAGGAACTTTCCGGATGACGCGGTTGCTGAGAAATACGATTTATAATATGTAAAAAACATAATTCTGTGAAAGAATGAACAGTTACAAAACTATAAACAAATGGAGAAGATGTGATGAAAAAAAGAGAATCATTTAACACCCGGTGGGGATTTATCCTGGCATGCATCGGTTCGGCGGTGGGCATGGGAAATATCTGGATGTTTCCTACCAGAGTATCGTTATATGGAGGCGGAGCATTTCTGATTCCGTACTTTATCTTTGTGGCGCTGATCGGATTTACCGGGGTGATCGGAGAGATGACATTCGGACGCGCAACGAGATCCGGTCCGATTGATGCGTTTGGAATTGCCTGTGAGAGAAAAGGAAAAAGAAAACCGGGAGAAGCACTGGGGCTGATCCCGGTGGTCGGCTCGCTGGCGATGGCGATCGGCTATACGGTCGTTATGGGATGGATCTTAAAATATACGGTCGGCGCATTCACCGGGGCGACACTGGCACCGGCTAATGTGGACGAATTCAGTGCTGTGTTCGGTTCGATGGCATCTGCGTTCGGCAATACAGGATGGCAGGTTGTGATCCTGCTGGCAGCTATGGGGATCCTGATGTTCGGTGTCGGAGGCGGGATCGAGAAGGTCAATAAAGTGCTGATGCCGGTATTTTTCCTGCTGTTTGTGGGACTTGGTATCTATGTGGCATTTCAGCCGGGGGCCGTGGACGGATATCACTATATCTTCCGTGTGGACGGCAAGGCGCTTGGCAATCCGAAAACGTGGATTTTTGCCCTGGGACAGGCATTTTTCTCCCTTTCGGTGGCGGGAAACGGAACACTGATCTATGGATCCTATCTGCCGGATGAAGAAAATATTCCGGCTGCTGCGGGAAGAGTGGCATTCTTTGATACACTGGCTGCGCTGCTTGCATCCCTGGTCATCATCCCGGCGATGGCAACCACCGGAGCCAAGCTCGATCAGGGCGGTCCCGGACTGTTATTTATTTTCCTGCCAAATCTGATCAAAAATATGCCGGGAGGAAAGATCATTGTGATCATTTTCTTTGTTGCTGTATTATTCGCGGGGCTGACCTCCCTAATCAACCTGTACGAAGCACCGATCGCAACGGTGCAGGAAAAATTCCATCTGGAGAGAAAACCGGCATGTGCGGTGATCGCAGTGATCGGCGTGATTGTTTCCATTCTGATCCAGGGTATCGTATCCGGCTGGATGGATGTACTTTCTATCTACATCTGCCCGCTGGGAGCCGGACTGGCTGGTATCATGCTGTTTTGGATATGTGGAAAAGAGTATGTGGAAAAACAGGTAAACAAAGGACGAAGCAGTCACCTTACCTCCTGGTTTTACCCGATCTGTAAATATGTTTATGTGCCGGTGTGTATCCTGGTGCTGGTTCTTGGAATCGCGCTGGGCGGTATCGGATGAAAAAATATTTTTGACAGCAACTCTATTTTATTGAGAAAGGCAGCTGCAGTAACCTGGTTACTGCAGCTGCTTTTCTCATAGTTACGCTTGTTCCGCAGGCAAAAACATGATATGATACAACTGTCGGGAAAATACAAATCAAAAAACACATCACACTTTTGTTGCAGACAGTAAGATATTTTACAATTCATCCGTCTCATCTGAAAAAATATAATCATTTAATTCTTCAAAACTGGAATTTACTATTAGAAACAAGTTGTTTTATGCTTCATATGCT
>OLOJ01001614.1_pt1 | contig 20493 bp, 8 predicted proteins | sample 1672251 | NCBI WGS metagenome assembly OLOJ01 (sample SAMEA3136664, study PRJEB25190) | human gut metagenome | biome: human gut; feature: human-associated habitat; material: faeces | place: Austria | collected 2013 | reverse complement strand
TGAAAGAATTTTCAAAGAAATTTTTTATATACATATTGACGCTTACATTGTTGGTAGGCACATTCACATGTGTTACTACAGGTAGTGTAAGAAAAGCAGACAATTTTGACGGCGACGTTATGGATAATCCATGGGGTGCATTGTTTAGTACAACAACGGCGAAAGAAAGTAAAACAACTAGAAAAGAAACAACAACAGAAACAGTAACAGAATCAGGAACAACAACAGAAAAAGGAACGGGAACAGGAACAACAACAGAAACAGTAACAACAACAGAAAAAGGATCGGGAACAGGAACAACAACGGAAACAGTAACGGGAACAGAAGCAACAACATCAGATAATACATCGGATTCAGCAGGTATCACTACAGAAGAAAAAAATACAGGTGACAATGCCACGGGAAGTGATGACAACACAAGTCAGACTAATACGACAAATAATAACGCAACAGATGAAGGTATAACATCTTCAGGTCAGAATAATGGTGGCAGTACAAGTGAGAATATAACAAATGTAAGTTCATCAGATGAACATGTAACAGAAACTAAGACAATGGTTACTGACGAGAGTGTTACAACAGAACCGTTACATACAATAATAACAGCAAGTACGACAGACAAAATCACAAAAACAACTAAAAAGGTAAGTGTGAAGTCTACCAAAGTAAAAAAAGCAACTAAGAAGAAAAACTCAAAAAAGGTTTATTTGAAGTTTAAGAAAGTTAGCAGTGCACAAAAGTACCAGATTCAGATTTCAGTAAACAAAAAGTTCAAAAAGAAAATAATTAACAAAAAAGTAAACAGTAAGAAAATAAGCAAAAAAATAAATGGCAAAGCAAATAGTAAAACAACAAATAGCAAAAACTCAAAAACAGTAAAATTTGTATTAAAAAATAAGAAGCTCAAGAACTCGAAAAAACTCTATGTTAGAATTAGAGCTATTAAGGTAGTAAAAAATAGAAAATATTATAGCAAGTGGAGCAAGCCTAAGAAAATAAAGATAGTGAGAAAGTAAAGGAGAGAACATGAAAGAATTTTCAAAGAAATTTTTTATATACATATTGACGCTTACATTGTTGGTGGGCACATTCACATGTGTTACTACAGGTAGTGTAAGAGCAGCAGACAATTTTGACGGCGACATTGTATATAATCCATGGGAACGGCCTGATGACAACAATAAACCAGGAGATATAACCATTGATGATCCAGGCGTTGTTGCAATAACAATAAAAAAGAAAGATTTAAAAATTTTCATTAAGTCTGCGACAAAGAAGAAAAAATCTAAGACAGCGAAGATTGTTCTTTCAAATAGCAAAGTAAAAAAGAGTATAAGAAAAAATGTTAAATATCAAATTAGATATTCAATAAAGAAATCTATGAAAAAATGTAAAACAAAAACTTACGAAACAACAAAGATAAAATTAAAAAAAATGAAAGCAGGGAAAAAATATTACATCAAGGCAAGAGCTTTTGTTAAAGGTATCAACGGAAAGAAGATTTATGGAGCTTGGACGAAAGCGAAGAGAATTAAATTGAAATAATTATTATAAGTCGTAGTAAAAAAAACATACTTTTTCTTATTAATTTAAGTGGGGAATGCGTTACGTGAAGATAAGTGTCACGTAGCGCATTTTCTGTTTTATTATGAAAAAAACAAAAAAACGAATAAAAATATTTTTATCGAAAAATCGTTTACTGTAAAAAATACATAAAGAAATTGTATGAAAAACTATTAAATAAAGGGTTTGTGGAATAGAAAAAAATTACAGCTATAATGCTCACTTTAGCTATGGTTGTAACAATTTGTCCACAGGGCAAATTAATCAGTATCAAGGCTGCAGACGCGGAAGATAATACACCATACAATCTTTCAAAGGGTAGACCGGCTTATGCTAGTTCACAAACCGGAAGTGGACTGCGGAAGAACTTACAGTTGACGGAAATACTTCAACTTCATTTACATCATATCAGGGAGATAACCAGTGGTTGACAGTTGACTTGGGACAGGCATATACAGTAGGAAGAATTGTTGTGGATTGGACTGCTGATGCAGGTAAGATTTATGATGTAATAGTTTCAAGTGATAACAAAACATGGACAACTGTTCATCGTGTACTTAAGGGATATGCTAACGCTATAGATAGCAAGTGGAGCAAGCCGAAAAAAGTTAAGTTTAAATAATTCTTAATAAAATAAATAATACCAAAATTCCAAAAAGAGGGCAGAAAATGTATAAAAATTGTTTTATGCATTTTTTGCCCTTTTTCTTAAAATAATAAAAAATAATAACAATATACTAAAAAGCAATAAAAATACAAACGTTATATAAGCATAATGCACAAAAAAAGCTTTGATAGTTATGCAGAATATAGAAAAAAGCTTTTTTGTTGAAACAAAATATGCACAATGTTATACTTAAAAAGTGATAAAACAAAGATGGGTTAGTCTACCTTTTTTTAGAATTGACCTAATAATATAAAGAAAAAATAAGTAGTTTAGTGAAAAACGACGTTAATTAAGAGTAAATACTGTTTATAAAAAAGAAAGGGAGAAAAGGGAAATGAAGAGACAGATGAAAAAATTAATTTCAATGATACTTGCTATGGCTATGGTGGTTACAAGTATTAATTTTACTCCGAAAAATGTTAGTGCGGAGGATGATGGTAGTGGATGGACTACAATTTCAAATATGAGGTATCAATCCAGTAATACTCCTATGACTTTAAATTATAAGGTGGCAAAGGGCGCAGAAAGTAGTGCCATAGAAGCTTACGGTGACTTTTTTTTGCATGTGTATCCGGAAGGACTTACAGGTGCAGATAATGCAACAATTTATTTAAACGAGGGGCAGACAACAACAGGAGAAACTGTGTTTGCAGGAATGAAAGACCATGATAATACAAGATATAACATAGGACTTGGTTTGCGTGACGCAAATTTAAAGGCTAACACATATTATTCATTACGATTTGTGTATGGCACACATGATGTTGTGTATTATTTCTATACAGGAAACAAAGAAGATATTAAGGAAGAAACCACACCAGAAACAACCACACCAGAAACAACCACACCAGAACCGGAACCTTCAATTACACTACAGGCTTTAACTAAAGCGTATGTGTACAACTATTCAGAAATTGATGGAGGATATAAGGTAAGTTTTACGGATCCAAATACTGTTACTGTTGAAAATGAGGCAACATATACATACACATTAAATATCAATGGGCAGACAATAGAAAACATTGCATCATCGGGAAGCAGTGTTGACTTAAGTAGCCTTAATTTAACAGAAGGTACAGTATATACTGTAACAATGAATGCTGTTTATAAGAAAGGTGATACTACTGTAACATCACCGGCTTCAAGTGAAACAACATTTACATATAGAGGAAAAACAAAAGCATACGATAACGGAATCCCGCAGATTTTTATAAACTCATCAAGAGATACAAAAACAAAAGATATTAATTTATACACAGATACTACAAAGACAAAAGTGAATGCCTCTTTAATGATAAAAGGAGCAGACGGAAGTACAACAGAAGTTTCAAATTCAGGCACTATTAATGTAAGAGGTAATTCAACATCTCGAGCTGATAAGAAAGCGTATAACTTAAAGTTTGACTCTTCAATTAATCCATTTGGTATGGGTTCAGCAAAGAAATGGAGTCTGCTTGCAAATATTTTTGATAAAACTTTAATAAGAAATCATATGGGACTTGATTTCCAGAGATATTTAGAGAGTACACAGACACCATTTGCAAATAATGTAAGCAAAGCGTTTACAAGCAATTGTAAAAATGTTGATTTATACGTGGACGGAAAATACTTGGGAACATACCTTTTAACAGAGTCGGTGGAAGTAGGAGCAGACAGAGTTAATATTGATACAAGTTACTATGACAAAACTACTGATGATGTAAAGGCAGATAGTACACCAACAACAGTTACAATTAATGGAACAGAGTACAAGTTGTATGATGCCTTATTGGAATTAGCTAATGACAGCAGACTTGATACAGATGCATATTATTTTAAAACAAGTGTACTTGGACAGCAGTTTGGCTTAAATGATCCGGTATGTTCTACAGACATTGTGGGAAATAAATTAAATCCTAGTTTGAAGGAGAATAGTACAGATGCTGTTAAGCCACAATTTGTAAATGATATTAGATCATACTTAGAAGGATTTGAAAATGTAATTAACAGTACATCATACGAAACATCTGATGCTCAGTTTAAAGATATGGAAAAATTCATTGACGTAGATTCTTTTGTGGATTTTTACATTACTTCAGAATATTTTATGACAAAGGATATAGGCTTTAGTTCTACACGTTTCTATATTAAAGATGGAAAACTATATGCAGGTCCATTGTGGGATCTTGACCTTTCAAGTGGTAATATTGATGACCATAAAAATGCAGAAGATTTCAGAAGTAAGAATTCATTTAAGTGGTTTGAAGTATTAATGAAGAATAAAAATTTCTATAATAAGGTTGTTGCAAGATACAAAGAACTATTACCAAAGATTAAATCATTATATGCTGATAACGGAGAAGTTGACACAGTGGTAAATGAAATCTCTAAGTCCGTTAAGACAAATTATGAAAAAGCATACAATTATAAAAGAGCAACAACGGATGATAACAGAAATGTAGGCTGGGGATATTCATGGTTATATGGAATTAATGGATCATTAGATGGAACTGGTGGAAAAACTTTTACAGAAGCTGAACTTAAAAGTGTAGGCTCTTATGGTTCAGGTGTAATGCATGATACATATGAAGAGTATATTACAGAGTATAAAACATGGCTTAAAAATAGAAATAAATGGCTTATGAGTCAATTTAACATAGGTGACGAAGATGCAGCTTATTATAGAATTAGTGGCGACGATGATTTAAACAGTAACGGTGTAGGAAAAGATACTGTTGACGGTCTTAATAATTATGTAAGATATGCAGGAGCAAGAGCAATTGCTTACTCACCAATTGCAGGGGACATTCCATCAAATGCCATTGATACCCAGTCAGATACAAAATGGGAACCATTGGATAATACAAGTGATAACTTTAAACTTAAATTAGGAAATACATATAACGTAAAGGAACTTTTGATTAAGTGGCAGACAGCAAGTGCTGCAGATTATGAGATAGAAGTTTCAACAGATGGTAAAATCTATAATAAAGTTGCTGAGTTTTCCGGATTAACAGGAGCAAGAACAGATAAAATAATTTTAAGAGATTCAGTAGAAGCTAAATATATCAGAATAGTGCCAACAAAGAGAAGTACAGGCTATCCTGTGGCAATATTTGATTTTAGCGTTTATGGAAGTGATAGCGAAAAGACAGCCGAAGAGTTTGTTGATGAAGTTGAAGATGCAACCCAGGAAAAAATTAATCCGGATAGCATTGCTAATGATGATTGGGAAATTGTAAATGAAAATAAGTCAAGCAGTGGCGCAACAATTTATATGACAAAAGCTAAAAAAGTCATAATGGCAGAACGTGAAACCATGTGTGGTTATTATGGAGCAAATACAGTTCAGGCATGGGGAAATATTTCTGATAATATGAAAGCACAAAGTATTTTCGGCTTTGTTGCTAAAGACGGTGGTACACCAACAGGAATTATTATTGATGGTGTTAGATATATGGATATTATAAATGCATCCGTTAATAAGTTAGTTTATGTAAAAAATGATTGTGTATTTATTAAGGACTCTTTGTTGGATGCGAAGAAAGGAGAAATCTCATACCATACCATTACCGTAGAAGGAAATAATTTAGGGACATTCCTAGTTAAGGTTGTAGGCTCGACATCAAAGCCTATTACCCCAATCGGCTTATTAGCAACAGCCGATGGTAGAGGCAATATTGCTGTAGAATGGGGACAAACTGGAGATATGATTAATAATGGTCAGAAATATAACGTATATATAGATGACGTATTAGTATCAACAGGTGTAGCGGCAGGAAAATATACTTATGAAGTAACTAATGGAACTCATACGGTAAAATTAATAGCTACACTAAATGGTTATGAATCAGATGCAGTTACGGCTACAGTTGAGTCCAAGGGTGGTAAAAATCCGGATGAAACAGATTCATCTACAGTAGCACCAACTGAAACAGCAACAGAAACACCAACTGAAACAACAAAAGCAGGTGAAATTGATGTGCCGGGTGATGCAAACTGGATTGATTTTGAAGGCTCAGATGGAGAGTACAAGTATTATATTCCATCAGAGTATAGCACAGCGTATGACAATAAAGCTAAAAAAGTATTCGATACAACACTTTATATTGAATACAATTTAGGTGCTAAATTTACTTCAGTAAAATTAGATAATAAGGATTACACTATCACTGATGGAGCTTTTGTTAACGTCTTAAAAACAGATGTAGATGATTATAATGTTCATAAACTGGAAGTTGTAGACGCTAATAAAACGGATAAGGCTATTATATATTTGAAAAGAGCAAAGGCATCTGCTATAAAAGTTACATTCACAGACAATCAATGGGAAAAATATCGTAATGAAAGTATTACATGGAACAAAGTAGATGGTGCCATAAAATATGCAATTTATGCAGACGGTAAATTATACATAACAACAGATGACGAGAATACAACATCAATATCAGTTCCTGCTTATGCTTTTGCAAAGGCAACAAATAACAACGGACAGGCAACTACAGTTGGAAAACATACAACAGCAGTTGTGGCAATCAAAGGTGGAGACGAAATCAAAGAGACTCTATCAGATGTTGATTCAACAAGAGTAATGGGTTCAAATTCATTCCAATTGTATGTAAATTACATTTTCGGAAGGGAGACAAATTTGTGGAATCATACGGGAGTTGACAGCAAGTGGAATTTCACTATATGCGAAGGTGTAAATTCAGACATATCAACAGGGGCAGATGTAAAAGTAGATTACACAAATGATGGACAGGCTAATTTGACTTTTAACAATATGGGCAAACATACAGGAAGTGATCAGGCATGGACTATCAAAGCTGCAATTTATAATGAAGCAGCAACAAAGGGCGAGTTACAGAATTTATCTTTTAAGATATATGGACCAAAAGAGTTAATAGGCGAGACTATAAAGATAAAATGTTGTCCTGAAGAGTATGTAAATGGAGCATATTCAAATGATATTTATGAAGAAAAAGAATATACATTTGAAAGGGCAAAAGATGGAAGTGCAGTGCTTAATTATTCAATTTCATTTAACTCAACAAATGATTCATACGATTTATTGTTTGGCTTAGGTTTACTTGATTTTAAAAGTGCAACTAATAAAACTCTTACATTCTCAGATGCTGACATTAATACTGTATATGGAATTACAGATTTAAAGGCAACAGGTACAAATGTTGCAAGTGATGATGCTAAGGGCGATTTATTTGTATCATGGTCATCTAATGTACCTGACAAAATGGCAGGTTCCTATAAATATCAGGTAGAAATTGATGGGGTACTTTATAAATATTCAGGGACTGAGGACTTGTTCCCTGGAACTGTAAACAACATAACAGCATCAGGATATTCAGTTGGTGAACATAAGGTTGTTGTAAAGAGTATTTACGATGGCACAGTTACGAGCTCAAAAGAAACAACAGCCATCATTTCAAATACAAAAAAACCTGATTTAGTTGTAACAGGAATGAGCATTCCAAAAGTGACACATTATATTGGTGAAAACTTACAGCTTAGTGTAACAATAAAAAATATTGGTAATGCAGTTGCAAAACCTGTAGCAGGAAAGAATCTTGTTGTAAGACTATATGAAGATAGCAATAACGGTGAAGTTTTAGGTAATAAAATATGTTACGCTAATACAACTGAGGCAGAGCAGGGAACTAGTCCTGGATATTTGAAACCGGGCGAAGAGTATACAGTTGTTTTTGATGTTAAAATTAATGAAAATCAGGATGGCTCAAATATATATAAATACAGAGCATTTGTAGATGCAGACAGAATTATAGATGAGGGAGATGATGAGGATAATAACGAATATTCTAAGTCATACAAATTCTATGATTCATTAAAAGAAGTAACATTTGGAACAGAAAATGGAAAGATTACAGCAACATGGCCTGCATCTGACGATGTTAAGAAATACATCGTTGAGTATACTGTTGGTGATGAAACAAAAACAATGACAGTTACTGATAACAAGTGTAGTTTAGGTGATTTGGAACAGTTCACTGAAGGAACAACAGTAACAGTAACAACTGTAGGAAAAGATGATGATGAACATGTTCATGCTAAGGGAAGCCCAAAGCCAGATTTGATAATTTCATCAGTATCAACTCCAAGTAATGCATATGGAGTAGGGGATGTTATTCCAATTACAGTAACTATGAAGAATGTTGGTTTAGGGGTTGCAAAACCTAACGGAAACAATAACATGACTGTAAAGCCAACTAAGGATGGAAAAATAATTGAGTCAAATATTGTTAATCCTACATATAGAACAATGGGGGACGACAACCTTGAACAGAAGTTAAATGTGGGAGCTGAGTTTACCCCAACAGTTACATTTAATTACACTGTTCAGGAAAGTGATTTAAAAGAAGGAACAATTCATATAGGTGGCTACGCTGACGCAGTTTATGTAGTTGATGAAAGTGATGAGACTAACAACTGCACAGAAGTTGCTATAAAGATTATTTCAAAAGGAGCAGTTACATTAGACAGTAATAATGGTGACGGACCAGTCAAGGCAACATGGAAACAGTCAACAGATGAAAATGTTGACTCATACCAGATTCAGTACGTTGTTGATGGAAACATAATTAAGAAAACTATTAGCAAAGATGAAGTAGACAGCGATGGTAATTATGTTTATACATTTGGAGATAATGAAGGTCTTGATAATGAATCAGAAGTGAAAATATCTGTTAAATTTGCAGGTGACGATAATTATTATAATTATGCAAGTACAACAGCTATGGTTGATTTGATAGTCAGCACTGTAAAGGGACCAAATGAAAACAACGAAAAAGTAAAAGTTGATGTGAACTTTAACTTATCAGTAATTGTTAAGAATATTGGAACAGCGAAAGTTTCTGCTACAGCAGATACTCAGGAAAATTATGGCAAAAAACTTTATGTGACACTTTGTAGACAGGAAGGTGTAGAGCAGGTAGTGTCAGATGGTTATTATTTAGGCTTGAATGTTGGAAAAACAGCTAGTATCAGATTAAAAAATGTGTGTGCAAAAGAAACTGGAACAAAGAAGCTGATTATTAATGTAGATGATGCTGGATGGGATACAGAAGAAGGCAAAGATGTTGGATACATTCAGGAGTCTAATGAAAATAATAACAGTTACGAATATACTGTTAATGCAGTAATTGAACAAAATTCAATGGATTGGACAACTTTAAAAGAAACAGTGGGAAGTAATACACCATATCAATTTAAAGTGGCACAGGGAACTAAGAATGCCCGAATAGAATACAAGGTAGTTTCAACTAATAATCAGACACTTGCTTATAAAGATATTATTGTAAAGTATACAGGTTATAACACAAGATATATGTCAATTGGTTTCAATCAAAACTACACTGTAATGACAGAAGTTAAGAATGATCCAACAGGTCAGGTTATCAGTACAGTTCCATATTGGGCTGCAATAACTAAGAACCAAGTTGATTCTAACATTCACGACCTGGATAACTGTACAATAATGGATGTTGAAGGTTGGGACATTGACGGTATTGGTGTAGATGGAAATGCTGTTCAAAAACCTAAAAAACCAGGAACACACTTTAACAGAGACGGAAACGGCTTCAACATGAACGTTGATGACTTTGATTTAAATGCATACTACTTATTGAAGTTATATAACAAAAATGGTGATTATGTAGTAGTTGCATTCAGAGTTACAGATGAAAATGGTGATATTGGAGACTGGACACAAATTCAGGGAAATAATATGGATAATTCAGCAATTCCTGTTTATTACCACACAGATCATCGTGAAGTAAAGAGTTCACTTTATTACGATAAGCATGATATTAAATTAAGTAATATTGCAGCTTACAACGGAAATCATATTTCTGTAGATTTGGATACACAGAACAAGATTAATCCAAATGCTAACAGAGTTTTAATTACACGAGGTTTGTTAGACAGTAGCGGTGATATGATTATTCCTTCAGTAGATGGAACATCTGTTGAGGAAGGAACAGAAACAGGTTCCTATTATGCATGTACAGGTGATTTGTTAAATACAAATTCAGTAGATTATTATAAGAGTGAGAGCAATTATGTTTCTTTAAGTGGATATGGAATTAATGGAAACAATAAGATTCAGATTATGCTACCTAATATGTTAGCGCAGATACCTGTTCATAGTGCTTTAGGTGGAAAAAAAGATAATGAATATTATTACATGAAAGTATATTGGGATGAGCAAAATTATCCGGGACAATATGTTTCTATTCCAATAAAGATTAAAGCAGATATACCTGAGATTGAAAAGGTTAATGGTTTAGTTGCTACAAACAGAGGTAGTTCGTTATCAATTTCCTGGGTTAATTCAACACAGCAGGAAGCTGATGGATATTTATATGATGTTTACATTGATGGTGAATTAAAGGCTCAAGATGTACAGGCAGGTTCATATAGCTTTTTAGGATATAATGTAATCGGTTCTACACATACCATTAAAGTAGTGGCAAAATGGTGTGAACAGACAACAGAAGATTCGGTAGAATACACTATTGTTGAGCCGGAAAAAGAACCTGAAGAAATAGTACCGGGTGAAGTACCTACATATCCTGATGACAATGATAACAGATGGATATTAATTTCAGGCCAGCATATATTACCTGTTTCAGAAGAAGGTTCACTTGGAAAAACAAATGCAAAAATTTACTATTATACTGATGAAGACATTAATGGAATAACAGGTTACAATGACAGTTATATTTCATTAAATGGTAGTTCAAAATATTTTACAGGAACAACAACTAAGATTTTTGTACAAAGGGGTGATAGTACTTCATTAGTTTCTAAGTCAATATATGATAGTTATTATGAAGGTCAGACATTAATGAATTCTTCAACAATGTTTGAATTACCGAAGGAATTTGCAAAAGGCACAACTTACTACTATGTAGTTCGTGTTTGTGGAAATGAAGGAAATACATATAAGGATTTCTACTTTAAGATAATTCCAACAGATGATTCAATTGATTCAGGTGTTAATCATACAGGAAAATGGAGAGAGATTAGTGGTGAATCACAATTGTCTGTAAAGATGGGCTCAGGCTTGAAACTTAAAGGGACAATCAGCTTTTTAGATTATCCTGCATTCAATGAAGGTTCTTCTATAACAGAAAAAGGAGGAACAACATCTATTGGAACAAATACATATAATGCAGTTGGTTACAATGGACACTACTTATCCATAATCGGTGATACAAATTATTATGTAGCAGGTAACACAAAAGTCTATGTTTCAGAAGGAAGCGATTCTGTTTTATATGCAGAAAATGCAAATGATTTGACTTTTACAGAGAAAAAAGTAAGTGACCAGTCTTATTCAGGTCAGATAATCTCTGAAACAGAAGAACTGTTTAGTGTTGTCTATGCAACAACATATTATTTGTTGAAAGTTCAAAGTGGAGACAAAGTCACATACATACCTTTTGAAGTAAAAGTCAACACAGGAAATGTAGAAGTTCTTGGCTTCCAGATGAACACAAATAAGAATGCCGGTGGAGTAGCTGAATACAATCCATCATTTAGAGTTGTTTCAAAAACAAGTAATGTAATGACAATCAATAACAGACTGTATGAAGTTAAGAAAATGGGTACAGTTTATGCAATTGATGATGGAAATACGGACATAAAATCTAATATGAATTTGGATGCAGTTTCATCTAATGTAAATGTATCAAAATATGAAACAACAGATAGAGGCAAATTGGCAGGCTACACGACTTCTGCTAAGGACAATGATTGCTGTACATACTATGCGTTAACATTTAAATATACTAATTACAAATATGCTTCATTGGAACAGAATTGGGCATTTAGAGCATATGCAGTATTAGATATGGGTGATGGTACAGAAAAAGTTGTATATGGTAAAAATATTTACACAACAAATATGTATGACATTGCACAGAATTTATATGAAAATCAGAAAATGGGAACAAAAGAATCTCATGATTACCTATATGATAATGTTCTAAATATTGTTGATATGTATAACAATATGGGACAAATTGCAAATGCAATGTTTAAGGCAATGGGAGTCACATCAACATCTGACAGCAGATATGAGACAGTGACAAAAATGACACAGGACTTACACAATTATTGCAAATGCTTATGGGGAATATCATATGATACAAGAGGTAAGTTTAGAAGCTCCCAGGTAGAAGATGAATTACTGAAATTACTTAACGGAGTGAAAAACAATGACAAGAACTATGATAGTGTTTATGATTGGATTTACAATGAAACATCCAAGTATGGAAAGAAAAATGGAACGAAATACAAAGGATGTTATAGGCTTGTAGATTATTCATGGGATAATAGCATTGATAAAGATTTTTATAAACAGTAATACTACATACAATTAATAGGAGGGTATTTAAGTGAGTCGCACAAAAAAATATGAAAAACCTATAATTGAAGTTACACGATTTGACATAAATCAAAATATTATGGATGGCTGGGATGGTGACATGACCACAATGGCTGATATTTCACAACCTGATGGTGGACCAACCACTCCGATAATAGATTTGGATTAGGAAAGGGGCAGATGTTATGAGAAAAGAATATAAAAGGATTATATCTACAGTGTGTGTTGTAACTTTAGTTGTAGGCTCCTTAACATTTACTAATAAACAAAATGTAGAAGCTGTGGGCAAAACCACAGCAGCTACATTCAATAAATCGTTGAATCAAGGGATAAGCCTTTTAGCAGACGATACAGAAAATGGAACTTACACAGAGAAAGTTACATCCATATTGAACGGTGTGGAGTCAGAAGGTTCAGTATCTGATGCGGTAGAAGTTGTTTCAGTTTTAACCACAGACAATTCAGCAGTCGAAGGTTTCCAAATTAAAACAAATGGGGCTGATTCAAATATTGCTTTTAGAACTGTTTGTAAGGGACTAAACGTAGGAAGCGCTATTACAGCAAGTGATGGTAACACATATACTGTTAAACAATTTGGAATAATATATGCCCTGGATCCGAACCACAGTGGCTATAGAAAAAATGATGCTTTAAACACAGCATATACAATTTTAAATCCAGATGTAGTTACAGGACAACAGTATTCTTACGAAGGAAAAATACAGTATGCCGGTAGTAATGTTACCTATGGCTTCTTAGCAAGTGATGGGGCAGTAATTAATAATTGGGATACTACTGATACAGAAAATACATATTATGTTGTAACAATGAATGGAATTAATCCACAGATTACAAATTCCATTTTTGTTAGGTCATTTATAATAGCAACAGACACCGCAGGAAATGATACAATCATTTACGGAAAGAAAACTGCTGTTATGTCGGTAGCAGAAGTAGCAGATTATTTATACCGCAACAGTAAAGCACAAAACTATTCAGGACATAAATATTTGTTTGAAAATATTTTAAGCAAGGTTGATACAACCAATCCATATTTTAGAAACACAACACTTCCGTATGGCTGGGACAATAACTTGTTTACACCATCAAGCCCAACATATACTGTTACAGACGGAACGTTGGAAAATTAGAACAGGAGGTTAATATGTGTAAGGCAATAGATGCTGTTAACAAATATTATCAATAATTTAATTTCTTAAACTGTTAATATTTATAGAGAGCTCTTGAATTATTAATATTTATGTAGATTTCTTGAATTATTAGCATCTATAGTGGTTGACATTCTTAAATTAATTGACTAAAATAACAAATGTATAAAATTTAATGAACAAAGACTTTGATAGAGACAGTAGTTTATCAGTGAACGTTTCAGAGAGCTTGACGTTGGTGGGAGTCGGGTATTAGTAGCAGATATATGAAAATCACTCTGGAGTTGCAGCCCGAAATGTTTTTTGACTTTTGTAGTTTATATTAATGTAGGCGCTGACGGTTTCTCCCGTTACAGAGAACACATATAAAGGGAATTCCCGAGTATGCTGTTAAAGGTGGTATAACGAAAATTCAGGCTTTCGTCCTTAACAGGGCGGAAGCTTTTTTACGTATGGGCATGAGCCTTGCTCAGACACATAAAAATATAAATTTGTGCTTGCACAAGAATTTATATTTTTATGTGTTTGAATAAGGCGAAGCCGGCGACGAAATAGACCAAAGGTCTATGAGTAGACAAGGCTCATGCCCATACGTAGTGAGCAAATGATTAAACACTTAAATAGATAGCAATACTATATAAAAATGAAAGGAGTACAGAATGTACAAGAAAGTTTCAACGAATCTCAATTTTGTTGAGAGAGAAAAGCAGACAGAAAAGTTTTGGAAAGACAATGACATTTTTAAGAAAAGTATGGACAGTCGTAAGGAAGGAGAAACATATACATTTTATGATGGACCTCCAACAGCCAACGGTAAGCCACATATTGGACACGTTTTAACTCGTGTTATAAAAGATATGATTCCACGTTACCAGACAATGAAGGGCCATATGGTTCCAAGAAAAGCAGGTTGGGATACTCATGGACTTCCTGTTGAATTAGAAGTAGAAAAGATGCTTGGTTTAGATGGAAAGGACCAGATTGAAGAATACGGTCTTGTGCCTTTCATTGACAAATGTAAGGAAAGTGTTTGGAAATACAAAGGTATGTGGGAAGATTTCTCAGGTACTGTAGGTTTCTGGGCTGACATGGATAATCCTTATGTAACATACGATAACAACTATATTGAGTCAGAATGGTGGGCTTTAAAAACTATTTGGGATAAAGGCTTATTATACAAAGGCTTCAAAATCGTTCCTTATTGCCCACGTTGTGGAACACCTCTTTCATCACAGGAAGTAGCTCAGGGTTACAAGGATGTAAAAGAACGTTCAGCAATTGTTAGATTCAAGGCAAAAGACGAGGATGCATATATTTTAGCATGGACAACAACACCTTGGACATTACCTTCAAACGTTGCTCTTTGTGTAAACCAAAATGAAGATTACGCCAAAGTAAAAGCAGCAGACGGCTATGTATATTACATGGCAGTTGCTTTGTTAGACACAGTTTTAGGCAACCTTGGAAATGAAGAAGAAGGTGTTAAGCCATACGAAGTTCTTGAAACATACAAAGGTAAAGAACTTGAAGGTAAAGAATATGAGCCATTATATGAATGTGCTCATGAAAAGGCTGAAAAGCAGAACAAGAAAGGATTCTTCATTACATGTGACACTTATGTAACACTTACAGATGGTACAGGTGTTGTTCATATTGCTCCTGCATTTGGTGAGGACGATGCCAATGTTGGACGTAACTATGACCTTCCATTTGTTCAGCTTGTTACTGAAAAAGGTGAAATGTCAGAAGAAACACCATTTGCCGGCTTATTTGTAAAGAAGGCAGATCCTGAAGTATTAAAAGACTTAGATGCAAGAGGATTATTATTTGATGCTCCTGAGTTTGAACATAGTTATCCACATTGCTGGAGATGTGATACACCACTTATTTACTATGCACGTGAATCATGGTTTATTAAGATGACAGCAGTTAGGGATGATTTAATTAAAAATAACAACACAATCAACTGGATTCCTGAAAGTATCGGTAAGGGACGTTTCGGAAACTGGATTGAAAATGTTCAGGACTGGGGCGTAAGCCGTAACCGTTATTGGGGAACACCACTTAACATTTGGCAGTGTGATTGTGGTTGTATGCAGTCAATTGGCAGTCGTCAGGAACTTTTTGAAAAGTCAGGTGACGAGAAGGCTAAGACAGTTGAATTCCACAGACCTTACATTGATGAAATTACAATGCCATGTCCTAAATGTGGTGGCACAATGAAGAGAGTTCCGGAAGTTATTGACTGTTGGTTTGATAGTGGAGCAATGCCTTTTGCACAGCACCATTATCCATTTGAAAATAAAGATTTATTTGAACAGCAGTTCCCTGCAGACTTTATTTCAGAAGCTGTTGACCAGACTCGTGGCTGGTTCTACACATTACTTGCAGAATCAACATTGTTATTTAACAAGGCTCCATACAAGAACGTAATCGTTTTAGGTCACGTTCAGGATGAAAACGGACAGAAGATGAGTAAGTCAAAGGGTAACGCAGTTGATCCATTTGAAGCACTTGATAAATACGGTGCAGATGCAATCAGATGGTACTTCTACATTAACTCAGCTCCATGGCTTCCAAACAGATTCCATGGCAAGGCAGTAGAAGAAGGACAGCGTAAGTTCATGGGTACACTTTGGAACACTTATGCATTCTATGTACTTTATGCAGAAATCGATCAGTTTGATCCAACTAAGTACACACTTGATTATGATAAATTATCAGTAATGGATAAGTGGTTATTATCAAAGATGAATTCTATGGTTAAGGCTGTAGATGACAACCTTGGAAACTACAGAATTCCTGAAGCTGCAAGAGCGTTAGATGAATTTGTTGATGAAATGTCAAACTGGTATGTAAGACGTTCAAGAGAAAGATTCTGGGCAAAAGACATGCCACAGGATAAGATTAATGCTTACATGACACTTTATACAGCACTTGTTACAGTATCAAAGGCAGCAGCACCTATGATTCCATTTATGACTGAAGACATTTACCAAAATTTAGTTAGAAGTGTGGATTCAAGTGCAAAAGAATCAATTCACCTTTGTGACTTCCCAGAAGTTAATGAAGCTCAGATTGATAAAGAATTAGAAGAAAATATGGAAAGAGTTCTTAAGGTAGTAGTTCTTGGTCGTGCTTGTAGAAATAAGTCAAACATCAAGAACAGACAGCCGATTGGCAAAATGTTTGTAAAGGCTGATTTTGATTTACCTGAATTTTTCCAGGAAATTATTACAGAAGAATTGAATATAAAAGAAGTAGAGTTTACTGATGATGTTAGAGCATTCACATCATACTCATTTAAGCCACAGCTTAGAACTGTTGGACCAAAATATGGTAAGTTCTTAGGCAAGATTAAGGAAGCATTGGCAAGCCTTGACGGAAACAGTGCTATGGATAAGATTAATGCCGGCGAACCTCTTACATTTGACTTTGACGGTAATGAAGTTGTTCTTGAAAAAGAAGATTTACTTATCGACATGGCTCAGGTTGAAGGTTATGTTTCTGAAGCAGATGGCGACGTTACAGTAGTTCTTGACACTAACTTAAGTGATGAATTATTAGAAGAAGGTTTTGTTCGTGAAGTAATCAGCAAGATTCAGACAATGAGAAAAGAAGCTGGATTCGAAGTAATGGACAAAATCGTTGTAAATGTTGCTAATAATGACAAGGTTAAGGACGTTGTAGAACGTAATATTGATGAAATTAAGTCAGAAGTGTTGGCAGATAATGTCGAATTTGATACAATAAAAGGGTATGAGAAGGAATGGAACATTAATGGCGAAAAGGTTACATTAAGCGTTGAAAAAAACTCATAGTAGGCTAGTTATTTGAACAGAATATAAATTTATAAAGGAACGGTGTAAATCGTTCCTTTATGCGTGTTATACGAATATACGCAACAGCATATGTATAGAATTTATCGATATAAGTTGTGTTATATGTTGGTACACATTTAATATTAGCATATAAGTGAAGTGTAAGCTTTGTAATATGTGATTCTTTGGGGAAAATCGAAGGAGTGCTAAGCATGGAACAGTCATCATAATTAGGATTGTGGTGTTTGGATATCGAAATCATATTGGGAAAACAGCAGCACATATATTTTGCAAAAGATAGATGAATTTTATTGTATGTTACCAAATAATAAGGATAGGAGAGGGGTTTATGACTAAAACAATGGACAGAATTCAAAAAGAAGAATTCAAGGAAGAATTCAAAAAGCGTGTAAAAGATCAGGCAAAGATGCTTTACCGTAAGACTTTAGATGAAGTAAGTGACAGACACAAATTTGTATGTGTTGCTTATGCGGTAAAAGATATCGTTATTGACCAGTGGATTGCTACACAGAAGGCTTATGATGAAGCTGATGGCAGAACAGTTTATTATTTATCAATGGAGTTCTTAATGGGAAGAGCTTTAGGTAACATGATTATTAACTTATCTGCAAGAGATGAAATTAAGGAATCAATTGAGGAACTTGGACTTGATTTAAATGTAATTGAAGACCAGGAACCTGATGCAGCTTTAGGTAACGGTGGTTTAGGACGTCTTGCAGCTTGTTTCTTAGACAGTCTTGCAACTTTAAATTACCCTGCATATGGATGTGGAATCAGATACAAATACGGTATGTTCCAGCAGAAGATTGAAAATGGATATCAGAAAGAAATTCCTGAAGATTGGTTAAGACATATTAATCCATTAGAAATCAAGCGTGAAGAGTATGCTTGTGAAGTTAGATTTGGTGGTACTGTTAAGATTGATCACAGAGACGGACGTGATTATTATGGTCAGGAAGGTTATCAGGCAGTTATGGCTGTTCCTTATGATATGCCAATCGTAGGATATGGCAACAATGTTGTTAATACATTACGTATTTGGGATGCAGAACCAGTTGTTCATTTTAACCTTGAAGAATTTGACAAGGGTTCATATATGGCAGCAGTTGAACAGGAAAACCTTGCTAAGACAATTACAGAGGTTCTTTATCCAAACGATAATCATTACGCAGGTAAGGAACTTAGGTTAAAACAGCAGTATTTCTTTGTTTCTGCTTCACTTCAGACAGCAATTAAGAAGTATTTAAAGAAGCATGATGACATTAAGAAATTACATGAAAAAGTAGTATTCCAGATGAATGATACTCATCCAACATTAACAGTTGCAGAATTAATGAGACTTTTAATGGACGTTTATTATTTAGAATGGGATGAAGCTTGGGAAGTTACTACAAAGTGTGTAGCTTATACAAACCATACAATTATGGCTGAAGCTCTTGAAAAATGGCCTATTGAATTATTCTCAAGATTACTTCCAAGATGTTATCAGATCGTTGAAGAAATCAACAGAAGATTCTGTCTTGAAATTGAAGAAAAATATCCTGGTAACTATGACAAGATTGCTAAGATGGCAATTATTTATGATGGTCAGGTTAAGATGGCAAACTTAGCAATTTGTGCCGGCTATTCAGTAAACGGTGTTGCTAAGCTTCATACAGAAATTCTTGAAAAGCAGGAATTAAAGGACTTCTATGAAATGATGCCACAGAAGTTTAATAACAAAACAAATGGTATTACACAAAGAAGATTCTTGCTTCATGGAAACCCTCTTCTTGCTGAATGGGTTACAAACAAGGTTGGCGATGATTGGATTACAGACCTTCCAAAAATCAAAGGCATTGAAGTATACGTAGATGATAAGAAGGCTCAGGCTGAGTTCATGAACATTAAGTATCAGAACAAAGTTCGTCTTGCAAAATATATCAAAGAACACAACGGAGTTGATGTAGATCCACGTTCAATCTTTGATGTTCAGGTTAAGAGACTTCATGAATACAAACGTCAGTTACTTAACATTTTACATGTTATGTATTTATACAATCAGGTTAAAGAACATCCTGATATGGAATTTACTCCAAGAACATTTATTTTCGGAGCAAAGGCAGCAGCAGGATACAAGATTGCAAAACTTACAATTAAGTTAATCAACAGTGTTGCAGATGTAATCAACAATGATGAGTCAATCAACGGTAAGATTAAGGTTGTCTTCATTGAAAACTACAGAGTTTCAAATGCAGAAATCATTTTTGCAGCAGCAGATGTTTCAGAACAGATTTCTACAGCTTCAAAGGAAGCTTCTGGAACAGGTAACATGAAGTTCATGTTAAATGGTGCATTAACACTTGGAACAATGGATGGCGCAAACGTTGAAATCGTCGAAGAAGTTGGCAAGGAAAATGCATTTATCTTTGGTATGTCTTCAGACGAAGTTATTGGTTACGAAAATAATGGTGGCTATGATCCAATGCAGATTTTTAATTCAGACATGGATATTAGAAAAGTTCTTATGCAGTTAATTAACGGATTCTACTCACCAGATGATCCTGAAAGATTCAGACCAATTTACAACTCACTTCTTACAAAGGAAGAAACAGGTTGTGCAGACAGATACTTCATCTTAAAGGACTTCCAGTCTTACGCAGAAGCTCAAAGACGTGTTGAAGCAGCTTACAAAGATGAAGCAGGTTGGGCAAAATCAGCAATGCTTAACGTAGCAAACGTAGGCAAGTTCACATCAGATAGAACAATCGAAGAATACGTAAGAGATATCTGGCACTTAGAGAAAGTAAAGGTAGAATTGTAGGAGATTTACCTAGGGGCAGCGTAGCTGCCCCTATTTTTTTGACT
>OLOJ01001589.1_pt1 | contig 20706 bp, 19 predicted proteins | sample 1672251 | NCBI WGS metagenome assembly OLOJ01 (sample SAMEA3136664, study PRJEB25190) | human gut metagenome | biome: human gut; feature: human-associated habitat; material: faeces | place: Austria | collected 2013 | reverse complement strand
ACCTGTCGCCGTCGACCATCTACCGCTGGGTCTCGGCGGGCTACGACGGCATGACCAACATGGAGCTCAGGCGCAAGGTCGGCTACAGGCCGAGGAAGCGCGCCGCGGGCCGGGCGGCGACCCGCCACTCCGCCCGCAGGTCGCATGCCGCGTTCCTCGCCCTCGGGGAGGACGCGTGCGCCGCGGCCTGGGAGATGGACACCGTCGAGGGGGCCCGGGAGGACTCCGCCTGCCTGCTCACGCTGCTGCACCGCCCCAGCAGGCTCCAGCTCGCGCTGCCGCTGGAGGAGAAGACCGCCGGGTGCGTCGCGGACGCCCTGGAGGGCGTCCGGGCCATCCTCGGCGCCGACGGGACGCGCCGCGTGTTCCGCGCCGTCCTCACCGACAACGGCGCCGAGTTCTCCGACGAGGCGGCGATCGCGGCGCTGCTCGGCGAGGGGCCGGGCGAGACGAGGCTGTTCTACTGCGACCCCAGGCGCAGCGACCAGAAGGGCGCCTGCGAGCGCAACCACGTCGAGATCAGGAAGCTGCTGCCCAAGGGCGCCGGAATCAGGTTCGACCGGCTCGCCCCGGCCGACCTGGCGCTGGCCATGTCGCACGTGAACTCCGAGCCCCGCGGCGCGCTCGGCTTCGCGACGCCCGCGCGCGCCTTCAGGGCGATGCTCGGGGAGGACGCGGCGGCGCTGCTGGACGCCTACGGCGTGGAGGACGTGCCCATCGGCGAACTCGACCTGACGCCGGGGCTCATCGAGAGGGCGCGCGCAGAGAGGGGCGATGCCCCGCTGGCCTAGCCTGGAAGAAAAACGGAATAGACGGACCGACCGTCCGGCTGAGTCTGGGAAGAGGTGCCGGGCGGCGGGCGGAGCATGGCCACCGGACCTATCGAAACACATCTCCACCGTTCCTTCAACTGGGAAAACGGCGCCCCCGGACCCCAGGAGGGGCCGCGGGGGCGTTCGGCTAACTGCGGGAACGGCCTATTTGCTCAATGTGTTCGGCTGAGATCGGAAATCAACCTATAGTATGAGAGGAATCGGAGCATCACCCGGTTCCTCTCATAACGATTAAAGTCATTCAATACATTAATTAATGTTTGAAAAAACGCTTTAAACTCGATATCGCAGAGAATGTTCCCGGATCGTTACCATATGAACGACTGTTGTTAAACTCAATTTGGAACTTATAATTACCAAACGAAATCTTACGAATATAAAGATTCGTCTCGGTACAGGGCTGCATAGATAGCAATTGGGTTATTTCACCGATGAATATAGGCTTGTCAGACATGCTCGAAAATGCGTATAAGTGAATACGCAGAAGAGATTCGCAATCAATTTCAGGAATATCTATATCGGCAGTAAGACAGTCATCAATCACCGAAAAAGAGTGCCACTCCAAATCAGATTGATTAGATTTCAACCAACAAGCAGCCCGATATTCCGTTGTATCTTCAAAAGCGTCAGAGAAGTTCATAACTAATCGCACATGATTTGAATAGATAGGCTGCTGGGCTTCCGCCTCAATCTGATAGTTCTTGATCCTAAATTCACGCGATAACCTATATAGCTCCCTATCAATAGGAACTACGTTATTCGCGTTCTTTGTTGGGGCTTTAGCGACAATCAAATCGCCATTTAGATATTTCAACATGGCGTCCAAAAACATCTGATTTTCACTACTATTTGAACACATTGGTATAGAGGCTGTAGTTGGATTATCTAAAGCATGCAGAAGTGCGGAAGCAATCCCCTCGGCACTCGGTTGGGCAAAGTACATTCCTCCATAATTAAAATCATACTCAGTATTTTGACCAAGTATTTCAACAACAGAAAGCCCAGAAGCCAGCATTTCAAAAGGTAGCCGCGACGGATTGCTTGCACTCAGGGATATTCCAACCGAGCAACTTGTATAAAGCTCTGCACATTCCGATATAGTCAAAACACCAAGCTGTTCAACACGGCTCTCATCAATATTAAGCCGACTTTCACACCCAAACAGTTTAAAGCTAAGGCTCTTATCAAAGCGGCAAGCCAAATGAATAGCTTCTAAAAGCATGCTAGAGAGACGACGGTCTTTATTTGGTTGGAATATCGCACAAACAGATTTAGGATCTCGTCTACAATCGCAATGAGCATACAGGCTTGTGTCCACACCAAAATCACAATATGGGACAGGGCCGGAATAATATTTCGACACTTTCATTGACAACCATCTACCGATGGTAATTGGCATTAAACCAAGTCGATAGCTTTGCTCAGCCCGAAGATAGTTCTCCCCCATTGGATAAAACCAGGGCTCAAAATCTTGAATGAAATATAGTTTTGTTGAAGTCGGCTGCGTTGCTACGTATTCAGCAGTATTCCATGCAGTAGCAATTACGACATCAAAACAATCGGGAATAGAGGCGACAACATTAATAGTCTTTGGCTCATACCCAAACCAGTCTTTAATTTCTTTTGCAACCTGATTGGCACTCTTATAAGACTCTGCACCAGGAAGAATGAAAAATGGCACTCAAATCCATGCTGATCTAAATATATAGCTTTAGAACAAATAGTCCTAAAACCACCCGAGCCTTTTGTCGGAGGAGAAATAACCCAAGCCACTTTACACATAAGGGACCTACATACAAGTTGCAACACTAACGAAGCGAATGAGATACAGACAGTTCATTAGACACGTGCCTAAAGTGATGAAGATGATTGATGATGAATTGAATCTAAATAAGCGAGTTCTTAGTCCAAACAACAATGCAGGTAGAGCAGGTAAAAAATATCGACCCTGAACCCCCTGAATGACTTTTTCGTAATTGAACGTCCAACCCAGCCACATAGATGCGATAGAACCGAGCGCAGCCAAAGCAAAGGCAATAATGAATAGAACAGAACAAGATGGATTGAGGAATGAAGGCTCATCTTCAGAATCAAGACAGCAGATAAAGCCAAACAACAAATACGGAATCATATAGAAGATTGGAAAACGCAGGTTTTCCTGAAACCATCCAAGGGAATAGCCCAAAGTTGTTTCCCAGTAAAAATCTCCTAATGAATCCAGGGTCCTGCAGAAAACCAAGAAGCTATCTTTTGGATGCGTAACGATATCGTTCAGAGAGTAATACCGCGCAGTCTCTGTGCCGTGAGTTCCCCCTGAAGACCCAGAAACCATACTGGTCATTGATGCTACACGAAGCGCCAAAACGGAAACAACGACAGCAAGTACCAAAAATAATTTACTGAAGCGCCCAATCCTCTCATCTTGAAATTTCGAAAGGGGCACAAACAATCCAAGCAATACCAGCCCAGAGTAAATAACCTTACACGGAGCCAAAAAAGCGGCTATGACTAAATAAAAGATAATTTCTTTAATTCCTAATGAGCGCTGTTCGCCAAAAAAACCACGCATCAGACAAGCAAATAATAAAAGCGAATATGCAAGAATTCCCGAGTCATAGGAATATGAGGCAACTAAATGAAGCGTCATAGGCAACAGCGAAACAAAAACAATAACTGACTTGCCTCTCGGCGCAATCCGATATGCATAGAAGGCGCAAATGGAAAAAAAGAGGACAGAGCCAATTCGACCCATATAAAACGCCGGAAGAGCACCGAGTCCGAAGAACAGAGCTATCTGAAAGCCAATGATGGATCCGATTTTCGCAAAAACGTTCTCAGTGCCAACGCTAAAGGAAAATCTGCTGAAAGGAATCAGACTTCCGTTTCCAAATAGTGAAAAGCTATTAAAAATCGAACTAAATGAGGCGGAGCTAATCGCATTATTTGAATCATTAAAAAGAGAAAGATCGATATCTCGCACTAAGAAAGTGTTGCTATCTATTGTTCGTCCATTAAACGGAAGACTATCTATCAGCCAATAAGTTGAAAAGAAATGATGGCCCTCATCCGGAACAGTAAACGGAGGAAAGATGAAGCAGAAAATAATAGAAAATGATATGAGAAGAGCCAAAAAAACCCATTCGCTTTTTAGACAGTTCGTTCCTTTAGCAGATGCACAGCCAAGAGCAAGTATTATAGCTATTGATATAGCAATAGTTAGAAGAACAAGAAGTCTAGGATTGCTTAAATACCAGAAGACTGAATAGACTGTGAAAAATACGGTAAAGACAAGGAAAACCGGTTTGCATTTAACAAAACTCGTCATTATGTAATCCCTAACATAGAAGCGTTATAGAGCGTTGCTATTCATGCTAAGTGAATATAATCGATGAATTACCTTGGCTACACTTTTAGGCCAAAATTTTTCAAGCATAGCAAGGTCTTCGGAGCTTCGTGTATTATCTTGGATCAAGGAAGTCGTCTCAGATTCTTCGTGAATTCGATGATGCATTAGAATCTCGGGAGAATAAACAAAAGAACCTTCAAGTCGCGAAAATCTCTCCCACGCTTCCCAGTCCAAGTCACACTTCATCTCACTCGAAAACAAAGGTGTCTCGAGATTAGGCATAACATACGTGACCGAAGGGCAACAAATCGCAGATCCAAACCGCAAAGCCCGGCGCTTATCTCTGACTATAGATGAATTACCGACTCGAGCGAATTTTCTTAGTATTATTCTTTTCACTTTAAGGATCGAGATGTCATCGGCATACTCCCCATTACGAATCTCCCCATAATTAGAAAAGAAGATCAAGGGATGTTTGGAGACATTCACAGAGCGAAGCATTTCAATTGAATAATTAGGGGAATACAGGTCATCTTGATGAGCAATGGTGACCAATGGAGTTTGCGCATGGGAAATTGCACAATTCCAGTCATGGCCAATCCCCGGCATCCCATTGTTAATAAATACAGGCAAGTTATAGCAAGAAGCAATCTGCTCAATATGCTTATTCGGAGTAGAAGTAGAGATAAGGATCTTACTGGCTTGTTTCTGGTTCATTAAAGTCGATATACAGTCGCTCAAATACGGTGATTCGCCATAGGCGCAAACTACGAATGTATGATCATTACACGTATACATAGAACTATTTATCCATCAGAATGCTCTCGATATCTTTTTCAAGCAATGCAACTCGTTGAGTTAAGTTCTTAATCGCATCGGCCTGTTTGCTGGCAATTAAACTAAGTGAAAGCATGATTAAGATTACAAAGACAAACCCCAGAACAAATATAAAGTTCGAAGGGGTTGCAAACCCCATCGCCGACGATAAGAAGCAAAGAGGCTGTGGGAACAATGCAGATAAGAGCAGAACCAGCATCAACGCCAGCCACAGAAGAGAGTATTTAAGTTGAAGCCTACCGCTCACGATAAGTCTAACTACGTATGCAACGAGTAAAATGCATGCAGCTGCAACGGAAACTCGAAGAGTTAGTGGCACTTTAACACCTCGTTTTTGAACAGGCAGAGATAATAATTGCAAGAGTAACCTTAATCATATAATAGGCACTCGAAAAGCCCGAAATTGACGAAGTGCCTCCTTGACGCTCTTTCATGGCAACGGGAACCTCTGACACAGACAGTCCATGAGTAAGCACTGAAACAATCGAATCAGGCTCAGGGTAATCAACCGGATAGTTCTTGCAGAAATAATCGATGGCCTTCGGCCCACAGGCTCTAAACCCAGATGTTGGATCCGCTATGTATTTCCCCGTGCATAATTTAATCACCTTGGTAAGCCATGTAATGCCCACTCGACGCAAAAATGTAGATTGAAATCCCCCAGTCCGTTCGAGGAACCTAGAACCGATCACCAAGTCATAGCCAGCGTCAATCTGTTCAACCATTTGGGAAATATAAGAAGGGTCATGCTGCCCATCGCCATCGACCTGAACGTCAATGTCGTACCCATATTTTTTTGCATACTTATGGCCGGCTTGAACAGCCCCACCGATACCAAGATTCTGAGGAAGATCAAGTACATTGAGGTGGCTGACGCGACAGATCTCAAGCGTGTTATCGGTTGAACCATCATTGACCACGACATAATCATAGCCTGCATCAATTACAGCTTTAACTGATGACAGAATAGATTCTGCCTCATTATAAGCAGGTAGAATAACTAATACTCTATTGGGGTTGTTCATGAACCACCTTTCAATGATAGTCCGGCGTCCTTAGCTAAAACTAAAAATAGCACCAACAGGATGAGCTACACATTAGGCAGAGAACCAACACCAGAGGCAACACAGTATCCACAACGGTTTTCGAAACCACATAAACAGTAGCACCATATTTTGTCAATTCATCAGAGATGCTTAGGACGATAATGCAAAGATGAGTAACGTCAGCTCCAATGTCAACCATAGCCGTCGGGCATGAGAATAATCTAGCGTTTATCTGACTCATCTGTGCTTTTAGAGTCATTATGAGTCACTCATATGCCTTGGTTGGGGGCAACAATCATAGTGAAAAGGATCTACTAAGTACCATAATGTCGGATAGCTTGGGCAACGGATAGGAACTTCTCATATTCATCGCGCGGCATAGCAACATCCACGTCGTCATGCTATGGGATAAAGCCCTGATGGCGTACGGCACCGATACAAGTACCTCCGTACGCATAATAATCAAGATCGAGTTCGTCAGTAGTCGATTCGCCAGCATCGGTCACATTGAAATAACCTGTCTGCGTTGTTCGAGATTGATTTTCGCTACTTTCTGTTCAGTCTATGTAGCTAAATGCAATTGATTGAACAAAGCGTTCAATCAATCTATTCTTACTTTAAGAAATGAACATCTTAATTGGAGGCTTACAGTGGAACTGAACAAGCGTAACTTTACAGTTCTGTACGAATACTTAAAGAACCCATATGCCAGCCAGCGAGAAGTTGCCGAGCGCACTGGCCTTTCACTTGGATCAGTAAACGCAGCAAATAAAGAGCTTACGAACGAGGGCCTTCTCGAATCGGACAGCCTAACCGACAGCGGTTACGAAGCACTTCACCCCTATAAAGTTGAAAACGCAGTGATATTGGCTGCGGGGCTTTCGAGCCGCTTTGCTCCCATTTCGTATGAAAAGCCCAAAGGCCTTTTAAAGGTACGTGGCGAGATTCTCATCGAGCGTCAGATTAAGCAGCTGCAAGACGCGGGTATCAGCAATATCACCGTCGTTGTCGGCTATAAAAAAGAGTATTTCTTCTATCTTGAAAGCAAGTTCGGCGTTTCGATTGTCGTCAACAACGAATATGCATCCAAAAATAACCACGCATCGCTTATGTGCGTAAAAGAGCGACTTGGCAACACCTACATTTGCTCAAGCGATGATTACCTTCTAAACAATCCGTTTGAAGCATACGTTTGGAAAGCATTTTATTCTGCTCAATATGCTGAAGGCGCAACCAAAGAATGGTGCATTCAAACGGGCGCAATGGATAGAATCACCAACGTTACAATCGGTGGCTCCAATGCATGGTATATGCTCGGACATGTCTACTTTGATAAAGCCTTCTCGCTTGCGTTTAAGCAGATTCTTGAAACGGAATATAACAAGCCTGAAACAACGGACAAGCTTTGGGAAGATCTATATATCGAGCACATCAAGGAGCTCGATATGGTGATCAAGAAGTATCCTGAGGGCGAGATCAACGAATTCGATTCTCTTGATGAGCTGCGCGCCTTTGATCCGCATTTTATCGAAAACGTTGACTCCGATATTTTCGATAACATCGAGCAAGTACTCGGCTGCTCCAAATCAGAGATTCACGACGTTTATCCCCTTAAACAAGGTCTTACGAATCTATCGTGCCACTTTAGAACCAATGATGGAGAGTACGTTTACCGCCATCCGGGAGTCGGGACCGAATTGCTTATTAACAGAAATGGAGAAGTAGCCGCACTTAAAAAAGCTAAGGAACTTGGCCTTGACGACACGTTCATTCATGAGGACCCAAAGCGCGGTTGGAAAATTTCGAAGTTTGTATCCAACGCAAAGCAGCCTGATCCGCATGATGCTGCCCAAATGAATCGAATGATGCAGATGTGTCGTTCGCTTCACGAGAGTGGTGCAAATGTTGAAACCGAATTTGACTTCTATCTCGAAGCGAAGCGCTACGAATCACTGCTTCTGGAAAAAGGTCCCATCGACATTCCAGGCTACAAGGAAATGGCCGCCGAAATCGATGAATTGGAGCGCTTTGTACAGGCCGATAATGCGCCAAAATGCCTTTGTCATAATGACTTCTTTTACCTCAATTTCCTTATCGATGAAAACGACAAGTACTATCTCATTGACTGGGAATATGCTGGCATGAGCGATTACGCAAACGATTTTGGAACATGCAGCGTCTGCTGCGAGCTTTCCGAAGATGAAGTCGACCGCGCACTTGAAGCTTATTTTGGGCGCAAGGCAACAAGCAACGAAGTCGCGCATAACTATGCGCACATTGCCCTTGCGGGATGGTGCTGGTACCTCTGGTCTCTTCTGAAAGAAGCCGAAGGTGATTTTGTGGGCGAATGGCTCTATATCTACTTCAACTACGGCGCCAAATACCTCAAAAAGGCACTGGAAATCTATCGAAAAGGTGAGTAACGATGCAATTCGGCTTTTTTAGCGGCCTTCTTTGGGGCCTTGATACAGTAATTCTTGGAATCGGCCTGGCGCTCGCACCCTATATTGGATCGGCGGAAGCGCTTGCATGCGCCTCCATTGCGGGATCTTTTCTCCATGATGCTTTCTGCGCAATCTGGCTCTTTGGGTACATGGGAGTTCGAGGCAGATTAAGAGACACGCTCGCTGCACTTAAAACTCGTTCGGGCAAGGTTGTCATTGCCGGCGCTCTGCTCGGTGGGCCTATCGGAATGACCGGCTACGTATTGGCGATTAATAATATCGGAGCAGCCTACACGGCAATTATCTCCGCCTTCTATCCCGCGGTCGGAGCATTCCTTTCGTTCGTGCTGCTGAAGGAGAAAATGGGCAAAGGTCAGATTCTTTCCCTTCTCGTTGCTCTTTGTGGCGTAATGACGATGGGCTATCTATCTGCCGGATCGAGCGAGATTGCAAATGCCCCCCTCGGCTTACTCGGCGCGGTGCTTGCCGTTATTGGATGGGGATCCGAAGCGGTGCTGTGCGCATGGGGAATGAAAGATGATGCCGTTGATGACGAAACGGCTTTGCAAATCCGTGAAACTACAAGCGCGCTTGTTTATGGAGTGCTCGTACTCCCCCTCTTCGGAGCATGGCATTTCACGCTGGGTGCTATCCCGAGCATGCCCACATTGATTATTGCACTCGCCGGGCTCGCAGGAACCGCATCCTATCTGTTCTATTACAAGGGCATTGCGGCAATCGGAGCAGCACGCGCAATGGCTCTGAATATCTCCTATTCGGCATGGTCAGTGGTCTTTGGTCTGATCTTACTTGGAACAATTCCCGACATGGCATCCGTAATCTGCTGCGTTGTAATTGTATGCGGAACAGTTTTGGCAGCCAGTAACTGGGACGAACTATTTGGACGCAATCAGGCGGCATAGCTTAAATACTAATTTAGTATCAAAACCGCCCCAAAAGGGGCGGTTTACTCTTAGGCAATAATTATTAGATTACCGGCACGCACCCAAAGGCCCGACCCTCACGGGGGCTCGAGCCGAATTGCAGATTATCTCGTGGCGGACCAGTCAAACCGGTACAATTTTCGCTTCGCCCCCCATCGAAGGGATCCTGGTACTCCTTGACGCTCGGTAGGTCAAGCGCGATATCGGCCTTCTCCTACCCCCGGATGTTCTACGCACTCAAGGCCTCGTTCAGACCGACGATGAACACGCAACAGCCCTCGGCACGGCATTCTTGTTGCCGAATTTACACTTCATGCATGCGTGCTTGTCGATTATCACCAGCGAGTTCCCTCCCTTCAGCGCTATCGCCTGCAGCATGAGGATATGGTCGGGCATCAAGTACCCCCAGATGATCTCTATCCCCTTGTCCTGACAGAGCTTCCTGAAGACCTCCCCAAGGTCGGCACTGAACTTTTCTTACTCCACGTGGACAGCGGTGCTTGGATTTATGCCACAGGAAAGCATTCCGTCTATTGCAACTATCTTTTGCTGTATTATTTTTTATCTTAGAACCATCCTAGCGGCAACAGATTGGGATAAGCTCATCAGCAAGACGGAGGTTCGTATTTCGATGAGTCGGCAGTACCATAATTGTTGGTAAGGAAACAAATGGACAAAGAAGTGTCAATCATAGTCCCGATGTACAACGTCGAAAAATACATCGAGAGGTGTCTTTCTTCGCTGAGCAACCAAACAATTGAATCCTATGAGGTTATTTGTATTGACGACTGCAGCCCCGATGGATCCGCTGAGATTGCTTCTCGTTTTAGCAATAAATATCCTAATAAGTTTAGGTTATATCGCAATGCAACCAACATCGGATTAGGCAAAACTCGCGAGCGCGGCATCAGCCTTTCGGAAGCCCCCTACGTCATGTTTGTCGACAGCGATGATTATGTCGCGGCTAACTATATTGAGACATACTTAGCCGAGGCAAAAAAATCAAATGCAGAGCTTGTCATAGGTGGCTACTCTCGTGATGTCGATGGAAAAATTACTCCTCACTACCCAACAAATAGCGACTGGAGCTTAATTTCCTATACCATCGCGTGTGCAAAGCTATATAAGAAATCATTTTTGGCGGATAAAGGGATTTACTTCAGCAGCACGCGATGCGGTGAAGATATTTTTTTCAGCTCGAAGATTTTTTTAGCTGAACCCAGCTATTCTGTTCTTGAGAAATATGCAGGTTATTACTACTTCTTTAACCGTAACTCAATCACGAGTTCCGCAAAAAAAGACCGGCAACTCGAACATTACATTGCAGGAATCTATGACGAATTGCTCAATGACGGAGCTTTCGATGGCGCAGAGGACAGGAAACTCCAGATGATTGAGTACTGCTACTACGCAAACATGGTTAATGCTCTGGTCGTTTATGGAAAAGGCTGCGGTAAGAAGCGGATGCAAGAGAAAGTCGCATTCGTCTTTAATCACGCCGCCACTCTTTTCCAAAACTCTTTAGCAAACCCCCTTCTTCGATCGCCATTCATCAAGGGTGAATCATTAAAGAGAAGCATGGGTGTCTATCTTGCGCTGATGCTGCATCGACACAATCTCGACCGACCCTTTTACAATTTAGTTGCAAAGCTATAGGACACTTAAGTGAAGTTAGTTTCAATTATTATTCCCATATACAATGCAGAAGAATCAATAAGAGACTGTCTAGAATCAATAGTCGTACAGGACTATCAGCGATTAGAAGTAATTGCTATTGACGATGGGTCCACGGATAGTACGCCCACAATACTTGACAATTACAAGCGGGCGGATAGCCGAATAAAAGTAATCAGGCAAGCGAATGCGGGCGTATCGGCAGCTCGAAATCGCGGAATTGACGCTTCTTCCGGCGACTATGTTACTTTCGTTGACTGCGATGACGTGCTTCTTCCAAATCATATAGCAAATCTTGTGAGCTCAATCGGCGATGTAGACCTTGCTATCAACTCATATTTAAAATGTGAAGATAAGAGGATAACTAGCGTCACAAGCCGCGAGGTCAACAAACCAATTTCCCTTAATAAGACTCTATTAACCACACTATTCAGATCAGGCCTACTGAGCCCCGTCTGGAATAAGCTATTTAAGAAATCAATACTAGATAGACAGTCAATTAGATTTGACATTAGGCATGGATTAGGCGAAGACGCTAGCTTTGTGTTTCAGTATCTAATACATTCGAATAAAAAAATTTGTATTAGTGGAACCGCATCATACAAATACACCCAATCTTCAGGCGGAACATTATCCACCAAGTTCGTGCCAAACTTTCAAGCTTGCATCATAGAAGAATTTGAGAACTTTATCCTGCTGTATCGATCCCTTCCGCCTCTAAATAACGAAATAAGGCCAGTTCTTCGTGATTATTTAGCAGCAATGATTGTTTCGATGGACAACCTCTATATCCACAAGGCAGAAATGAGCGGTACCGACTACCGCAGATTGATGAAAGCCTGCAAGACTGAAATTGAAAAGTGGTTCAGATGCTACCGCAAGGAAATTGGACTCGATGCGATAATCATTTGGAGAGCATGGTGCGTTACACACGGCCTCCATTATGTTGATTACTATATCCGTGTATTAGTTAAAACAATGCTACAGAAATGAAACGTATGAACCGTAAAGAGCGGATTTCCGATTCACAAAAGACTCTCCACACCGCCTTTTCCAATACTATTGCTAATGTAATATCTCTCGTCATTGGAACCCTTGTAGTCTCCGTGACGACACGCGTTATGTCTCAGGATGATGTGGGTACCGCTGCTACTTTTCTAGCGAACCGCAACACAATTGCTATATTGGTTACTTTTTCTATTTATGCATATGTTAATAGGGGTCTAGTCCTCCATGACGAGGATAAAATTGGTTTCCTACAATCCGTTGCTTATTTCTGCATACTTGTAATCTTCGCTGCGTTCATCATAGCGCTGCCATTTAAACAGCAGCTAATGAATCTTCTATCGCTCGATCCGTTTCTATATTACTGGCTTTTTGTTAGCTTACTTTCCTATACGGTATTTTTAGTAGCAGACTATTACTGCATTTACTCAAATAAAAGCGGACTCGTCTTTTGGATAGTAATTGCAACTGGCCCAATTGGACAGATACTATCGGTTATCTTTGCCGTTCTAATGCCATCAAATAAATATATTGGACGCGTACTAGGCCTCGATGCTGCATATGTACTCGTTACACTTATATTCCTCATAGGCTTTCTCTTCAAACAGAAAAGGCCCTCATGGCGTAAGTGCCTAAAATACATACAAGAAAGCTTATCTTTTACATTACCGCTTCTTCCGCATCTACTTTCCCAAATGCTCTTGACGCAATGCGACCTGATACTTATTTCCTATCTATGTGGAACAGACAAGAGCGGAATATATAGCATGGGCCACACCGTTGGAAATCTTGCCTTTACCGTAATGACGCAGATAATGTGCGCTTGGTCCCCTTGGGTATACAGGAGAATGAAAGAGAACCAATATGTGCCAATTAAATATGGAAGCGAGTTCTTGATGGCGCTCGGGGTATTTCTATCTTGCGGCTTAATAACTGTCTCACCCGAACTTGTCCATCTGATGCTGCCTTCCAGCTATGCGGTCACAACCTCAATCATCCCCATGCTCGTGTTTGCTATGTATTTGCAGTTTTTGTTTACACTTGTTTATGACCTTGAGTACTTTAGGAAAAAACCCCATTGGATTGCACTTCAATCATCCATTGCCGCAGCATCAAATGTTGTGCTCAATATCCTTATAATCCCAATTGCAGGATATCAAAGTGCCTGTTATTTAACTTGCATAAGTTATGCAATACTACTTTTAACCGGATTGGCTATGACAAGGAAACTCGATTTTAATTCAATCTATAACTCAAAAGCATTGCTGCTCTCAGTTATATTTATGGGAGGCTATTCATTATTAGGAATCACGGTTGAAAACAACCTTGTTATCCGATATTTACTCATGGTCACAGTTACGTGCTTCCTATTGTATAAATATCGAAATGTATTAAATAGCCAGCTAAAAGAACTTATGAGGTCAAATGAGCAATAAGCTGCTAATAACAACCGGTTACATGGGATCTGGGTCATCTGCATATACCGATCTGTTATCTGAATACAAGGACCTTCAATGCAACAACGGTTCTTTCGAATATGTATTTCTTCATTGTCCTAACGGAGTATTTGATCTTGAAGACAAGCTTCTTATAGGAAATAATGCCATCCGAAGTGATGAAGCAATACATTCCTTTTTATTAACAATGAAAGACTTGCACACCAAGAAGCTTTGGTGGCCAGGGAACTACGCGAGCAATCTCTCTCCACATTTTTATACGCTAGCGTGCGAGTTTGTTAAATCGCTAACAATAATAGAGTCTGATTCCTACTGGTATTACCAACAAAATCTCTCGAAACTAAAGAGTGTTTTAAATTTACTTCTTAGAGTCGCGAGCAAAGTACACATTTCTCCTAAAAATGCAATTTTACTTAACTATCACCCGATGCTTTTGGCAATACCAACGCATGAAGAATTTTATAAGAACGCAAAGTTATTTATCTATGCATGTCTGAATGAGATGGGTTTACATGACCATTCCCTTTTAATTGATCAGCTGATGCTACCTCATAATCTATGGAGAATGAGTAACTATTTTAACGATGACACTTATGCTATTGCTGTCGATCGCGACCCCAGAGATGTTTTCATTCTAAATAAGTACTACTGGCATCCCGCTAATCAAGCAGTGCCGTTTCCGCTTGATGTAACTTCATTCTGCAGGTATTATCGGGCGATGCGAGAAAGCGTGAGACCTTACGCCAAAGATCGTGTAATTGACGTTCATTTTGAAGATTTAGTTTATCGCTATTCAGATACCGTAAGCATGCTTGAGGCGCGTATTGGTTATAAACCAGAGGATCACATATTACGTTTCGATAAATTTGACCCACGTGTTTCAATAAATAACACGCAGTTATTCAAGAATGACATGTATCGTAATGAGACAAAGTACATCGAAGAGAATCTTAAAGAGTATCTATATTCTTTTCCTTACGACAAACCTGATCACGATGGTTTGATTTTTTAGGTAAAGATGCGATTGGGTTTATCGCGTTAAGATTTTCGTCAATACCTTAAACGCAAATGCACGGGGACCTTTTATGTAAGATCCCCGTGCATTCTTGCTAACAAGTCGAATAACCTACAAATTTCATTAATGAGCGCCGTGCATAACCTCATTCAAATAGCCAATTAACTGACTGTAAATAAGGCTTGGTTCGAAATCCGCAATCCGTTCTGGCGCCCTCTTTGCATAGGTGGAATATAACTCAGGGCTAGTGATTAGTTCTTCAATTGAATGAGCCATATCTTCGGGATTTTGCACCTTGCAGAGAATTCCATACCTGCCATTTCCCAATATTTCACGTGGTCCGCTGCGAACATCAGTCGCAATTACAGGCTTTGAAAAATGCAGGGCTTCAAGAATAACGGTGGGAAGTCCCTCCGCGGCAGCGCTCGCGTGAATAAAAAAGTCACATGCCGCATAATAAGGAGCAGGGTTATCAATTTGTCCAGCCAAGTGAACGTAATCTTGCATATGCTCTTTATTAATAAAATCGATTAGCTTTTGCTTTTCAGGACCATCACCAACAATGACCAAATGATGCTTTTGTTTTAAGCCGGCATTAAGAATCCTTAACGCACGAATCGCCGTGTATGGGTCCTTTTCAGGATAGCTAAGTCTCATAACCATTAAAGCAAATTGTCCGTATTTGGCTTTCAGGTTTGAAACGATGTCTGGCTGAATCGCTCTTTCACCTATGGTAATCGGATTATAGATAACTTTTTTCTTAACCTTAAAACGAGTGTGTACAGCCTGGAATTCTTCATCTCCTTCAACGCCAAGACAAACAAGGGCGTTAAAGCGTTGATACAGAAGAGGAAATCCTTCACTCATAATAGCGTAGGAAGAAATGGTTCCATGGAGCCAAGCAACCCTTTTAAAGGATCGAATAAGCCCCTTCGATACAAAAGTAAGGTCATTAAAATGACCAGAAAAAGCAATGGCAATATCAACGGCAGGAATTGTATATCTAACAAGGGGCTTTATAGCAATGTCAAAGGCTCCACAGAGAGTTGAAAACAGCGGATAGGCGAACTTTCCCCACACGGGGCGACGCGTTAAAGATACATAGCACTCAGGAGAACATAGCTTTGAAAAAGAAAGCGAGTGGTACTGAATTCTGCTATCCAACTGATGAACAAATTCATTTCTTTGGGGAGAAAGATTCACGACGACAATCTCGTGTCCCGCATTGCAGAGGGCGTTGCAGTAATCGATTCCGACTCGCTCGATTCCTCCGCAACCCAACCCATCAAATACAAATGCAAGTTTCATTAAAGTACAATCACTTTCTACTATCTTAGTTGTAGCTCATCGAGCGAATCAAACACGCCAACTGATAAGCAGCCTATACGAACGGCCTAAGAACGCCCTTGATCGGATAGCCTACATATACGCTATGAACACGAACCCCATAACGAGGAGATGCCGCTTCTATAATCTGGTCATTACCCAAATAAATGGCAATATGACCGTTGTAACAAATCAAATCTCCCCGCCGGCGCTGAGAGAAATCAAGATGCATAAACTTTGGATCATTCCACATATCGTTGGCATAATGGTCATGTCCGGGAGTGTAGTAATGATCCCAGGGCGTATAGCGACCCAAATCCATACCAGTTGCATATAAACACTGCATTACCAGTCCAGCACAATCAATTCCAACGCCAGGCGCTCAGGAATAATCCCAAATATAAGGTGTAGTTCCCACATAATCATATGCTCGAGTAATCATCGCGTTAACGCATTCGTTCCTTGTAGCGCTAACCGAAATCCTCGACTCTGTTCGATAGCCAAAAATGCCTTGTCCGAGATGCGGAATAGTAACTGACTTGCTAGAAACCTGATAGTAGTTAGAGGGATTTTGATATCCCCAATAAATACAGCTGCCGTCTGAATTGAAAGTTCTGATATAACCATCAATCATCAGCGAACCGGTTACCATTCGTCCGCCGTTATTAGGATTGAGGTAATACCAGTTTTGTCCAACCTTAATCCACCCAGTTGCCATTGCGCCACCGTTATCGGGGTCCAACCAGTACCACGAGCCCAGATCCGATACCCAACCGGTACGCATGTTTCCATTTGATTTATCTAGGTAATAATAAGCAGAACCATTCCAATACCAACCGCGATGCATAATCCCATTGGAATCAAACAGATACCAATTATCATCAATCCTCTGCCACCCGGTTAGCATATGGCCCTGCGAATCAACGTAATAGCGATCACCGCCGCAGTCGACCCATCCCGACAGAACCTCAGTGAAGGTTGAGTCTTTATAGACCACCCCATCTTTAACCGCCATACAAAGAACACCATCGTTGGCAGCGTAAGACAAAAAACCCTCGGGCATCTCGACCCAGGCCGACCTGGCGCAGGCCCCGCCGTTGGCGGGGTCGAGCCAGTATTTCTTGCCGTCGATCTCGACGGCACCGGTCAGCATCCTGCCGGACTCGGGGTCGGTGTAGTACCAGGCGGAGCCCTTCACCCAGCCGCGGACCATCTTGCCGCCGGAGGCGCCGTAGTACCACTCGCCGTCCTTCCTGACCCAGCCGTTGGAGAGCGAGCCGGAGGAGGAGAATACGTACCACGTGCCCTCGACCTCAGCGGGGCCTGTCGCCATGGCGCCCCCCTTGGCGGGGTCAAACCAGTACCAGACGCCGGAGATCAGCTTCCAGCCCTTATAAGGCTGCCCGTTTGACGATACGTAATATTTACCTTCGTCCGTTTCCTGCCAATGATCGCCCAGGCCCTCTCCAAACCAGTAGCTAACATCAACATCACCGCTTACACCGGGAACGCTGCCACGAGCAGAATACTGCCAGCAATCATATTTGGCAGGGGCCTCAGGTGTAAGGCCGAGGCACTCATCGTAACGGCCTCCGTACCAATACTGGGCAGTCCAGATGCTCCAGCCGCTAGAAAGAAAACAAGGGTCGGTAAGGTATTTCTTGAACCAGTTAACGTTTGCGTAAATACCGGGCTTATACCCCGCTGCCGCAATTTGACCGCAGAAGGTCTTTGCTATCGATGCGAGCTTAGAGGGATCGTTAAATGGTGTCCACTTGGGCGAACCATCGGCATTTGTTTCTTGATCTTCCAAGTCATAGTAAACGGGAAGAGTGGGTGAATGGCCCTTAAGGGCACTTAACATCAAGCGTGCCTCGGCCTGGGCTTCATCTTCATTGCGCGCATAGGAGTAGAGATACACGCCATACGGAATTCCCAAACGCTCGCACTCGCTTACGTTGCGCTTAAAGTAATTGTCCAGCCTTCCGCCGTTTGTATCACCGGCAAAGCCGACCCTTAGAATCGCAAAGTCGATACCGGCATCTTTCACGGACTGCCAATCAATGGTTCCGTTGTGCTCGCTCACATCGATTCCCTGCGCCGTTGCGCCCTTAGGCATGCTGTGCATTGCACGGCCTTCGAAATCTGCATTTTCGCCATAATCGTCAGGAAGATCGGAGCGGAGGGAACCGTCGACATACCGCCAAGAGTTCTCGGCCAGGGGGGCCACGACATCCGCATCAGACGTCTCATCAGAAGCCTCGTCTGCTCCCTTGTTAGATTCCTCGTCGGAAGTTGCTTCGGCATCCGTGGCCTCGCCGGAATCGGGCGTCGAGGAGTCCTGGGCAGCCGAATCGCTCTCCACCTGATCGCCAGACGTATTCGTAGAGGCGTTAGAAGCGCTCTCGGTCGCAGGCTGCGATACCTTAGGCTCTTCCTGAGCCAAATCGAGTGTTTCGGCATACAGCGCAAAAGGCTGGAGCACGCCAGAGAGCCCAAATACAAGGGAGAGAAATAATGCAACGCAGCACTTTAGTCGATTCATAGACATCCATTCGCCCTGATTAATCGTAGATACTGGAATTATAACAGCCTGAGTGGCGCATTTACGTCCATGGTCCATGTCAACGCATAATGGGTCGCACCAGACAGGCATGCCCCTTAGTAGCCTTACCGGCTCTGAAAGAAAGGTTGAGACTTCCTAAAAACCATTGCTTTAGACCGAGAAATACTCACTCTCAGCGGATAAGTTCGGCCCCAACCACGGATCGCCCGTCAAGAAGAACTCCGGCCAGCGCTGCATGAACAGTGCTTGCTCACGTTTCCAACGGCGGAGCTTTTCCTCGTTGGCCTCTTCCCTGCCGCGCGAGGTGAACTCGTAGTGGTACAGCTCGGCATAGGGCATTTGCCCTCCTCCAACAAAACACTGTCACTAACTTAGCCCACCAACCTCGCCATTTGTTAAGCAACAAGTGCGAGCGGTAGGTATTGATCTACAAACGTTGGGGATTGAAAAAAATGCAGTAGCCGAAAACGTAATATCTTCCGATTGGCGCGGCATAAAAATAGAGGGCGTCCCAAAAGAGAAGCCCCCTTGCAAAACGGCCGAACCGCTTTTCGAAGTGGGAAATATTTTGCACCAGATGCCTAGGAATCGCAAGAAGGCATATCTTCGGCGTCACACAAATACCATGCGCCGATCACTTTCGACAAAAACGAGAAGGAGGAAGTTATGACCTCCGCACCTTTATAGTAGTTGATGTTGCGATTTGCCCTAGAAATAAACTTGGAAAGCGATTGTGCTTTGTGCTTAATAACGCCTTTAGACGACACCTCTTTGTGGAGATATAGCGTTGTGACAATCTGGCGTATTCGCTCATTGCTCATCCTTGCCTTACGCTGATAAGAGCCAACCCCATCTATTTTGCTCAATGCCTTCATAACACCGTTATTTGCCCTTCGGGCATTCCCACCCGAAGCAAGACCATTAAGAATGCAACTATTGTGAGCACACGCGTTGCGGAGATCTTTTGCCGCGCGAAGCAAATAAAACCTATCGCGAAGCTCATCATCGTCAAACCGTTTGGCGCAAAACAAAATGAATGAATTAAAGGCGCCAAAGGTAATAACTTCCAGAAAGGCCCAGACAGGCATATTAAAACCACTGTATTTTGCAAGAATGCCTGCAGAATAGGCACTCGACTCACAACGTGAAATCTCTTTTTTGACCCAGTTGGTCACATTCCCCTTGCTATCAAATGTATCCTGCTCGCTTAAATAGTCTTGAACGATTTCGTAACCGTCCTCGGCATGCTGCTCTATCCTGCCCAGCAAGTCAACTTTGCAGAAGTGCTCAATATCAAGAGTGAGCGAAATCATCTCGTTTCGAAGCAACATATCAATAATCGAAAGGTCAACAAGCATCTTGAAATCTAAGTTGACATATTCACCCTTGCGTTTTCCATCAGAAACCTTTGGAAATCCGGTGCGGTACGAGCGCAAGCGAAAGTAATTGTTGTTCTTCGTCAGATACTCGACCGCCTCTGCCTCGCTCATATAGCGGAAACGGACACCCTTGCTCTTAAGATGGGAGACTTGCTCCCAAGGAGTAAGCCAAGGCTTTTGATCGCACATATCTTGTTGACGAATAGGACTATTCATTGCGCTCTCCAGCGTATTTGATGAAATAACAGATCTAATATTATCCTAACTGTAAATACCTATTAAACAGCCGGACGCTCATGCAAATACATCATGGCACGCCGCCGCCCATCTCGCCCTGAGCTCGTGACAACGATAGCCCTCGCGCTTTGCGAATGGTATCTTTGTTGCTGCAAATTAAAACACGCAATGCTATAGATAGACGAAATCTGATTAGCGGGCGACGAAGAGTGCCACATCTCTATTATCACGGGGATTGACGACCCAGAAAAACCCGATATGGCAATCGACGCTGAGAGCAGTCCTAAAGAATATGACGTCGCCCTCACTCGATTTAAAACCGTTCGAGAATCTCCTCGGCATTTTCTCGCAGATAGATATCTAGGTCCGGCACGGCAAACTGCACGTAACCCCTCTGCGGTGCCTGAATAACCTCCCTTTGTAGCAATTTGGCCCTAATAGAGCTGATCTCATTGGTCTTTTTACCCATGCGCTTAGCAATCTCGGATGATTTGGACTGTTGTTTATCCTCGCACATCGCCAAAAGGTATTTGATATCGTTAAGCCCCAGTCCAGAAATCGCGGGCTCGTGAACAACATCGTGAAAACGAGCCTCTG
>OLOJ01001549.1_pt1 | contig 21079 bp, 17 predicted proteins | sample 1672251 | NCBI WGS metagenome assembly OLOJ01 (sample SAMEA3136664, study PRJEB25190) | human gut metagenome | biome: human gut; feature: human-associated habitat; material: faeces | place: Austria | collected 2013 | reverse complement strand
TCTGGAACTTCCTGGGCCGCAAGCTCATCCTCTACCCCGGCAAAGCCCATACCAAAGTCTAACCCCACCAAGCCCGCCGAATGGCGGGCTTTCTTGTTGACAGCGTCCCTGCCATTCGCTAAAATAGAAGCGTAAAACTGTCAAAAAATCCCGGCGGGTGTTTTCTGGTTGCCCCGCCGGTTCGCGTCTCAAAAGGAGTCTTCCTATGCAGAACAAACGCATCGTGGTCAAAGTGGGCACGTCTACCCTGTCCCACCCCTCCGGCCTGCTGAACATCCGCCGGGTGGAGGAGCTGTGCAAGGTCCTCAGCGACTTAAAAAACGCCGGGAACGAGATCATCCTGGTCTCGTCCGGGGCCATCGGCATGGGCGTCGGCAAGCTCTCGCTGCCCAAGCGCCCGGAGGATATGCCAACGAAGCAGGCCGCTGCCGCCGTGGGCCAGTGCGAGCTGATGTATACCTACGACAAAGCCTTTGGGGAATACAATCACACGGTGGCCCAGATCCTGCTCACTGCCGAGGAAGTGGACCAGCCCGACCGGTTCCGCAACTTCCACAACACCATGGTCCGTCTGCTGGAGCTGCACGCCCTGCCCATCATCAACGAAAACGACACCATGGCCACGGAAGAAATTAAGATCGGCGACAACGACACCCTGGCCGCCCGCGTCGCCGTGAGTATGGAGGCCGACCTGCTCATCCTGCTCTCGGACATCGACGGCCTCTACACCGCCGACCCCCGCACCCATCCGGACGCCGAGCTTATCTCGGACATCCCGGCCCTGACCGACGAGATCATCGCCCTGGCCGGGGGGGCCGGTTCCTCCCTGGGGACAGGCGGCATGGCCACCAAGCTTCAGGCCGCCACCCTGGCCACCGCCGCCGGGTGCGACATGGTCATCGCCAACGGGGTCGCCCCTTCGATTTTGTATGATATTGCGGACGGCAAGCCCGTAGGCAGCCGCTTCCGCGCAAAGAAAGGATAAACACCGCTATGCACACCAACAACTCCCCCGGCGAGATGGCCTGCTATCCGCCCCCCTCCGCAGCGGGCAACGAGTTTACCGCCCCGGCCGCGGACCCCGCCTCCCTCACCATCACCCGTCCCCTGCTGGAAGAGGCTCTGGCTGCCAAGCCGGCCCTGGCCGCGCTGTCCAGCGAGGAAAAGAAGGCTGTTTTGCTCTCCATGGCCGACGCCCTGGAGGCCGACACCAAGGCGATCTTAGCCGCCAATGCACTGGACCTGGAAGCCGCCCAGGGCCACATCGCCCCCGTCATGCAGGACCGTCTGCGCCTGACCGTCGGGCGCATCGCAGACATGGCCGCCGGCATCCGGGCCGTGGCCCAGCTCAAGGACCCCGTGGGCCGGCACCTGGGCTGCCACACTCTGCCCAATGGCCTGGTGGTCAGCAAAGTCTCCGTCCCCCTGGGCGTCATCGCCATCATCTATGAGTCCCGACCCAACGTGACCTCGGACGCCGCCAGCCTGACGTTCCAGGCCGGGAGCGTCTGCGTCCTCCGGGGCGGCAAGGAGTCCATCCACTCCAACACCGCCATCGTCCGCGCCCTGCACAAGGCCCTGGAGCAGAACCACCTGCCCAAGGCCCTCGTCAGCCTCGTCACCGACACCACCCGCGCCAGCGCCAACGAGCTCATGCAGGCCGTGGGCTATGTGGACCTGCTCATCCCCCGCGGCGGAGCCTCCCTCATCCAGACCTGCGTGGATCAGGCCAAGGTCCCCTGCATCCAGACCGGGACCGGCATCTGCCACCTCTACATCGACGGCGACGCCGACCTCAGCAAGGCCCTGACCATCGTGGACAATGCCAAGACCAGCCGCCCCTCCGTCTGCAATGCCGCCGAGGTCTGTCTGGTCCACCGGGACATTGCCCCCACCTTCCTGCCCCTGCTGTGGGAGCAGCTGGTGGAGCGCCGCCGTCAGTCCGGCCAGCCCCCCGTAGAGCTGCGCCTGGACCCGGAGGCCCTGGCTATCCTCCCCGACGGCACCCCCGCCGGCCCCAAGGACTTTGACACAGAGTTCCTGGATTACATCCTCGCCGTTCACATCGTCGGCAGCGTGGAGGAGGCCATCGACCACATCAACCGCCACTCCACCGGCCACAGCGAGGCCATCATCACCCAGACCCGCGCCCACGCGGACCTCTTCACCCGCCTGGTGGACAGCGCCGCCGTGTACGTCAACGCCTCCACCCGCTTCACCGACGGCGGGCAGTTCGGCCTGGGCTGTGAGATGGGCATCTCCACCCAAAAGCTCCACGCCCGCGGCCCCATGGGCCTGGAGGAGCTGACCAGCTACAAATACATCATCACCGGCGACGGCCAGATCCGCTGACTGCTCCCCGATCTCCAAACGCAAACAGCCCCCTGCCAGATCAAATATGACTCTGGCAGGGGGCTGCTATTTATTATCAATTTATTGTAAATTATATATACTATGTAAACGCAAAAATTGCGGAAAAGATCCAATTACCACACACAGCGCACGGCGCAGTTCAAGGTCTGCTCGCCGATCTTGGCGGAGACGGTAGCGCGGCCGGGGGCCACGGCGGTGACGGTGCCGTCGGCGGACACCTTGGCGATGGTATCGTCGCTGCTGGTCCAGGTCACGTCTCCGCCCGCGTTCTCCACGGTCAGCTGCTGGGTCGCACCCTCGCTGGAGAGGGTGATGTCATTGTTGCTCAGGGCGGGCTTAGCGGCCTCCTGGGGCTGCTCGGCCCCTTCGCCGCCGCCTTCGTTCGCGGTGGTCTGGTTGTCGCCGCCCTCGGCAGTCCAGGTGCAGGAGACCTTACACTCTGCCGTTGCCCCGTTTTCCAGGGTGGCGGTGATGGTCACAGTACCGGGGGCCACGGCGGTCACGGTACCAGCTTCATCCACGGCGGCGATCTTCTCGTCGCTGCTGGTCCAGGTCACGGTGCCGGTGGAGCCGTCGGGGCTGAAGGTGGGCACCAGGGTCACGGCAGTCCCGGCCTCGGCCAGGCTGACCTCGGTCTGATCCAAGGTCAGGCTCTCGGCGGCTGCGGACTGGCCGGCGAAGATGCCGTTCTGCAACGTCGGCAGAACTTTATGGAACACGATCACCGCAGCGGCAATGATAATGACCAGAGACACGATGATGAGGGGCAGGGTCGCGCTGCCCTTCTTCTTGCTCTTCTTGGGTTTTTCCGCCTTCTCCGCCTTGGCAGGCTTTTCTGTTTTCGCGGGCTTTTCCGGCTTCGCAGGCTTGTCTGCCTTGGCCCGGCGCTTGCTCTCGTGGGTCTTGGTCTCCTGGGGGGCAACGGTCCGGCGGGGGGGCAGGACGGCGGAGGGCAGCTCATGGTCCAGCTCGTCTTCCTCCACCTCGGCGTCGGCCTTGGCCTCCAGCTCCTCCACGATCTCCTGGGTGGGGATCACCTGGGTGGGCTGGTCGTCATACAGGGCCTCGTCCACCGGCGCGGACAGCGGGTCGGACAGATCCAGCTTGCCCATGGCAATGGTCGGCTCCTCGACGACGGGGACTTCCTCCGCCGGGGCAGCAGGCTCCTCAAGCACCGGGGCTTCGGGCGCAGTCTCGACCTCCGGCTCCGGCTGGGCCGGGGCAACTTCCGGCTGGGCAAAGGCCGCGCTCTCCTCTTCCTCGGTCAGGGTCTCCGGTTGGCGGGCAGGCTCCTCGGACAGCTGGACCTCCGGGTCCGGCTCGGCGGGGACCTCAGGCTGGACCAGCTCCTCCGGCTTCAGCTTGGGCACGGGGCTGTCGGCCAACAGGTCCCGGATCTCGTTCAGCAGGGCGTCCAGGTCCTCCTCGGTCTCCACCGGCTTCTCCTGGGCAGGCTCCGCCGCAGAGGCGGACGCTTCCTGGGTCTGCGCCGGGGCGGCGGGCTGCACGATGGTGTCGCCCACCTGGACCTCAGGTGCCGGGGCCTCCGGGATGTTGGGGATCTCCGGGGCTTCCACCGGGTCCGGTTCGGGCAGCTGCTCCATCTCCTGCAGCGCGGCCCACTGCTGGCGGGCCGCGATCTCTTCGGGGGATTCCGTCACCACCGGTGCCGCCGGGGCAGCGGGTTCCACGGGGGTTGCCGGGGCTTCGGGCACCGGTTCCGCCGCCGGGGCGGCGGGGATGGTCGTCTCATTCAAAATGGCCGGGTCCGTCGAGACAATGGTCTCTTCAAAACCGAAGGACTCCGGCACCGTCTCCTGGTCAAAGACCGGCCCGGAGCCGACCAGCGGCATCTCGTCCGGCATTTCCTCGATCAGCGGGGCCGCAGGCTGGGCCGTCTCCTGGGGGACCGCAGGCTGGGCTGCTTCCGGCGCAGTCGCCTCGGTGCCGACCGGCTCCGTCTGAACAGGGACCTCTGCCTGGGCGGACTGCGCCTCTGCTTCCTTGGCTTCGGCAGCCTGTTTGCTGGCCTCGGCGGCCAGGGCGGCCTCCTGGGCTTTCCGGTCGCGCTCCCGCTTCCGGGCGGCGGCGCGGGCCTCCCGCTCGGCGCGATCGACGGCCTTCTCCGCCTCTGTCATCTCGCTGGTCTTTTTCCGGCGGCGATGGGGGGTGGTCAGCTCCGGCTGCTCCGGTTTAAGGGCGGGCTTTTTGCGCTTGCCGCTCTTTCCGCTGTGGGCTGTCTTGGTCCCGTGGGCAGGCTGGCCACTGCGCTCCCGGTGGGCCTTGGGCTTGATCTCCTCCAGGGGGATCTCCACGCCCTCGGCGTCAAAGGCTCTGGGGTTGCGCTCGTTCCGCAGGGCCACCTCCGGCCGGGGACGGGGGGTGGCGGCCAGCAGGTCCGGGCCCTCGCCCAGATCCTCCGGGAGGACAGTCTCCTCCGGCTGCTTCTTCGGCTCTGCCGAGGCGTCCTCCTTGGCTTTGGCGGGGCGCTTGGCGCTCTTCGCGGGTTTCTCCTCCTCGTGGCCACCGCCGAAGAGGTTGGAGAAAAAGGCCTGCTTTTTCTTCTTTTTCTCGGCCAACCGGCGCTCTTCCTCTTGGCGGCCGGCGTCGCAGAAGGGACAATATTTATAAGTAACGGAATAGTATTCCCCGCAGTGGGGACACTTCACCGTCTGGCTTCGCAGGGTGATCTTTTTGGTTTCCATTCCGGTTTCCTCCTTGCAATTGGATCCAGGTCTAGGAAAACTTTACCATCTCATCTAAAAATCTTCGCAATTTAGAACATTGTACCACAGGAGCCGGAAGAACGTCAACCTTTGTCGGGAAAAGGCTTATGGTAAGTTTCGGGAACTTCTCTGCTGGAACACTCTTGAAAAATTTGTCGGATTATGCTACATTTTAGGCAAGCTGTACTGGAGCTGAGCGAAAGTACTGGCCTTGGCGGTTGGTCCCTTCATTCTTGGGGGACACTTCTCCCGTCCCCCGAAAGAAAGGGGGCATGGGCGTATGACACTGACGATTGCAGACATCTGTGGCTGCATCTGCGCGGCTTGCAGCGTCTTTAGCGTGCTGTTCCAACTCTACGAACATCGCCATCGTAAAGACAACGATAACCAAAAGAAGTAACCGCCCGGCTGCTACCCGAGCGGTTACTATTTTTGAAAATATAAACTAGTAAGGGAAACCAACCGTCACCAGCGGCTTCCTCTCTCCGTATATAGTATAGCCCAGGAGCACCGGCCTTGTCAAGGTCGGCGCTCTTTTTTTGACCTATTCTTGCCCTCTTCTTGTGGTGCTCTCCTGTCAAACTGCACAATCAAAACCAGGCTTCGTTGTATATTCCGTCTATGCCTGAGTCATGTTTTTGCGTTTTTTCCCCAAAATAGGACCTCGGCCTATATCATTTCTCTGAGAATTGTAGTAAACATAGAATAGTGAGACGTGCTCTCCCGCTGCTGCACCGGTTTCCATTCCGGCGGTGGGAAACACCATTTTCTACATGACATGGCTCCGCGGGAGCCGGAAACGGAGGAAGATAAGCATGAAGAAGAAACTGTTGAGTATCCTGCTCTGCCTTGTGATGGTGGCGGGATTGCTCCCGACCGCGGCGTTTGCCGCCGGGTCTGTGGAGATCAACGAGACCACTTTCCCGGATGCAAAGTTCCGAAGCTTTGTGAAAGAAAAATTGGACAAAAACAAAGATAATATCCTGGATGCCGGGGAGATCGCCGCGGTTAAAATGATCGAAGCGAACAACATGGGCATTAAAAGCTTAGAAGGCGTCGGATTTTTTACGGCGCTGGAGACGCTGAAATGCTGGGATAACGAACTGACCGGGCTGGATCTGAGCAAGAATACGGCGCTGAAAGACCTGCAATGCTCGAACAGCAAATTGCAGTCACTGGATTTGAGCCAGAACCCGAATCTAACACAGTTGTACTGCGGAGAAAACCCGCTGACCACGCTGGATCTCAGCAAGAACGCAAAATTGAAAGTGTTGGATTGCAGCGGTTTTGCAAACCGTCGCACGAAGTTGACCGAACTGGATTTGAGCCAGAACACGGCACTGGAGTCCCTGGATTGCTCGATCAATGAATTGAAGCAGCTGAATGTGAGTGGTTGCACGGCACTAAAAAAGCTGTCCTGCTCGTCTAACCAATTGACCACGCTGGATGTGAGCAAGAATACGAATCTGATAGAGTTGGAATGCTCGTCAAACCTTCTCGCTGTATTGGATGTGAGCAATAACCCCAAATTGAAAGATCTGTCCTGCGGGAACAACAGACTGACTGTGTTGGATTTGATCAAGAACCCCGAATTGGAAATCTTGTCCTGCCGAAAAAACGGGTTTACCTCGCTGGATCTTGATGCGAACAAAAAGATAGGCGAGAAAATCCTTTATTTGGAAAACCAATTTTATCATAAGGGTGTTCTGAACGCCGGAGAGACCTTTGACACGAAAACACTGCCGGGTTCCTTTGATCCCAGCAGAACAAAAAACTGGATCGGCGGCACCGTGGATGCGGCCGGTATCCTGACGGTGGACGCGGACGCAAAAGAGGTCACCTACGACTATCAGACCAAGTCGGGAAACACGGATGCGAAGTATCTCATGTCGTGCAAACTGAACGTGAAGGGCAGCACGACTCCGGTAGCGAAGTATGCCATTTCTGTCACAGGTGGTATTGCTAACCTTGCCAAGGCTGCGGAAGGTAGCGTTGTCACGCTGACCGCTGATACGCCCGCTGCCAACATGCACTTTGCCCGTTGGGAAGTGGAGTCCGGCAGCGAGGCAGTGACCTTTGCCAACGCGACAAACAGCACCACGACCTTCCCCATGCCTGCGGGCGAGGTAAAGGTCAAGGCGGTCTTCGAGGCGGACGAGATCATGGTACCGATCCAGTATGACGTTTCCGTCCTCAACGACGGCAACGGCAAAGCATTTGCGTCTCCTGCCAAGGCAGCTGCCGATACGGCGATCACCCTGACCGCCACGCCGAACGCCGGCTACCACTTCAAGGCGTGGCGGGTGATTCTGGGCGGCGTGACCATCACCGACAACAAGTTCACCATGCCTGCTGAGGATGTCGAGGTCCAGGCGGTCTTCGAGAAGGATGCCCCCATCAGCAAGCACCCCTTCCTCGACGTTCCCGCGGGCGCTTACTACGAGGACGCCGTTGTCTGGGCGGTCGGCAAAGGCATCACCAGCGGCACGAACGCCACTACCTTCGATCCGAACGGCACCTGCACCCGTGCGCAGGCGGTCACCTTCCTGTGGCGTGCAGCCGGTTCTCCGACCCCCAAGACCAAGCTCATGCCCTTTCCCGACGTTCCCGTTGGCAGCTACTACTGGAATGCTGTCCTGTGGGCCATAGAGCAGGGCATTACCGAGGGCACCAGCTACCTCACGTTCAGCCCCAACGACTCCTGCACCCGTGCGCAGATCGTCACCTTCCTGTGGCGTGCCAAGGGCAACCCCGCTGTCAGCGGCAACGCACCCTTTACCGATGTGGCGCCCGACGCTTACTACGCAGCGGCAGTGACTTGGGCAGAGAAGAATGGCATCACCGGCGGTATCGGCAACGGTCTGTTCGGCTCCAATAACACCTGCACAAGAGCGCAGATCGTAACGTTCCTCTACCGCGCGATGAAGTAAACAACATGGACAAGACGGCATAAACCGTCCCCTGTCAAGTCGACAGACGAAAAAATAAAATATCCTATTGCGAGGGGGCTGTCTCACAAAGAGTCAGCCCCCTTCTCATCGCTCTAGTTCTTCCCTTCTTCCAGCGCTCCCTGTGCCGTCTGCAAGGTGCCGTTGATTTTTCCGCCCATGACAGAGCTGACGCGGAGAAAATAGGCGTTGCCTGTTAATCCTTTGTATATCCCAAAGCTGTTCTCCCCCGGCTGGATCGTCACGACCTCACCGACACTTTTGGTCTGGAAAATGCCGACCTGATACAACCGAAGTGTACACGCCTCTTCTCCATGATTTTCAAAGGCATAATAGAGGGTGTCCCCATTGGTCTTGTCACAACGAAACCGTTCACTGGTATAGACCGAGCCGCCTCTCCCACTGAGCTGGACTGTGACGTTGATCCCCGGCGTTTCCATCTGGGAGACAAACCCCAGTTTTTCCGCCACAACGGCCCGCGCCTCTGGATTCATCCCCAGCATCAGCACGAAAGCACAGACAAGGACCAGCAGGAGACTTGCCGCCGTCTGGAAAGGCTTCGGGAACGATAGGCGGCGTGATCCGCCCGGTTCCTCCAGAACAGAAAAGGGGTCGCGCAGAAACCGTTTCTCCCAGCGGCGGTAGGCCCGGCTATGCCGCGGCGCAGGTGGCGCTTTCGCCAAAACCTCCCGGTACTCCTCCGCTTCTGCCTGCAATAAAAGGTGACGAATCAGTTCGTCCTCCGCTTTCTCGTTCTGCCGCTTATTTTTTGCATCGGTATCCATCTGCATAGCCCTCCCGAATCAGTCGCTCCTGGAGAAGCCGCCGCCCACGGGATATTCTGGTATACGTCGCTCCAAGAGATATTCCCAGCTTCTCGGCGATCTTCTCTTCCTTCCACTCCAAAACAAACTTCAATTCCAAAGCAACGCGGTATTTCACCGGCATCGAGCGAATGATCTCGTAAATCTCTTCCACGCTTCCCTGTTCCGGTGCCGGTCCATCCCATGCCGGGTCTAAGGGGACGAGGTGGCGCGTTTTCTGATACTGCGCGTAGACAGCATGACGCACCACCGTCCGCATCCAGGCCGGACGTTTTTCTTCCGGCACACGAAAGAACGTCTCCCGATAGGTCAGGCACTGGCACCAAGCGGTCTGCAAGGCCTCCTCTGCCTGGTGCCGGTCTCCGGTGAGCTGCATGGCGTAGCGAAACAGCAGCTCATTCTGCTCCCGGTAAAACGTTTGGATGTTCTCTTGTTCCGAGGAAACATTGGCCATCTGAGCGTTCACCTCCAAAAGCAGCTCCGTTTTTACCCCTTCTACTTAGTAAGATGCTTTGACCCACCAGTTTCTTACAAGATTTTTCTCATTTCCTGATTTTTGTTTGAATGACACAACCGGCGGTTGCTCTCCTCCAAGAACAACCGCCGGTTTTATTTCATTACTCTAAGTTCAGTCGTTTTCTCAGCATGTACAGCGTGACCCCATACAGAATGGCTCCGTAGATCGCCGTCACGAGGATGCTGCTCCACATCATCGCGTGGGCGGCTGCGGCGGCCGTCATAAAGTTAAAGTTCACGCTCCACAGGTGGGGCAAGGCGATGAGGCCAAAGACGCCGCCGATGATCTGGATGACGATCTGGATGGCGAAGAAGAACACCACGGACCAGAGCAGTTTATGCCGCGCAAAGCTGTGCCCGATGGCCAGGGGCGCGTAAAAATTCAGGCACAGGACCAGGCAGCCCACCACGAACAGCAGGGCCAACTCCACCAGGAAGGCAATGCCGTTGCCGACGAGATAGGCTGTGAGCTGTTCCTTCACTTCGATCACAAACCGCCCAAACTCCTGGAACATCCCCAGATTCACCACCAGGGCCAGCAGCGCCAAGGCGTCAATGACCGCAGCCCCCAGGAACCAGACGGCGGAGGTGATCAGCTTCGCCCACACCAGCTGATGGGTGGAGACGGGCAGGGTGAACATGACATACCCCTCGTCCCCCAGCAGGTTGCTGCGGAAGCGAAGCACCGCTTGGATCAGCGCCGCCAGGAACGTGGCGATGGCAGCGACAACAAACGCCGTCACGGAAACACCCAGGAGGATGGCCCGCAGCGTTCGCCCGCCGACGCTGTCCAGCAGGACCTGGTTCTGGCTCAAAAGCAGCACCAGCCGGACCGCCAAGGCCAGCACAAACGTCACAAGATACAGCGGCAGCATCACCCGTGCCGTAGCCCGAAACTCTTGTTTCAATAATTTTCTCAGCATTTGTATACCTCCCGGAACAGCGCATCCACGCTCTTCCCCTTCTCTTCCCGAATGGCGTCTACCGTAGACTGGAACAAGACCTGGCCCTGGTTTACAAAAATGACCTCGTCCAAAATGCGTTCCACATCTGCGATCAGGTGGGTGGACAGGATCACCGCCGCCTCCGGGTCATAGTTGCGGATGATGGTATCTAAGATGTAATCCCGTGCCGCCGGGTCCACGCCGCCGATGGGCTCATCCAGCAGATAGAGCTTCGCCTGGCGGCTCATGGTCAGGATGAGCTGGACCTTTTCGCGGGTGCCCTTGGACATCTGCCGGAGCTTCTGCTTGGGCTGGATCTCCAGTTTATCCAGCATCTCCTCGCTGCGCTTGCGCTGGAAGTCAGCGAAGAAATCCGCATAGAAATCCTGGAGCTGGTCCACCGTCATCCACAGGGGCAGGCTGTTGCGTTCGGGCAGATAGGAGACCACGGCATGGCTCTCCCTCCCCGGCTGATGGCCGTCCACCCAGATCTCCCCCGCGTCGGGCACCAGCAGGCCGTTGGCTAGTTTGATGAGGGTCGTCTTGCCGCTGCCGTTGGGGCCAAGCAGGCCCACGATGCGCCCCGGCTCCACGGCCAGGGTCATGCCGTCCAGCGCCACGGTGGGGCCGAAGCGCTTGACCAGCCCTTTCGTCTCTAAAATACTCATGGGGTCTTCTCCTCTCCTTCCGCGTTCTCGTCTGCTTCCTGTGTGATGAGGGCAAGGATCTCCGCCCGCCGGAAGCCCAGCTGGCACATCCCCTCCAAAAAATCTTTGACCTGTTGCCGGGCCAGCTCTTCTCGGAGCCGGCGGATGCGCTCGGCATCCTCCGTGACAAAGCGGCCGGCGGTGCGCTGGCTGTGGACGATGCCCTCTCGTTCCAGCTCCGTCAAGGCCCTTTGCATCGTGTTGGGGTTCACCCCGGCCTCGGCGGCCAGGTCCCGCACCGAGGGCAGCCGCGCCCCCGGCCCCAGCAGCCCGCCCACGATGCGCTGCTGGATCTGGGCGATGAGCTGGGTGTAAATGGGCGCGTCTTCCCGAAATTCCCACGGCATAGCCCTGCCTCCTTTCTGCCTTTGGTTCGTGGCTGTCTCGCCATTGCATTTCTGTATCATTGTTCTACTTGCTTAATACAATATCACACTTTTGGGATTTGTCAAGAGGTGTTTTAAAAAAACGCGAAAATGACAGGGAAACGCCCCCCGCTTGCGCTTTTGGGGGTGTTATGCTAAAATAAATAGTGAACTCCTGTTTCTGCCCCCTTCGCGGGCCTCACGACAGAAAGGAATGACCCATGCCAAAGAAACTACTTTCCCTGATCCTGGCCTTGACCTTGGCCCTGTCCCTGGCAGTGCCTGCCTTTGCAGTGACGCCGGAGGACGCCCAGGAGGACGCCATGCTGCTGTATAACCTGGGCCTCTTTAAGGGCACCGGCACCACCGCCGACGGCTCCCCCCAGTTTGACCTGGACCGCGCCCCCACCCGCGCCGAGGCCGTGACCATCCTGGTCCGCCTGCTGGGGGCCGAGGAAGCCGCCACCCAAAAGGCCATCGCCACCCCCTTCACGGATGTCCCCGCCTGGGCCAAGCCCTATGTAGGGTATGCGTACAGCAAGGGCTACACCAACGGCGTGGACACCAAGCACTTCGGCCCCAACAACACCGTCTCCGCCGCCCAGTTCCTGACCTTCCTGCTCCGCGCCCTGGGGTACAAAGATGGGACGGACTTCACCTGGGATTCTCCCTGGACCCTGACGGACCGGCTGGGGATCTCCAACGGGGCCTACAACGCCAAAACCAAGACGTTCCTACGCGCAGACGCCGCCGCCCTCTCGGCCAGCACCCTCTACGCCAAAAAGAAAGGCAGCGACAAGACCCTGCTGAAGGACCTGCTGGACAACGGTGCCATCTCCGGCAGCACCGTGGTCATCTGGGACTACGACGCCGTGGCCTTCCAGGAGGACTACGCCTCCTTCCTCTTCTACCCCGTCTCCGGCAGCCCGGCCACCTTCACGTCCTTCAAGCTGGACAAAGTCACCGTCAATGGCCTGTCCTGCCAGACCCTGCAAGTGACCACGCCGGAAGCCGTCGCCGCCTACCTGGCCTCCATCGGCCACAAGACCGGGGGCTTTGGCTATGTGGAGATCACCTACGACGAAGAGGCCGCCGCCAAAGCCGCCACAGAGTATTACACCGCCGCAAACGGCAAGAAATACCCCCTCATCGCCTTCACCTTCACCTACACCGCCACCGAGGCCAGCGGCAAGCAGCAGAAGGGCACCTTCACCGACTATTACTATTTTGATGCATAACGCCAAGCGCGAAAACAACACGCCCCCTGCCCAGTCTTCTCAAAGACCCGGCAGGGGGCGTATGCTGTCTCTCTGTTTTTTTATTGCGTTGCCAACGTATAGAGGATGCCCTTGTCTGTTTTTACGGCGTAGACGGGCTGATAGTAGTCCTTCGTATCCCGCAAATAAGCCAGCGTGATGCTTTGGATCGTCAGGGTATCTATGTCCGACCGGACGACACCGCCCTCCTCCACGCTCCTCCCGGCGCTGAGTCTGCCGTCGGTATCCAAAAACTTCCCGTCGCAGACCTGTTCCACGGCCTTCTCCGGGGGGCAAATGGAAACCTCTCCGCTTTGCGGTACCGCAACAAGCTCGTCGCTGAGAGACAGGATCTGTCCATCTTCCCGGTAGGTACAGGTGACTTGCCCCTGATACAGCACGCCATCCTCTACCCCATCCACTGTGAAGCAGTAGGCCCCCGCTTCCGTGGAGAAGTCCGCTCGATCCGGCAGGGGGATCCCCAGCGACCGCAGCTTTTGCAGGACTTCTTCCCGGCTGGCCGTCGCCGGGGCCGGTTCCGTTGCGCCGCTTTGGTTTTGATAAAGCGCATAGAACCCACCCAGGAACAAGACTTGCAGGCTGCTGTGATGTACGGGGTCTGTGTAGTCCACCCGATACTCCGAGCGCTCGGCCTCCATGGCGTCAAAGTCCTCTCCCAGCGCCGTCAGCAGGGGCCGGGCATATTCATCGCAGTTGGCCTCCGTCCAGGGTGCGGCATAGTACACCGGAGCCGTCTCCCCCACGTCCGGCAGCGGGCAGTCTGTGTGCACCTCCACCCCGGACATTTCTACCCGCTCCACGCTCTGCATGGGAAGCATCCCATAGGGCTGGGCCTGATAGGCCAGCGCGATCCCGCAGAACACCAGGGCGCAGGCCACCGGCGGGAGCAAATAACCCACGGCTTTCTTCTCCCGTTTTTTCAGCCCCAAAACAAAGCGGAGCAGACACCAGCCCAAGAAAGCCCCCAGGACATTCAGGAACCAGTCGTCAATATCCGCACTGCCCCGCCGCAACACAAACTGGAGCATCTCCACCGCCAGCGACAGCACCGCCGCCGCGCCCAGCACCCAGGTCACTTTCCGGAACCGCGTCCCCAGCAGCGGCAGCAGCACCCCCAGCGGCAGGAAGAGCGCCAGGTTCAGCACGATATACAACCACGCCGTCCGGTCCCCTGCGTACCAGGCCTCCTCCCAGGCCAGAAAGAGCTGGAGATTCACCTCCCCGCTCCCCCAGATCCCCCGGCTGCCCAGCAGGGTCACGCAGACCATCCCCACCAGCCACAGCCAAAGCAATACGCCCACAAGATACGTCCCACGGGACAGCGGTGCCTTCCCCCGCCGCGCCCGCACACGGGCCAAACCAACGCCCACCGCAACGCCGACCACCACCGCCACCAAAAGCAGCAGAAGCATCAGCGGGGAGGCGTATTGGCCCCAAATATATCGCAGAGTCGCCATAAAATCCTCCTCGTCAAATTGTTTTTACAAAATGGAAGCATCTTCCTGTTCAGGATACTGGGAGACATAATTTCTGTCAACAACAATTTGATACCTGGTGGATTTTTCTCCTTTCTTGCGTCCCTCCCTGTTTTGCGGTATAATACGGGGGAACAACAGAAAGGAATTTGCGATACTATGTCCCATGCCCCCACCAGGCGGCAGGCCGCCTTTGTGGCGGTTGCGCTGCTGCTCTCCCCTCTCCTGACGCTCTACGCCACCCAGGCCGTGTGGCTGCAAAATTTGCTCACGCCCTTTTCCTGGATGGCCTCTCATCTGCCCGCATCCGGGTTATTTTGGCTCTTGTTTTTTAGCCTGATGCTCCCGCTCTACGGCCTGACCCGGCGGCTCTTCATCGCCTATCTGCCGGGGACCGGGTTCTGCATGACCCTGGCCATCATCAGCCGGTATAAGATGGATATCAACGGCGCTCCCCTCCAGCTCAGTGACTTTACATTCGTGGGCAACCTGGGCGACATCGCCGGGTTTGCCTCGGATATGCTGGCCCCCACGCTGACCGTAGTGGTGTCTGTGATCGTCTGCATTCTCTGGACGGTGCTGCTGGCCGTGCTGGAAAAGTGGCATCCCTCCGGCACAGTGGGGTTTCTTGCCATTGCGCTGTCTCTGGCCCTGCTGCTCTCCGCCGCCTATCCCGGCACCCTGCAAGAGGCCGCCATGACCCTGGATCAGACCTGCCAGGACCAGGAGGACCGCAGCCAGAAGCTGGGCGTCATGCTGGGCCTCTATGCCGCCCTGGCCCACCGCATCGAGACAGAGCACGGCACCGGGGACCCGGACATCACGGACCTGGTGGCCCAGTTCCGGGAAGAGGCCAACCAGCCCGGCACCCCCGCCGGAGAGAACGCCCCGGACATCATCTTCCTGACCTCCGAGAGCTTTTTCGACATCACCCGCCTGCCCGGCCTGACGTTCTCGGAGGACCCCCTGCCCAACTTCCACCGGCTGGCGGAGACCTGTACTGACGGGCTGTTTATCTCCGACACCTACGGCGGCGGCACCGGCCACGTGGAGATGGAGATGTTCACCGGCCTGACCTCCTCCCTGCTGCGGGAGGGCGACACGCTGAACACCCTGAGCCTCTCCGTTTACCAGGACCTGCCCACCACCGCCCGCCTGCTGAAAAACGCAGGGTACAGCACGGTGGCCCTCCACTCCCACACGGACGAGCTGTACAACCGCGCCAACGTCCTGCCCCGGATCGGCTTTGACACCGTGGCTTTCCGGGAGGACTTTATGACCGAAGGCACCGAAGACGGGGCCTATCTCTCCGACGCCTCCCTGGTCCAGGAGATGATCGCCCGGTATGAAAGCCGGGACCCCAGCAAGCCCATCTTCCTCTACGGCCTGTCCATGGAGAACCACCAGCTCTACACCGCCGAAAAATCGCTCTTGGGAAAATGACCGGAAGCCTGCTGCATTTTTATATGCGGTGGGGGAAGGGGTGATGTTGACAGTATAAATAGAAAGACATACAATAACCATATAAAATCAGCCAGGAGGACAAGGCTATCTTAGACTCCCTGGTCCTGGGCCTGCACCACGCCGACGCCAGCCTTGCGGCCTTGGTGGAGTACTTCTCCCAGGTAGACCGGCCGGCCATGCTCGTCTTTGTGGGGGATCATCTTCCCTCTCTGAATCTGGCCGACGGGACGCCCATTTACACCCGCCTGGGGTATTCTCCCACGCCGGAGGCCTCGGACTGGGACGCCGACACCCTGGAAAACATGCTTTCTACCAACTACCTCATCTGGACCAACTATGAGACGCAGGCCGTCTCGGACCACAAGGAGAGCTGTACTTTCCTGGGCCTGCACATGCTGCAGCGGGCGGGCATCCCCCTGAACCAATACTTTACCTGGCTGGCCGACCATGCGGCCAATCAGATGCTCCTCTCCCGCAACCGCTTCTTCGCAGATGAGAACGGGGTCGGGAGCTACACCACCACCCCGGAGCAGGCCGCCATGCTGGAGACCTACACCGCCATGGAGCGCAACCTGCTCTACAACCGCTGAATCCTGGAACAACCAAAGGAGGTTTTGACCATGAAGACCCTGCAAGAAAAAACTGTTGAGCTCTCCCACCGCGCCGCTCTGGTCGAGGCGGCTACCGCTGTGCTCAATGAGTACACCCCGTTCAAATCCCATCATCGCGTGACCTTCCACACCGACGACACCCAGCCCACCCCCTGGATCATCGGCCAGCTGGAGCGGACGGACGGCACCCCCATTGCCGACAGCACCGATCCCCTGGACCGGAAGCTGGTGCATCTCAAGGACGCCAGCGTCCGCATCCGCCCCTTCTTCCTGCCCATGTGCGCCACCCCCTGGGCGGAGACCGACGCCAACGAGTTCACCGATGTGAACTTTGACTACGCTGCGATCCTGGGCTATGGCATCGACCAGGACGGCAAGCCCTTCTTGAAAGCCCTCTACTTCGTCCCCACCGACGCGCTCTTGGAGCGCCAGTCTCCCGACGAAAACGGCGTCTGGAAGCTCCCCCTGGCGACGTACTACGTTCACCAGCTGAGCCTGGAGCCTCGTAATAAATTTGCCCGCTTCCTGTATCTCATCGAGCGCATCTGCGAAGCCATGGAATACCAATACGATAAGATGGGGTATTACTACAGCAACCCCCAAAAATAAGCCACCCAAACAACCAAACAAGAAATGGAGGACATTCCCATGAAATCACGACACAAGCTTCTTGCCCTCGCGCTTTCCCTGGCCCTGCTCCTCTCCCTGGCGGTCCCCGTCTGCGCGGCGGAGACGACCACCTCCACGACGAAGGACCTGACCGGCCACATCGTCATCCTGCACACCAATGACGTACACGGCGGCATCGCCGGGTACGCCAAAGTCCACGCCCTGAGAGAAAGCTATGACGCTGCCGGAGCGTATACTCTGCTCGTAGACGCCGGCGACTTCATCCAGGGCGATCCCACCGTCAGCGCCTCGAAGGGCGAGACAGCCATTGAGATCATGAACTCGGCTCGCTATAATTATTTCGTCCCCGGCAACCATGAGTTTGACTATGGCTATGACAACCTGAAAAAGCTGCAAAGCGAGTCCTGGGCCGACCCCCTGGCTGCCAATATCCTGTACAACGGTGAACCTGCTTTCGGCAGCAGTATCATTCTCCACAACGACCTTCTGGGTGACAAAACCATCGGCCTCTTCGGCCTGGCAACTCCGGAGACCGCCACCAAGGCCCACCCCGCCAAGATCCAGGGCGTGACCTTCGTCGGCGGCCAGGACATGATGAAGCTGGCCCAAACCGAAGTGGATACCCTGAAAGCCGCTGGCTGTGACTACGTCATCTGCCTGGGGCACCTGGGCATTGACGCCGAGTCCACCGGCAACCGCTCCATCGACGTGCTGAACGCTGTGACCGGTATCGACGTGTTCATTGACGGCCACTCCCACTCCACCCTGGACCAGATCAAGGCCGCCACCAACGGCACCGGGAAAGTCGGCAATGCCTACCTGACCTCCACCGGGACCAAGCTGGCCAACGTCGGCGTGGTGGACATCGCCCCCGACGGCACCATCACCACCTCCAACGTGCCTCTGGACACGCTCACTGCCGAGAACGCTGACACCGCCGCTGTCATCCAGCGCATCCAGCAGCAGATCGACGCCGATTACGGCGCGGTCTTCGCCCAGAGCGAAGTGCAGCTCAACGGTGAAAAAGCCCAGGTCCGCACCGGCGAGACCAATCTGGGCGACCTCATCACCGACGCCATGCTCTGGCAGGCCGGGACCCTGGGCGAGAAAGTCGACGCCGCCATCAGCAACGGCGGCGGCATCCGGGCCTCTCTGTCCGTGAGCGACCTGACCAAGAAAGACATCAACACCGTCCTGCCCTTCGGCAACACCCTGTATCTGGTGAAGCTCACCGGCGCCCAGCTGCTGGAAGCTCTGGAGGCCTCCACGTGCAGCCTGCCCGAGTCCATCGGGGCCTTCCCCCAGGTGTCCGGCATCGAGTACACCGTGAACACCGGGGCCAAGTTCAGCAGCACAGAGAACTACCCCGGTTCGACCTACGGCAAGCCCAATGCCGTCAACCGCGTGACCATCCAGCGCGTGGGCGGCGCGGCCTTTGACCCCGCAGAGACCTACACCATCGTCACCAACGACTTCTTGGGGGCCGGCGGCGACACCTACTATACCTTTAAATCCTCCCCCGTGGGCTATGATACCGGCGTGCCTCTGGATGAGGTGCTCATGGACTACATCACCGCCCAGTGCAAGGGGACCATCACGAAGGCCGCCTACGGCCAGACGGCAGGCCGCATCCACATGATCTCCTACGACGACGTGAAAGCCAGCGATGCCAGCGCCAATGACATCATCGGCGTCACCCTGGCCGGCTGGATGAACGGCACCGGCACGGGCTTCTCCCCCAACGCTTCCCTGGACCGGGCCATGATGGTCACGATCCTCTACCGTCTGGCCGGTTCCCCCGCCGTGAGCGGCACCATGCCCTTCACGGACGTGGCCGCCGGGAGCTGGTACTATGATGCCGTCCTCTGGGCTTCCCAGAAGGACATCACCCTCGGTACCAGCGCTGCGACCTTCTCCCCCAACGCCCTGCTCACTCCCGACCAGCTGGGCACCCTGCTCCAGCGCTTCACCGGGAAAGAGGCCCAGGGCCTGCCCACCGGACAGACCAACGTCACCCGCGCCCAGGCCGCTGCCGTCCTGCTGGCCAGCGTGACCAAATGACCCAAGAAAATCAAATGATTTTGCCCCTTTGCACAGGGATCTGTCCCCATCTCGCTTGAGATGGGGACAAAATTTCACCTTGCAATCGGTGGGATACGATAGTATAATAGATAGCCGTTGAATCGTAAGTATTTTTGGAATTTTGATAGAGATATGAGGTGCGACCCTGTGCAGAACGAATCACTGAGAAATATCGCCATCATCGCCCACGTTGACCACGGCAAGACCACCCTCGTGGACGAGATGCTCAAGCAAGGCGGCGCTTTCCGGGAAAACCAGGAAGTCAAGGACCGGGTCATGGACTCCGGCGACCTGGAGCGGGAGCGCGGCATCACCATTCTGGCCAAGAACACCGCCATTCAATATGGCGACGTGAAGATCAATATCGTCGACACGCCGGGCCACGCCGACTTTGGCGGCGAGGTCGAGCGGATCCTGAAGATGGTCAACGGCGTCATCCTGCTGGTGGACGCCGCCGAAGGCCCCATGCCCCAGACCCGCTTCGTCCTCTCCCGCGCCCTGGATCTGGGCCACCGGGTCATCGTGGTCATCAACAAGATCGACCGCCCCGACCAGCGCATCCACGAGGTCATGGACGAGGTGCTGGAGCTGCTGCTGGACCTGGACGCCACGGACGAGCAGCTGGACTCCCCCATGCTCTTCTGCTCCGCCCGCCAGGGCATCTGCTCCCGCGACCCCGACGTGCTGGGCACCGACCTCAAGCCCCTGTTTGAGACCATCCTGAGCTACATCCCCGCCCCCGAAGCCGACACGGAGAAGCCCTTCCAGATGCTTGTCTCCTCTATCGACTACAACGAGTTCGTCGGCCGCATTGCCATTGGCCGCATCGAGCAGGGCACCATCAAGCAGAACCAGGAGATCACCGTCTGCAACTACCACGACCCCGACCAGAGCCGCAAGGCCAAGGCCGTGAGCCTGTACCAGTTCGAGGGTCTGGCCCGCGTGCCCGTCTCCGAGGCCAGCGCAGGCAACATCATCGCCATGTCCGGCATCGGTGACATCACCATCGGCGACACCATCTGTGCCGCCGGACTGTCCGAGCCGCTGCCTTTCGTAAAAATTTCCGCCCCCACCATGGAGATGACCTTCTCCGTGAACGACTCCCCCTTCGCCGGGCGGGAGGGCAAATACGTCACCTCCCGGAACCTGCGCGACCGTCTCATGCGGGAGACGCTGAAGGACGTGTCCCTGCGGGTCAGCGACACCGACTCTACCGAGGCCTTCAACGTGGCCGGCCGCGGTGAGATGCACCTGTCCATCCTGATCGAAACGATGCGCCGAGAGGGCTATGAGTTCCAGGTCTCTCCCCCCCGCGTGCTGTACCAGGAGATCGACGGCGTAAAATGCGAACCCATGGAGCGCCTGGTCGTGGACGTCCCCTCCGATTCCGTGGGCGCCGTCATTGAAAAGATCGGCTCCCGCAAGGGAGACCTGCTGGAGATGACCCCCGTGGGCACCCGGATGAAGATCGAGTTCCTGGTCCCCGCCCGCGGTCTGTTCGGCTACCGGAATGAGTTCCTGACCGACACCCGCGGCGAGGGCATCATGGCCTCCGTTTTCGATTCCTACGCACCGTTCAAGGGCGATCTGAGCCGCCGCAGCTCCGGGAGCCTCATCGCATTCGAGACCGGCGACTCCGTCACCTACGGCCTGTGGGCCGCCCAGGAGCGCGGCGCCCTGTTCATCGGCCCCGGCGTTCCCGTTTACGGCGGCATGGTCGTGGGCGAGACGCCCAAGAGCGAGGACATCACCGTGAACGTCTGCCGCAAGAAGCAGCTGACCAACATGCGTGCCTCCGGCTCCGACGAGTCCCTCCGCCTGGTGCCCCCCCGCAACATGAGCCTGGAGCAGTGCCTGGAGTTCCTGGCCGACGACGAGCTGCTGGAGGTCACCCCCGAAAACCTCCGCCTGCGCAAGCGTATCCTCAACCACGAGATCCGCATGAAGGCCCTGAAGGGGAACAAAAAGTATCAGGATCTCTGATCCACAAGACAGCACACAGCCTGCTGGGGGCATATCACAATCCCGGCAGGCTGTTTTTCTTTTCTTTGCTGTTGTCTCATGGTATACTAAAGAAAAAGGAGGGCTGTCTATGACGACGGAACAACTGGCACGCAGGACCGCCGCTTTGAAAACT
>OLOJ01001544.1_pt1 | contig 21133 bp, 15 predicted proteins | sample 1672251 | NCBI WGS metagenome assembly OLOJ01 (sample SAMEA3136664, study PRJEB25190) | human gut metagenome | biome: human gut; feature: human-associated habitat; material: faeces | place: Austria | collected 2013 | reverse complement strand
GTCCGCCGCGAACACTGTGCTGGCCGTGCTTGCCGCCATACAGCAGGCCAGAAACACAGCCAACAGACGTTTTCTCATATGCTGTTCCTCCTCACACAGTCTCCCATGGGGGTTGTCCCCCACAGGGATCGCTTTGGAGTATACAGCCCCCGCCCCGCAAAAGGCGTCGAGGTGCGTGGATGTGCAAAAGGTTATATTTTCCAGCAAAAAGAAAAAGCACCCGCCAAAACTGGCAGGTGCTCGGGTAAATTATGCAGTTTTTACGCCTGGTCGTACTTGCTGGGCACGGCGCGCAGGGAGATCGTGCGGTCAAAGGTGCTGTATGCGGTCAGGTAGGCGGTAAAGCAGCCGTCCATCCGGCCCATGCTGCCCTCTTTTCCGGCGGTGTAGTTATGCTCGGCAAAGCAGGGGCCGACCGAAATACCGTTCACACCCTTGGATGCGACCAGCGTGCCGTCCTTGACAACGACACCGCCGCCGTCATTGCCCTCGAGCATGAAATGCTCGTTCTCGACGCGGCAGCCCGCGTTGAAGGCCAGCTCCACCCGCAGCGGGGCGCGGTCAATGCCGGAGTTGACGATGTGGATGTCCAGACCGTTTTCGACCTCGTTCACCTGCACGTCAAACACCATGTCGGGGCCGTAGAGCTTTTCGCGGTGGGCGTTGTCCATCTGCCACCAATCGCTGGTGGCGGGCTTTTCGGCAAAGGGCAGGTAATACCAGCCGGTCATGGTCTGGTGCAGGGCATAGCCGCCGTCCTTGGGGGCCAGCGCTGCGGGGACAAAGTTGCGGTGCTCGCAGAAGCTCGCGCCGATGCGCACGGTCAGCGTGAAGTCGCCGTGCTGGAAGAACAAAAAGCTCGGGCTGTTGTTCAAGATCGTGTAGGACCAGCTTCCGCGGCGGCAGCGCACAATGCCCGACCCTTCGTAATATTTGTGGTAGTTCGTCGGGGTCGCGCTGCCCTCGTGCTCCAGCGCGGCCAGCTCGGGCAGCAGCATCAGGTTGATGAGGCAGTCAAAGCTGCGCAGGGCATGGCGCTCCACCATCTGCATAATGGCGTTGGCGGCGTCCAGCAGTTCGGGCTTGCGGCAGGTATAGCCCATGTAGAGGTATTCAAGATAATACTCCCGAGGGTAAATTTTCTTGCCCATGTCCCAGCGGGTGGAGTTGTTGGTAAAAATGCTGTCGTCAGGGTCGATGTAGGTCAGCATCATTTCCAGATTGCGCAGCACCGGCGCATAGTAGCTCTCGTCGCCGGTGGCCACGGCCAGCATGATCATGGCATCGTTGTTGATGCGGTTGTAGTTGCCGGCCGAGCGTTCGGCGTACTCGCCGTCCTCGTTGCAGTCGTTGCCCTCTTTCAGGATGGCCTCGGCGGCGGTGCGGCATTCGGGCTTATCGAACAGCTTGGCGCAGAGCATCAGCACAGACGCGATGGCCCAGCGGTGGTTCGGGGTGTGGAAGCCGCAGTGGCACAGGGCATCGGCTGCATCGCGGATGATGACCTCATACTTAGGCTTCAGTTCTGCGGCAGCGGCCTTGGCTTCGGGCGCGGCGGGCAGTGCGCCGTCCACGACCTTGCACAGGTAGACATAGGCGGGTAGCAGCCGCTTGGTGCAGAAAGCCGTGTCCGGGCCGGAGAAGAAGTTGCAGTTGATGAGGTCAAAGTAGCCGCCGGGCCGCTGGGAGCGGCGCACAAAAGCCAGCGCCAGTGCCAGGCGGTGGCCCAGCTCGGCGTCCAGATAGTAACGGCTCTCTGGGTTCAGGTAGCAGGCCGTCATTGTCGTGGCGCGGTAGATGGCCGTTTTCGGCTCGGCCAGACTGTCCGCCTTGGGGAAACCGCCGCAGAAGGGGCTGTTCTCGTCCAAAATCTGGATATCGAGATAGCGCTGCACGCGGCTTTCGCTGTCGTGCAGGATACGTTCATAGTGTTTGCGCATAGGTCTGCTCTCCTTATTTGCCTTTGCCCAGCAGGGCCGCGCCGATGATGCCCGCGTCGCCGAACAGCTCGGCCGACATGATGCGGGGCTGCTTGGGGCAGCTGCGGCCATAGCCGTGTGCGGCATTGAACGCCCGGATCGGCTCGACCAGTACGTCGCTGCGGCGGCTGATGCCGCCGCCCAGACAGAGCACCTCGGGCTGGAAGATGTTGATGATGCTCGTCACGCCAACGCAGAGGTAGTGTACATAGGTGTTGACCACCTGCACGGCGGTCTCGTCGCCCGCGTCGTAGGCAGCCAGAATGACCTTGCCGTTGACGTTGGCTTCCTCGTTTTCCGCCAGCGCCCAAAGCTTGCTCTCCTTATGGGCGGCCATGGCCTCCCGCGCCTGGCAGATGAGCGCCGTGACGCTGCCGTACTGCTCAAAGCAGCCGCGCATACCGCAGTTACACTCTTTCCCGTGCATATCAATCACAAAGTGGCCCAGTTCGGCCGCTGCGCCGTTGCAGCCGGTCAGCAGCTTGCCGTTCAGCACTACGCCGCCGCCGACACCGGTGCCCAGCGTGACCATGACCATGCTGCTGCTCCCTTTGCCTGCGCCCGCGCAGTACTCGCCCCAGGCGGCAACGTTGGCGTCGTTATCCACATAGACGGGCAGGCCGGTGCGCTCGTGGATCATCTGGCCCAGCGGGACGTTGTCAAATTCCAGATTGTTGGCATACAGCACGGTGCCGGTGTCCACATCGACGCTGCCGGGCGCACCGATGCCCACCCAGGCGGCATCACTCAGGGCCAGGCCCAGAGCAGCCGCCATGCGGCGGCAGAGCAGCGCGATACGGTCGGCGATGTCCGACGCCGGGCAAGGCAGCCCGGTCTTGATGCTATCGGTCAGCAGCAGTTTCCCGTCCAGATCGGCAATGCCGCCTGCAATGTTGGTGCCGCCCAGATCGATCCCGATACAATAACGCATAATCTACCTCGCTTCTTTCACTTTATTTCAATTTCTGCGTCGGCTTGCAGAATTTCGTAAACAGCATAAACACGATGAAAAATGCCAGTGCGGACAGCGGCAGGACCCGAATGCTGACAGCATAGCCCGCCATATCCACCAGCTTGCCGAAGCCGACGTTGAACAGGATATCCGCCAGCGACGCGATGCTTAAAATCGTGCCCGCCGCGCCGGAGACCTGCTGCGCCGGGAAATAGAGCCGGATGCTCATGACCAGCGTGGGGTACAAAATGGAGAAGGACAAGCCGCTGATGGCCCAGACGGGCATCGTCACCGCGCCGCCCAGCGAGCCGATCAGATACAGCACACAGGACACGCCGCCGAAAGCCGCCAGGCTTTTGAGGGCCCCCAGCTTATCCACCAGCGGGGACAGGCAGAGCCGCCCGATCATCATACCGCCAAAGAACACCGAAAGATACTTGGCCGCCGAGGCCTGGGGCAGGCCCAGACCGTCTACGCCGTAGGCGACCATCCAGTTCATGACGCCGTGCTCGGCGATAAAGTAGAACCCGAACACCAGCACATAGGGCACGATGATACGCCAGTCATAGCCGCCCTTTTGTGCCGGGGCGTCCGCCGGGTCGGCGGCTTCCTCCGGCACATTGCAGAAGAGCAGCAGCACAAAGGCCACCGCGCCCAGGATCAGCAGCACCAGATTTGTGTGCTGCCAGAAGGCAAAGCCGTTGGCGTGGCTGCCCAAAATATACTGGCTGCCGCTGGTGCCGATTTCCTGCGTGAAGAACAGGAAGTTGACGAAGAACCCCGGCGCTGTGGCAAACAGCAACGGCGTGATGAGGTTCATCGTGGTATTCAATAAGGTGGAAGACCCCAGCGCCAGCGCCATGCCGATGAGCAGCACCGTGTAATTGCTGGTAAAGGCAAACAGCGCCAGAGCGGCCATCCAAATCAGGATCAGCACCTGCAGCACGCGCTTTTTGGAAAAGCGGGTGCTCAGGTTGCCGCCCACCAGCAAAAACACCAGATTGCCGATGTAGCTTGCCGTGACGATCAGCCCCAGCTGGGTCGTCGTCAGGGAGAAATGCTCTTGGAAGATCGTGGAAAAAATTCCGCGCAGGCTGTCATTGCTGCCAAGCCCCACCATGAGCACCACAAAGGCAAAGAAGGTAAGGCGGCTGCTCCATTTTTTTGTCATCAGACCTGGGCCTCAGCTTCCATCAGGAACAGAATTGCCATGGCCTGACCGTAGGGCATCGGGTGCAGGGGGATCTGCTTGTAGAAGTCCTTGCTCTCGCGGCCCATCGGGGTGCCGTAGGACACCTGCTGCACAACGCCCTTTTCATCGATGCAGTCCAACACAGGCTGCAGGGCGCGCATGGCATTGGCGCGGTAGCTTTCGGGCACAATGCCCTGCTCGACGGCTTTCAGGATGCCGAAGCCGAAGCCGCTGGTGGCGCTGGCCTCCAGATAGGAGGTCGGGTCGTCGATCAGGGTGTGCCACATGCCGCCCTCGTCCTGATACTTGGCCAGGCTCTCGATCTGGCGCAGCAGCGCGTTTTCAAGGATGCGGCGGTCGGGGGTGCCTACGGGGACGATTTCCAGCAGCAGGGGGATGGCAGCCGTCACCCAGCTGTTGCCGCGGCCCCAGAAAGCCTCGGCAAAGTTATGGTAGCCATCAAAGCAGAAACCATGATACCACAGACCGGTCTTTTTGTCAGCCAGATATTTGGTGTGGACAAGGTACTGGTAGACAGCCTCGTCAATGTAGTCCTGGCGGCCCAGGATGCGGCCGATATTGGCCAGCGGCAGCACAGTCATGAACAGCGTATCGTCCCACAGCTCGCCATCGTTGACGCGATCCGATGTGACATGCTGGAAGCCGCCCTCGCCCGCGCGGGGCAGGCCGTGCATGGCCCACTCGGCCCACTCTTTGCAGATATCGCCGTACTTTTCATTCTTGGTGTACTCATACAGGTAGCTCAGGGCAAAAATGGGGGCCATCGTGTTGATGTTCTTGCTGGGCAGGCCCTCGGCAATGCGGGCGTCGTAGTACTCTGTCAGCACATCCAGGCAGCGCTGGTCGTGCTTTTTCTCAAACAGCTTCCACAGGCCGTACAGGCCCACGCCCTGGGTCCACTCCCACAGCATATAGCGGGCCAGATTGCCCTGATCCATGTTGGATTTTGCCATGTTCTCCAGGAAAGTCTCGTCCTTTTCATACAGGACAGATTTGAAGCTCTCAATGCAAAGCTCCAGTTTGTTTTCAATATCAGCTTTCTGCATAGTGGTTTTCTCCTTTTTATTATAATAGGTAGACATAACGTTCGAACTTGCCTAAAGTATAGCATAGGGGCAAAGGCAAAAACCACTCTGATTTTGTCTTTGTCACCGAAATATATTGCACTTTTTGCGAGTGCGAGTATAATAGAGACAGGAACATTTTTGACGGAGGCTGCCTATGTATCTGGACGACGCATTGCTGTACAATCAGGGGTACATGATTTCGATCAACGACCTGGATTCGCCGCTGTTTTACCTGTTCGACTACGATTCGCGGTCGTTCAAGATCAACATGAGTTTCCAGCATTTCCACCAGTTTCACGAGATACACATTCTGTTAAGCGGCCGTGCATCCCATCTCATCGAGGGCGACTATTACACCCTGCAGCCCTATGATATCGTATTGCTGCGCCCTTCCATGATGCACAAGACCGAGTATCCGTCGGGCGGCGACTGCCGGCGGCTTATCATCAACTTCCGCGTGCCGGATGATTCCCCCGCGCTGCATGAAATGCTGCAAAGCTGTTTACAGCCCTTCGGGGCCGAGGTGCCCATCTACCGCTTTACCGGTGAGACGCGGGCTCAGGCATTCTCGCACCTGAACGAGATCTTCACGCTGGGCAAGCAGCCGATGACCCCGCTGACGCAGCAGTTCATTCACTGCCATTTCCTGCAATTTCTGGCCACCGTGGCCCAGCACGCGGGCGAGAGCAGCTACGAGCCGCAGGAGCTCAGCGATTCCATCACCCAGAAGGTCTACGCCGTGACCAGCTACATCCACCGACACTACGCCAGCGAGCTTTCACTGGAATATCTGGCGGAGAAATTCTTCATCAGTCCGTACTATTTGTCGCACCAGTTCCGCCGGGTGACAGGGTTCTCGCTCATCAACTACATCCAGATCACCCGGGTGCGCAACGCCCAGCAGCTGTTGCTGTACACCGACATGAAAATTGCCGATATCACGACGAGCTGCGGCTTTACGAGTTTTTCCCAGTTCAACCGGGTGTTCAACAAGTTCTGCCATACCTCGCCGTCCCAGTTCCGCGTCAACGGCGTCGTTACCCCCATCACCGCCATTCCCTTCGAGAAGGAACCCTCCCCGGGGAGCACGAAGGTGTAACATTTTCTGGTGCCGCCCCTTCTCGGGGCAGGCACCTTTTTTATTTTTCCTGCATCGTCAGTTTGCCGTAATTGTCAAAACCACTGTACTGCATCGGGGCGTCGTTTACATACAGCGTTTTGCCCCACTGGCAGCGCAGTTCGCCGTAGACGGGGTCCACAAAGCGGTAGCGGCGGCCCTCGGCATCGGCGTCCAGCGCAGCCCCGCGCATGGCGGCCTTGAAATCCTCAAACGCCGCAAACTCGTCTGCCTGCGCGGCACGCACCAGCCAGATGCAGCGGCGGCCCTCGGCGATGCACTCGCGGTCCTTGTTGGAGCCGAAGTCCTGCATCCGCATCCCATTGCTGCAATACACCGCCGCATAGGCACTGCCCAGCTGCACAAAGGCCCACTTGCCTTCGACCTCGCAGCGGTCAAACTCCATCGACGGCAGGTACAGGTGGGTGAAATCGACCGGGTGTTCGGGGGCGATATCATAGATCAGCCCCGCGAACGCCTTGTACTGGTTGACCTTGGGCAGGGTGCCGTTGCCCGCCCAGTAGGACGGCCGCGCCGCGCCGAAGAGCACCCGCTCGCCGGGGTGGGTGACCCACAGCTGCGCCACGGCGTTGAAGGTCAGCTGGAAGGGGTTCTCCTGATGGCCCGGTTCGCCGGGGTGGAAGTCGTTCGCGCTGGTCATCATGTAGTCGGCGGTCTTGTAGGTGTACAGATCCACATAGCCGTCATTGCCCTGGGTCGTCTGGCAGATCATTTCCTTGCCCCGGGGGATGCTGAACCACTGGGCAAACTCCTTCGGCGGCTCGTAATCAGACAGGCAGTAGGAGGTGATACCCTTGCCCGCGTGGCCCGGCACGCCGTACCCATAGCCGATCCAGCTCAGGCCGGAGGGGCAGTTGGACCAGTTGCCGAACTGCTCCTTGATGTAGGTGCGGCCCGACGACGAGGCGAAGATGCCCTGCTGGCTGTGGACGGCCAGCAGGTAGTAGGCAAAATCCATGCCCTCGCGGCCCAGCTCCCGCATGGCGGGGTCCTGGGCAAAGGCATACAGGCTGCCGAAGCCCAACGTGTCAATGGGCAGGTAGGGGCTGGAATTCCACTCGGTAAAGCCCTCTTTGCGGAAGGTGACGAACCAGTCGTAGAGCATATTCTTGGCCTTGGCCTGCATCTGGCGGCCGGTCAGTCCGCTATTGGTAAAGACCTCATCGGGGAACAGCTCGCCCGCCAGCAGCTGGCAGGTGTGGAACATCAGGGCGTGGTTCTCACTCCAGAACCACATGGCGTCGTTGCCCGGCTCATCGATCCAATAGCGGAAACCCAGCAGACAGTCGGTCAGTTCGTTCTCGGTCTTTTCGGACAAAATACCGCTGCCGCGTTTGCCGAAGGTGCGCAGGATGTAAGGGTAGTAGACAAGGTAAAAATCGCTGCAGTCGAAGCGGCGGCGGATGTAGTCGGACTGCACGGCCAGCAGCTTTTCTGCCTCGGCGGTATCGCCGCCGGTGGCTAAGATCGCCAGTGCGCGGTTCGTGTTCTGCTCGCCCCAGCGGGCCAGCAGCTCCAGCGCCTGGCGCTTGCGCTCGGCCACGGTGGGCAGGGCGCGGGGCAGCACGCTCTCGGTGTGAATTTCCACACTGATGGGTCGGGTCAGCCGGATGCCCTCGACCTCGGTCGTGACCTGCAGCAGCAAAAATGCCAGTGGGAAGGTCTTGCAGTCGCCCAGGCTGATTTGACTCGCGTGGGGGAGGGTGTCAGCCTCGCGGCGGAAGAACACGCCGCCCTTGACATTTTCCTCGGTGCCGCCGACAAAGGCCAGGTGATAGCTCTCGGCGATATCTGCGCCGTCGTAGTCCAGCAGCACCGGGCCGGCGGTAAAGTGGTTGCGGTGGAACGCCAGGCTGCGCATCAGGTGCTCGGCTTCGGCCAGGCGGGCCGCGTCGGCCTCCCCCACCGGGATGACCTGTTCGGGCGCGGTACCCTCGCCCTTCCAGCGCAGGCGCAGAATGATCGTAGCATCGCGCTCTGCGTAGTTGTCAAAGAACACAAGAAGCTTGTTGCGGCCCTTTTGCAGCGGCAGGGTCAGCGGCGTGGGGACAGGCTCGTTGTGGTGGTAGGGGGTCACTTCGGTCAGCTTTTCGCCGTTCAGCCAGAGGGCCGCGCCGCCGCAGGTGATAAGGTCAAAGGGCACACTGCCCGCCTCGGCGGCGTCCAGCTCGGTGTAAGCCCAGGCGCTCAGGCAGGCGGGTGTCTCACAGTCCCAGGCGTAGGTCACGCCGATATCGTCAAACGGCCAGTAGACGGCAAAGGGGGTAGCGTTATCCGCGCCGCCCACCAGCCCGCCGGGGCGGGTGTCCAGCTGCGCGGGCCAGGCAGTGGCCTTGGCGCGGCGCTCGGCCTTGAACTGTTCCTCGCCGGGTTTATCCTTGGGGGCGGTGTTCAGCTTCTCGTTTTCGGCACCGTGCAGGGCCGTGGGCTTGGTGATGGCCGGCGTTTCGGTCACGCCGCTGACCAGCCAGCGGTCCACATACCCGTGAAACAAGGGAAAATGCAATTCGTTTGCCATACCTCGGCTTCTCCTTTATTAAAAAGGTTTATAAAAAAACAACAGACGCCCGCCCGGTTTGGGCGGGGCGTCTGTTCGCCCTGGGGAATCACTTCCCCTGTTGATTCGGTTGATTAGTGTGCCCAGCCGGCCTTGTCAGCCAGTGCGGTAGCAAACTCGGTCAGAGCGTCAGACGGAGTCAGGTCGCCGTTGACAGACTGCTTCAGAGCGTCACGGTACTCGTTGTCGTAGTAGTTGCGCCACTCGGAGCTTTCGTCGATGGCGAATGCATCGGTGGTCTGGCCGACCTCAGCCTGCAGGACCTTGTAGTCGGCAGCCTGATCGGGATCAGCAGGCTCATAGGTGACGGATTTCAGAGAGGACAGGCCCTTATCAAGTGCCAGATAATCGGCAAAGTTCTTGTCGGTGTAGAACCACTTCAGGAACTCAAGAGCCAGATCCTTGTTCTTTGCGTTGGTGGGAACGGCCAGACCGGCACCGCCCAGGATAGCGGAACCGCCTGCAGAACCGACAGGAGAGGGCATGACGCCGAACTTGAAGCTAGTGATATCCTGCACGAAGGGGTTGTAGTTCCAGGAGCCGGAGAAGTAGATGCCTACGTCACCGTTCTTGAAGTAGTCGCCCGGGTTGTCGCTGGAGCCACCGGCCCAGATGGCCTTGGGCATGATGCCGCTGTTGTTGGCATCGACAAAGGCCTGCAGGGCGTCAATGTTCTGCTGGCTGTCTGCAACGACCTTGAAGGAGTCGCCGTCCTTCTCGACCAGAGAACCGCCGTTCATGTACATCAGGTTGTCATAACGAGCGCGGGAGTAATCCATAGCCATGCCGTACTTGACAGCGCCGGAGTCCTGCAGCTTCTTGGCAGCCTCATAGACCTCGTCCATGGTCCAGCGGTCGTCCACCGTCGGGCACTCGATGCCGGCAGCCTCAAAAGCGTCCTTGTTGTAGAATACGTTGGTGATGGTGAACTGCTGGGGCAGAACAGACAGCTTATCCGTCAGGTAGTTCTGGCTGATGATCTGCAGGGCCTGCGGCTCAAAGATGGAGGTGTCAATGCACTTGCCCAGATCCTCGAACTCATCGGGGTACAGACGGGCCAGACGGGTGGTGGACAGCAGATCCGGCAGGTCGTTGTTCTTGGCCATCAGGGGGAACTTGGTCAGCTGGTCATCGTAGGGGATGACCATGATGTCAACGGTGTTGCCGGTCTCGTCGGCCCACTTGTTCAGGGTGGTAGCGAATGCATCGCCCTCGCCGGGCTCCTCAGACAGCATGACCTTCAGGGTCTGGCCGCCGGCAGAAGCGGCGCCGGAAGCTGCGGTGTCCGTTGTTGCAGCGGAGCTGGCCGTAGATGCAGCGGGAGAACCGCCGCAGGCTGCCAGAGAAGCCGCCATCGCGGCTGCCAGAGCCAGAGAAAGTGCTTTTTTCATGTTGGTTTTACCTCCTGTAAAGTAGAAATAAAAATAGGGTATATCCACCGGGCCCTCACCCGGTTTGCTCCGTTCCGGGGCTTGGGAACTGGGCTTTCAGTTCCCTTGGTGTATCCATAGTGTACCATTGCGGCGGGTGGATTCTCTACGCCTATCTTGCTGATTTGCATTGCGGCATATTGCATTTTTTGCGTCTCGATTTTTCAATCTGGCAAATTGCATCAAGAAAAGCGGCTTAAATTGTGCACTTTTCACACATCGTTTGTTCTAATGATGCCAAGTTGCGCTTATTTTGCGCCGGCGCTTATTTTTTCAGTGAAAGAAATGCAATGTTTCTGTAACCAAATTTTAATAAAAAGCAGTCGTTTTCCCCCGTAAACAATAAATGCGCACCGTTCGCCCTCTACCGCGCAAAAACTGCATTGTCTGCACAGTTTCGAGATGTTATACTGTGCCTGAACAGGGGTTGCCTGGGTGCGGGCGAACAATGTTCGCCCCTACAATACCGTTACCCGCCTTGCTGCCTCGTAGGGCGGCCAGTCCCCTGAACGCCGCTTCCCTTACCACACACTCAATCTTCTTATAGAAAGGAAGGAGCCGCCATGCAAAACACTGAACTCCGCCGCCGGGCGCGCCCGGTGCTGGACGCCCTGCGCACTTTGGCGCTGCAGGGGCGCACCCCGGTTTTGGGGCTGCGCAAAAAATCCTGCCCCTACCACAGCTGGGACACCGTGCAGGAGGACCCGGCCACAGCCCCCGGCTGGACACCCTTTGCCCCCGGCGATGCTATCGGCGGCGTGGAGGCCCACTACTGCTTCCGGGGCGGCATCACCGCACCGGCGGGCAGCGCCGGGCGTCACCTTGTCTGCCTGGTCTCCACCGGCGCAACCGATATCTGGAACAACAACAACCCCCAGTTCCTCGCCTACTTAAATGGTGCGCTGGTCTGCGGACTGGATGTCAACCATACCGAGTTTGACCTGACCTCCGCCGCTGCCGAGGGCCAGACCTGGCAGCTGGGACTGTATACCTACTGCAACACCCCGGCCCAGGACGTCTTTTTAAAAGTCGAGACTGCCGTGCGGGACGATGAGATCACCGGCCTGTACTACGACCTGAAAGCCCCTTACGAGGTGCTTGTCCAGCTGGACGAGGGCGACACCAACGCCATCGGCATCGGGCGGTATCTGGAAAAAGCGCTGGATATGCTCGACCTGCGCGACCCGTACAGCGCCGCGTTCTACGCCAGCGTCGCCGCCGCCCGCCGCTATATGAAAGAGGAATTTTACGAGAGCTTCTGCCAGCGGCAGCCGGTCACGGTGGATTGTGTCGGCCACACCCACATCGACGTGGCCTGGCTCTGGACGCTGGCCCAGACGCGGGAAAAGGCCATTCGCAGTTTTGCCACCGTCAACTACCTGATGGACCGCTACCCCGAGTACAAGTTTCTGTCCAGCCAGCCGCAGCTCTATGATTTTGTGCGCAAAGACTGCCCCGCGCTGTTTGAGAAGATCCGCGCCCGCGTTGCCGACGGCCACTGGGAACCGGAGGGCGGTATGTGGCTGGAATCCGACTGCAACATGGCCAGCGGCGAGAGTTTGATCCGCCAATTCCTGCACGGGCAGGAATTTTTCGGCCGGGAATTCGGCAAACAGGGGCACATCCTGTGGCTGCCGGATGCCTTCGGTTTCAGCGGCGCGCTGCCTCAAATTATGGCCCAGTGCGGCATGGACTGGTTCATGACCACCAAGATGGCCTGGAACGACACCAACTGTATGCCCCACGATCTGACCCGCTGGCGCGGCATCGACGGCACCGAGGTACTGGCCTACTTTATCTCCACCAAGGACTACGACAAGCGCCCCGACCGCAACCCGAAACCGAGCTTCAACACGACCTACAACGGCCTGCTGAACCCCAGGCAGGTCATGGGCTGCTGGCAGCGCTTTCAGGACAAGGAGCTGACCCAGGATGTGCTGCAATGCTATGGCTACGGCGACGGCGGCGGCGGTGTGACCGCTGAAATGCTGGAGATCAACCGCCGCATGGAGAAGGGCATCCCCGGTGCGCCCCAGACCCGCCTGACCCACGCAGCCCCCTACTTTGACAAATTGAAGCAGCACCTTGACGAGACGCAGGCCGACCTGCCCTGCTGGCACGGCGAGATGTACTTTGAGTACCACCGCGGCGTGTTCACCAGCCAGGGCCGCAACAAGCGGGCCAACCGCGCCGCCGAGTTTGCCAACCTGACCGCCGAGACCGCCGCCGCCCTGGCCGAAAGCCTGCGCACCGGCTACGCCTACCCCGCCGCCGCGCTGCACCGCAACTGGGAGCTGACCCTGCTGAACCAGTTCCACGATATTTTACCCGGCTCGGCTCTGGGCGAGGTATACGAAGTCTCGCAGCAGCAGTACGGCGAGATCCTCGCGTCCGATGCCAGAATCACCGATGACGCGCTGCACACCGTCGCGGCCCTCGTCAAGACCGACCGTCCCGGCGTGGTCGTGTTCAACCAACTGGGCTTTGCCCGGGACACCGTCGTCCGCGTCGCCTGCGGGGCAAGCGGCATCACCGACGGCGGACACCCGCTGCCCTGCCATGCCGAAAACGGCGTGCTGACCTTTGTCGCCCAAAACCTGCCCGCCAAGGGCTGGCGGTTCTACCCCTTTGCCGACGCAGAACCCGAGACCCCCTGCGCCGAAGTCACCGAAAACGACGGCGGCTATATCATTGATACGCCGCTCTATCACATCGTATTCAACGGCTGCGGCGAGATCACCGCCCTGCTGGACAAAGAGGCCGGCCGCGAGCTGATCCCTGCCGGGCATTGCGCCAACGAGCTGCAGCTGTTTGAGGACCGTCCCGACGAGTACGACGCCTGGAACCTGGAAAAATACTACCGCCGCCACCGCTTTGCGCTGAACGGTGCGGCCCGCCTGACTGTGGCCGAGAACAGCCCGGTCTGCTGCCGCCTGCATCTGGAACGCGCCATTTCCCGGTCGCAGCTCGTGCAGGATATCACCCTCTACCCCCACAGCCGCCGCATCGACTTTGCCACCCACATCGACTGGCACGAGCAGCATGTGCTGCTGAAAGCTGCTTTCCCGGTGGATATCTGCGCCGACCGCGCCCAGTATGACATCCAGTTCGGCAGCATTGCCCGGGATACCCACACCAACACCAGCTGGGACGAGGCCCGCTTCGAGGTCTGCGCCCATAAGTGGGCCGACCTGTCCGAGCCGGGCTACGGCGCGGCGCTGCTGAATGACGGCCGCTACGGCTATGATGTCCACGACGGCGTGCTGCGGCTCTCGCTGCTGCGGGCCGCCACCTACCCGGACCCCCACGCCGATCAAGGGGCCCACGACTTTACCTATGCGCTGCTGCCCCATCTGGGCGACTGGCGGCAGGGCGGGGTCATCCCCGCCGGGTACGACCTGAACGCCCCGGCGCTGCCTCTGGCCGTGGCTGCCCAGCCCGCGGGCACGCTGCCTGCCGCGTACAGCCAGTTCCGCGTAGATGCCCCCAATGTCGTGTTGGAGACCGTGAAGAAAGCCGAGGACGGCTCCGGCCTGATTTTGCGCCTGTACGAGAGCTGGGGCACCCGCACCCGCGCGGCGTTGGCCCTGCCGGATGATGCCGCTGCCGTGCGCTGCACGCCGATGGAACAGCCCTTACCCGGAGAAGAAGCCGTGCAGCACAGCCTGCCGCTGACGCTGCATCCCTTTGAAATTTGCACAATTCATGTACAATTTGCGCAGTGACATTCACTGTGGATGCATGATTTTACAGTTTGCACAATTTCACAGCATTGCATTTGTGCGTTTTCGCCAAGACGACGGTCAGATTTTGCGCCACCTGCCAAAATCGCGCAAGAAATGCAATGCATTTTGGGACAAGCAAGCAAAAAAACGGTGGTATTTGCGCCTTTTGCAATGCTATACTAAGCACATCGAAGGAACCGGGCGGTGGAATCCCGGCCAAAGAGAATAAAGGAGGAATGAATATGAAGAAGAAATCGTCGCTGAAGCACACCGGCGCATTCTGGGCGTTCTGTGCGCCCTGCTGCATTTTGTTCGGTGTCTTTTTCCTTGTGCCGCTTGTGCTCAGCATCGCTTTTTCCTTCACCAACTATGACGGTTGGAAAACCATTGACTTTGTGGGTCTGACAAACTACATTACATTGTTTAAAGACTCCAAGTTCTATCTGTCCTTGGGACGGACGCTGCTGTACACAGTCTGCACGCTGCCGTTCCGCGTCATCATCCCGCTGCTGGTGGCGGTACTGCTCTGCTCTAAGCGCGTTGCCGCCAAGAGCCTGACCCGCACGATGGTCTACATCCCCGTTCTGATGAGTGCGCTGGTTGTTGGTATTACCATCAACTGGATGTTCAGCCAGGAGTACGGCCTTGTAAACTTTATCATCCGTTCGCTGGGCGGCACCGCGCTGGAATGGTCGCTGAACCCGCGTCTTGCCACCTTTGTCATCGCGTTCGCATCGGTCTGGGCGTCCATCGGCTTCAACATGATCCTCTACATCGGCGGTATCAACAGCATTTCCAATGATCTGTATGAGGCTGCTACCATCGACGGTGCCAGCGGTGTGCAGGCCTTCTTCCGCATCACAGTTCCGATGCTGGCCCCCACGACATTCATGGTCGTTCTGCTGTCCACCGTCAACCTGCTCAAAGAGTACGCTCTGGTCCAAGGTATCACGCAGGGCGGCCCCGGCCTGAGCACTACCTTTATTATCCAGTACATCTTCGACAAGGGCTTCAACCAGATGCAGTACGGTTATGCTTCGGCCATTTCTACCGTTGTCATGATCATCTTTGCCCTGATTGCCTTTGCCCAGTTCAAGGTCAATAACGGAGGTGAAACCTGATGAAAGACAAGCACGTCAGCATTCCAATGACGATCCTTTCTCTGGCAATCGGCATCATCGTGATTTTCCCCATTATCTGGCTGGTGCTCAGCTCCTTCAAGCCGTCCGGCGAGCTGTTCACCTACCCGCTGCATATGTTCCCCTCCGCCCCGACGACGGAGCATTATAAGTCCGTTCTGGACGGCGGCTTCATGGGCTATGTGAAGAACAGCCTGTTTCTGGCTGTGGTCGGCACCCTCATCACACTGCTTATCAGCGCCATGTGCGGTTATGCGCTGGCCATCTACCGCTTTGAGATCAAGTACGTCAACCTCGTGTTCGGCGTGTTCCTGCTGGGCACCCTGATCCCCGGTGAGACGTTGACCGTCCCCCAGTTCAGCGTTATCAGCGCCATGGGCCTGTACAACAACATCTGGGGCGTCATCCTGCCTGTTGTCACCACCACGACCGGTATCTTCATGTACCGCCAGCACTATATGTCGCTGCCGCTGTCTCTGGTCGAGGCCGCGCGTATCGACGGTGCCAGCGAGTGGAAGATCTTCTCCCACATCATGCTGCCTCTGGGCTCCAACGTCACCATCACGCTGACGATCTTCAGCTTCATGTGGCGCTGGAATGACTACATCCTGCCGCTGCTGGTTTTGTCTGACCAGAAGAAGTACACGATCCAGATTGCCATCAAGAACTTCATCGGCAACACCGGCGTGGACTGGAGCTCGATTCTGGCGGCATCGGTTCTGTCCATCCTGCCCATCGTCATCCTCTTCATGATCCTGCAAAAATACATTGTCGGCGGTGTTTCCGCCGGCGGCGTCAAGGGCTGATCCTCAAGCCGCTTATCAACAGATGCCCTCCGGCTAACCGGAGGGCATTTTTTCAAGGAGGTCTTGCTATGAAATACGGTTGCCGCGCCCACGATTACGGCTGCTTTACTGCACAGGAACTCGCTAAAGTGTTAGCTGACAACGGTTACAATGCAGCGCAGTTGGCCATGCCCAAGGCTATACAGGGCATTAAAAGTCTTGTTGCTGTCACCCCGGAGCAGCTTGAAGATGTCCGCAGCGCTTTTGCTGCCGCCAACATTGAAATCACAGTGCTGAGTTGCTATCAGGATCTCAGCAACCCAGATGCAGAGGTGCGCAGAAGCGCTGTATCCAGTGTATTTTCAGCCCTGAAATGCCAAGTCACACTCGGCGCCGGGCAGGTTGGCAGTGAGAGTGCCTGCCGTGATCTTTCCCCTGAGGAAAAGGCGGCTACCCTACCGCTGCTGACCGACAGCATCCTGCGTATTGTTGAGCAGGCTGCACAAATCGGTGGCTGCTTTGCACTGGAGCCTGTCTATACCCACACGCTGGGCACGCTTGAAGCGTTGCAAAAGCTGAAGGAAACTGTGGCAGATCCCCAGCATTTCCATATTATTTTTGATCCAGTCAATGTACTGACGGCCGATACTGCCGCGCATCAAGCCGAATTTTGGCCCGGCTGGTGCGAGGTCATAGGCAAAGATTTGGCCTGCATCCACATGAAAGATGCCCTATTTGTTCCCAACGCCCCGCGTATCCCCACCCCGCTTGGCGAGGGGCAGATGGACTATACCATTTTGCGAGACTGGCTGCATCGAGAACACCCTGATGCTGCCCTGCTGCGGGACGAGGTGATCCTCTCCGCCGCACAGCGGGATTTGAACTTTATCCGTGCCATGTGAATGCCATTTGCTCTTTTGTGTTCTTATCCATTGAGTGCATAGTTACCGCAGCGCCAGACACATCTCTCAAGCAAAAAGAGCCCTGACTGTCAGGGCTCTTTTTCATTGTAAATGATACTATTTCCACCCTCGGGCGGTGGGGTCCAGCATCTCGGCAGCGGAATAGAGCAGCGCATTGCAGATAGCAGCTGCTACGGTGCTGCCACCCTTGCGTCCCATCGCAACGATGGCCGGCACACCATACCGCTCGCAGACAGCCAGCAGTCGCTCTTTGCTTTCAACTACATTCACAAAGCCGACCGGCACACCGATGACAAGCGCCGGGCGCAAACCCGTCTCGATCTCCTCTGCGATGGCAAGCAGCGCCGTGGGAGCGTTGCCGACCGCCAGCACCGCGCCGGGATACTGCTGTGCAGCAAGGTGCATGGCAGCCACCGCCCGGGTAGTTCCGGCCGCTCTGGCGGCCTCAGCCACGGCGGGCTCCGCCATAAAACAGAGGGCCCTCCCCCCCAGTCTGGCAAGACCCGGCTTGGTAATGCCCGCCAGCGCCATATTCGTGTCGGTAATGATCGTAGCACCTGCATGCATTGCCGCCACACCGGCTGCGGCGGCTCCCGGCGTGAACTGCAGATTCTCCGCATAGTCGAAATCTGCCGTGGTATGGATGACCCGCTTGACAACGGCAGCGTTCTCCGGCGGAATATCCGCGCCCCGCGCCTGCAGTTCTTCGGTGATAATGGCCATGCTCGTCCGCTCAATATCCGCGGGCAGGTGATGCTGCGGCGTCATAGGCTTGCTCCCTTCGGATTTTTCAGTCCCATTGCGGCATATACCGCATCCATATCCAGCGCAAGGCGCACACCGTCCGCGAGCCGGTCAAACTGCTGCTCGCGGTAGGTTTCCATCGACAGCGGCGCCGCCTGCTCCGGCGCAATGCCCCGGCGGCGGCAGAGATAGGCCGCCAGTTGCTCGGTCAGTTCACCCGAGTCAAACAAGCCGTGGAGATAGGTTCCAAACACATTGCCCTCCACGCAGCCCTCGGGCGTGCCGTCCGCCATGGTGCAGAAAGGCGCGCCGTTCACCGCAGTGCGCCCGGTATGGATCTCATACCCGGTCAGCGCAGCCCCCGCAAAGGGTGCGGCAGCGCGGGCCGTCACCTGCGCACGGCGCTTTTCAGCGGTGAATACCGTCTCTGTCGGCAGCAGACCCAGCCCGCGCAAGGTGCGGGGTGTACCGCCTTCGCAGCCCTCGGGATCCGATAGTGTATGGCCCAGCATCTGATACCCGCCGCAGACCCCCAGCACCGGCGTGCCGCCGGCCGCCAGCTTTTGCAGGGCAGCCTCCAGACCGGACTGGCGCAGCCAGAGCAGATCCTCTACTGTATTTTTGGTACCGGGCAGAAGCACCAGATCGGGCGCGCCCAGCTCACGCACGGTGCGCAGATAGCGCACACCCAACAGCGGGTGCTGCTCCAGCGGGATAAAATCGGTAAAATTGGAGATATGCGGCAGCCGCACGATTGCCACATCCAGCGGTTTTACGGTCTTTTTGCGGCAAAGCCGTTCGGAGAGGGAGTCCTCATCCTCAATGTCCGCATCCAGATACGGCACAATGCCCAGCACCGGCAGCCCGGTTTTGTCCTCCAGCATGGCAAGGCCGGGGCGCAGGATCTCAACATCACCACGGAATTTATTGATGATAAGCCCCTTGATGCGGCTTCGCTCCCGCTCCTCAAGCAGCGCAACCGTTCCGTACAGCTGGGCAAACACCCCGCCGCGGTCGATATCCCCCGCCAGCAGCACCGGCGCATCGACCAGCTCTGCCAAGCCCATATTGACAATGTCATCCGCCTTCAGATTGATTTCAGCCGGGCTGCCGGCGCCCTCGATGACAAGAATGTCATATTCCTCGGCAAGGCTGTTGTAGGCGCGCAGTATATCAGGGACCAGCGCGCGCTTATGGCGGAAGTATTCCGCTGCGGGCATATTCCCGCGCACCTCACCGTTGACGATGACCTGACTGCCGACATCGCTGCTGGGCTTGAGCAGGATCGGGTTCATCCGCACATCGGGTTCAATGCCCGCTGCCTGCGCCTGCACGACCTGCGCACGGCCCATCTCGAGACCGTCACGGGTCACAAAGCTGTTCAGCGCCATATTCTGGCTTTTGAACGGTGCCGTTTTGTAGCCGTCCTGCGCCAGAATCCGGCAGAGCGCCGTGCAGAGCAGGCTTTTGCCTGCGCCGCTCATCGTGCCCTGCACCATGATACATTTTGCCCGGCTCATGCAAGTACCTCCTTCATGATGGCAAGCAGCTTGGTGTTTTCTTCCGCCGTGCGCACAGCGGTTCGATACCAGCCATCATCCAGACCCGGGTAGTTGCCGCAGCTGCGCACCACCGCGCCGTGCTGCCGCAGCTTTTCGCCAAAGTCTGCCGGGGCGCGGAACAGCAGATAGTTGGCCCGGCCCTCGATAACATACAGTCCCAATGCCCGCAGTCCGGCAGCCAGCCGGGGCCGCTCGGCCTCGATCAGCGCGCGCACCTCCTCGGCGTAGGCACTCTCCTGCAGTGCTGCCAGCCCGGCTGCCTGCGCCAGACCGGAGACCGCCCACGGCTGCCCCGCCGCCTGCATACTGGCAAGCAGAGCCGTATCACTGCACAGCGCATAGCCCAGCCGCACCCCCGCCATAGCGTAGAGCTTGGTGAAGGCCTTTAGGATCACAAGCTTCGGTGCATCGTTTAAAAACCGTTCTGCCGTCAGTGCATCCCTGTCAGGCAGAAAGTCGAGGAAGCATTCATCCACAACCAGCACCGCACCACAGTCAGCGCAGCGGCTGATGAGCCTTTCCACCAGTGCAGGCGGTGTCACCTGCCCGGTGGGATTGTTAGGCTGGCAGAGGAACACCATGTCCGTTTCCTCGGTCACAGCCTGCACAAAATCCTCTGTCACCGCAAAATCGTTTGCCTCGTCCAGCAGAAACCGGTCGACCGTGCATCCGACCATATCCAGCGCGGCAGCATACTCGGCAAAGGTGGGGGCAGGCAGCAGCGCGCGGCGCGGCTGCACAGCCAGCACCAGCCGGAAGATCAGATCAGCAGCCCCGCTGCCGCACAGGATATGCTCTATCGGCACGCCCTCGGCAGCAGCCAAGGCGGCGCGCAGCTCCCGGCAGAGGGGGTCCGGGTAGCGGTCCGCTGTCGGCAGCGCAGCCGAGATAGCCGCAGCCACCCCCTGCGGCAGCCCCAGCGGGCTGACATTCGCCGAGAAATCCAGCGCATCCCGGCCAAATTCTGCCCGGTAGCCCGCCCAATCACCGCCATGGACCAACTTCATACAAACTCTCCTCACATCATCAAAGCGAATCGGACGGCCAGCCCGATTATGAGCGCGAGCAAGCTCTCGGTGTACATCATCCGGTCAGCCCGCAGAATATCCTCCGGCTCGATGGGCCGCAGTGCATCACCGATGGTCGGCTTATCGTAATAGGCGCCGAAGTAGTACGCCGGGCCTGCCAGCTGAACGCCCAACGCCCCCGCGCAGGCACTCTCGGTCTGGGCGCTGTTGGGGCTGGCGTGGTTATGACGGTCGCGCCGCCAGATACGCCACGCCCCTTTTGCACTGCCGCCGGCCAGCGCTGCCGCCGCCACCCACAAAAGGGCAGCCAGACGGCTGGGCAGCCAGTTCGCGGCATCGTCCAATTTTGCGGCACAGCGTCCAAAATACAGGTATTTTTTATTTTTATAGCCGAGCATGCTGTCCATCGTGTTGATGGCCTTGTAGGTCAGCGCCAACGGCGCACCGCCGATAAGCATGTAAAACAGCGGTGCAATGACGCCGTCGCTTGCATTCTCGGCTACGGTCTCCACGGCGGCCTTCGTCACGCCTTCCGCCGTGAGATTCTCGGTATCACGGCCAACGATCCGCGCCACAGCCCGGCGGGCGGCGGGCAGGTCGCCTTTTGCCAGTTCCTTATAAACATTCCGGCTTTCCTGCACAAGCCCCCGCGCCGCGAGTGCCTGCGCGCACCAGACCAGCTGAACAGCCAGTGCGAGCAACGCTGCCGCGCACAGCATCTGAAGCGCTGCCGCGGGTTCAAAGGTCCCGCCCCATTTCTCCGTTCCGAACACGGACAGGCAGGCACAGGATACCAGCAGGGACAGAGAAAGAGCCGGCGTCCCTGTCCCTGTGGTTTTTCCGAATCAATTGTTCTTGACAGCTCCATTCAAATCGCCTCGATTGTAAATC
>OLOJ01001525.1_pt1 | contig 21290 bp, 14 predicted proteins | sample 1672251 | NCBI WGS metagenome assembly OLOJ01 (sample SAMEA3136664, study PRJEB25190) | human gut metagenome | biome: human gut; feature: human-associated habitat; material: faeces | place: Austria | collected 2013 | reverse complement strand
AAAAATCCCTATGACTTTTAAAGGTTGATTTATCCCTATCCAATTTTATATATTCTTTTTAATATTGATTTGTATTATACTTGAGATAGATTCCGTATCGGAATTTATTTTTTTTGGAGGAAATATGAAAATTATTGTAGTTGGCGATGGGAAAGTTGGCTTTGCGATTGCGAAACAATTGAATCAAGAGGGTCATGATATTACAGTGGTTGAAAATAAAGCGAATGTATTATCAAGTACAATGAATCAACTAGATATTGTTGGTGTGCAAGGGAATGGGGCTAGTTTAGACACATTATTAGAAGCACGTGTACCTTCGAGTGATTTGTTGATTGCGGCTACATCAACGGATGAAGTGAATATTATTTGTTGTTTATTGGCAAAAAAATTGGGTGCTAGACATACCATTGCTCGTATTCGTAATCCAGAATACAATAACACAGTTCGTTTGATTAAAGATGAATTGGGATTGAGTATGAGTATCAATCCAGAGCAGGCGGCGGCTCGTGAAATTTTGCGTGCGATTCGTTTCTCAAATTCCATTAAAGTATCGTCTTTTGCGAAGGGAAGAATTGAACTTGCTGAAGTTAAGGTAACAGAAAATTCCCCACTTATAAATATGCGTGTGGTTGATATCAATCGTCGTTTTAAGACAGAAGTCTTGTTTGTGACGATTTTGCGTGATGGTGAAGTCATCATTCCAAATGGGAATACGGTGATTTATGAAAATGACCGTCTTACATTAACGGGTTCAACAACGCAATTAGAGCGTTTCTTTATTAAGATTGGTATTTTAAGTGATCGTACAGTCAATGAGGTTATGATTGTTGGTGGTGGTCGTATCACATATTATTTGACGAGCATGTTACTTGAATTGGGTATGGCCGTTAAAATTATTGAGTTGAATAAAGAGAAGTGTATCAACTTGGTTGAAAAATTCCCACAGGCAACAGTGATTCATGGAGATGGAACGGATCATGAATTATTATTGAGTGAATCCTTAGAGGAAATGGATGCTTTTATCGCTCTTACAGATAATGATGAGGAGAATGTCATTATTTCGATGTTTGCCCAAAGTCATGGTGTTACGCATGTGCTTCCTAAGGTAAATCGTGTTTCTTTAGGTTTCTTGTTGGAAAAGTTGGGTCTTGAAAATTCAATTACGCCTAAGTTTATTACCGCAAACCAAATCGTGCAGTATGTTCGTGCTATGCAGAATACGGTTGGATCAAACGTTGAATCTTTGATTAAGCTCGTGGATGACAAGGTAGAGGCTTTAGAATTTAGAGTGCGTGACAATTGTCGTTTTATTGATGTGCCAATTAAGGATCTAAATATTCGTAAGGGTATTATCATTGCGTATGTAACACATAAAGGTGTTTCTAAGGTGGCAACTGGGGATATGCGTATTCAACTATCGGATACGGTTATTATTATTAGTAAGGTTGCAGGGTTGAGGGATATCAATGATTTACTATCTTAAGCATAATATACATAAACTCAACTGGACTATGATTGGTAACGTATTGGGTATGGTGCTTATTGCGCAAGCCTGTTTAATGGTGTTGCCGGTCATTGTGGATTTGATTTATCAAGAAGGATTATATGATTCTTACTTGATTGTGATTGGGATTTGTTTGGTTTTAGGCTATGGTTTAACGCGTAAAAAGTCGAGAACGAATTCTTATTTTGCCAAAGATGGAATGCTTGCGGTAGGTCTTGCCTGGATCGTTGTTTCTTTCTTTGGTGGATTACCATTCTATTTGTCGGGTGAAATTCCTTCTTTTGTGGATTGTTTCTTTGAAGCAGTGTCTGGATTTACAACGACAGGTTCAAGTATTTTAACGGAAGTCGAGAATTTGAAGCATGCCACATTATTCTGGCGTAGCTTTACGCACTGGATTGGTGGTATGGGTATATTGGTTTTCATTTTGGCTTTACTTCCAAAGTCAAATGATCGTGATATGCATATCATGCGTGCGGAAGCGCCTGGTCCTACCATTGGTAAATTAGTACCTCGTATGCGTCAGTCCGCTATGATTTTATATACCATGTATATGGGATTGACTATCATTCAGGTCATTTTACTTTTGATTGGCAAGATGCCATTGTTTGATGCGTTATGTAATACGTTTGGTACGGCGGGTACTGGTGGTTTTGCGATTAAAAACACGAGTATTGGTGCCTACAACAATGCGTATTATGAAGTGATCATTACGATTTTCATGATTTTATTTGGTGTGAACTTTAATATGTACTACTTTTTATTAATCAAAGATTTCAAACAAGTCTTTAAAAATGAAGAGTTGCGTACATATTTAGGTATTATTCTATTCTCAATTATTTGTATCACATTGAATATTTTATCCATGTATAATTTTGATGTATTCAAATCCATTCGTTTGGCAAGTTTTCAAGTGGGTTCAATTATAACGACAACTGGATATTCGAGTTGTGATTATAGTGTCTGGCCACAATTTAGTAAGATGATCCTCTTCTTATTAACAGTCTGTGGTGCGAGTGCTGGTTCGACTGGTGGTGGTGTGAAGGTAAGTCGTCTTTTGATTATTGTAAAGAAAATCAAATTGGATATTCAAAAGTTACTGCATCCACAAAAAGTAGAAGCTATCACAATGGATGGAAAAGTTGTAGATACAGAGGTCGTCAATCAGATTATGGCGTATTTTTGTAGTTTCATTATTATTGTCGGTGTCTTGTTGTTCTTGGTTTCATTTAATAACTTTGATTTTGAGACAACAGTTACATCGGTTATGACTTGTATTGGCAATGTAGGTCCAGGATTTGGCCTTTGTGGTCCAATGGGAAACTTTTCCATGTTCTCGGATTTTTCGAAGATTGTCTTATCTTTTGCGATGTTGATTGGTCGTTTGGAAATCTATCCAATTATCATTTTCTTGGCTCCACTATTAAATATTCGTAGTGTATCTAAAAATATTCATAGTCGTAAAAAGCGTAGAAGCAATTAAGGTACTTTATGTACCTTTTTTATTTGCACTTTTTAGTACAATTTGTACTTTTTAATTGAGTGTAAACGCATACATCTAACTTAAACGTAATATGTGTTACTATATAGTCAAATTAGTTTACTTTTATTTAATAGGAATATAACCATAGTTTTTAGTGGATTGAAATAGGATTGAGAGTTTGATAGAGTTATGGATATTAGGGGATTTTTTATGAAGATAATAGATAATGATTTGACAATTCAAGAAGTGTGTGGGCATATGGGTGGATATCATCGGTGTTCATTGGAGGATGGATATCCCTTTTTATATGTGAGTTTAAAATTTCAAGAGATTTTTGGTTGGTCAAAAGAAGAGATTGAAACTCGATTTGATAATAAATTAATGAATATGGTGCATCCAGAGGATAGAGAGATAGATTTATTCAATTCTGTTTTTCGCTTGTTAGGAAAAGATGGATATCACTATGTAAGTGAGAGTATAGAGAAAGAGGGAAATTCTATACTGCATGGACATATTTCGGATATGACAGAATTTATTCGTGAAAAGGAACAGAATAATATCTTATCGGCTTTGACTATGGATTATACTTCTTTAGTGCTTTGTGACTTGAAACAAGATACCGTGGAAGTGATTAAGCAGGATGCGAGTTGTGCTGAAATGAATTGGCATAGTTATAGTGAAAGTTTAAATTATTTCTATGATAATGTACTGATGAAGGATTCTTGTCCAAATTATATGGATATTTTATCAAATGGGTCTTTAATGCGTACATTAAAGGAACAGGGTTCTTTAGAATGGCATTTTCAAATTGTTCCGGATGAGAATGGAATTTCGAATTTAGGGGCAAGGGCAGTATTTCTATATGAGGATTTGAATCATTTTAAGATTATAATGGGTTTTCGTCCAATTGATGAAATTGTAAAGAGGGAAAAAGTATTAGAACTTCAAAGAGAGATTATTGAGGGTCTTGGTAAAGAATATTTTTCCGTATTATTGTTGGAGTTGGATAGTGGTCAAATCTTTTCATATCGTGAAGTCGGTGAGAATGGTAAGCGTATTGCGGATTTTTGTCGTAAATATGAAAATCAGTGGTGTGCATTATTGCCAGCTTATGCCAATGAGATTGTAACGGATGAAAGTCGTGAGAATTTCTTGGATCAGCTTTCGTTAGATGCATTACGTTCAAATCAAGATGATTTTTCAATGACCTATGAATTTAAAACGGGTGATCGTATTATTTATCATCAGACGCGTATTGCGTATGTTTATAAAAAGGATCGTAGTCGTGTGGCGGTGATTGGTACAAGAAACATTGATGATTTGATCAAGAAGGAACGTATGCAGGAGGCAAAATTAAAAGAGGCATATATTGTGGCGGAAGAGGCGAATAAGGCGAAAACAGATTTTTTAAACAATATGTCGCATGATATTCGTACGCCTATGAATGTGATTCTTGGCTACAATGAGTTGATGAAGCAGTACTTGACAGATCCAATCCTGGTGGATTATCAAAATAAGATTGAGCAGAGTGGTAAGCTATTACTTTCAATCATTAATAATGTGCTGGATATGGCGCGTATTGAGAGTGGTAAGATGGTTGTCGAAGAAAGAGCCGAGCAAATCGGGCTTGTAGTTGAAGAAATCGAGAACGTATTCGAGTCGAGTGCACAAGAAAAGAATATCGTATTTACAACGAGTGTGGATGTTGATCATACACATGTGTTGTGGGATGGTTTTAAGATTCGTGAAATTTTAATAAATCTAGTGGGCAATGCGTTTAAGTATACGCCTGAGTGTGGTCATATTGCGATTGATGTGAAGGAACTGAATTGTACAAGATCTGGTTATGTCAGAATTCAAACGCAAGTTAAAGATACGGGTGTTGGTATGAGTGAAGACTATCTTCCAACTTTATTTGATTCTTTTTCTAGAGAATACAATACAACGATTGGAAAAGTGTCGGGCACAGGTCTAGGTATGGCGATTGTCAAGAATCTTGTGGATATGATGGATGGAGATATTTGTGTCAAGAGTAAGCTGGGTGAGGGGACTTGTTTCACTGTTACTTTTGAGCATAGAATAGCGGATGAGAATTCTATAGAATTGAATCAAGAATTGGATGTTCTTGATGGAAAATCCATCTTAGAAGGCAAGCGTGTTTTACTTGTGGAAGATAATGATTTAAATGCCGAGATTGCGATGGCTATACTTGAACAGAGTGGTCTAGTGTTGGATCGTGTTGAGGATGGTTTAGCTTGTGTAAATCGGTTGTCTGAAGTGGATGCGGATTTGTATGATTTGATTTTGATGGATATTCAAATGCCAAACATGAATGGGTATGAGGCGACTAGAAGAATTCGTCAATTTGAGAATGTAAAAAAGGCAAGTATTCCAATTCTAGCTATGACGGCCAATGCGTTTGAGGAAGATAAGAAAATGGCAATCGATGCAGGTATGAATGGGCATATTTCTAAGCCGATTGATGTGAATGTATTAGAAAATCAGATCATAAACATATTCAAAAAAGTGTCTTAATTGGTGCTTTTTTTCTATAGTAGGTACAACATTTAAATATAAGAAAAAAGTCCTGCCATAAAGCAGAACTCAAATTTTCAAGCCGAATATTTATTAGATGCTTTCGGTGGGCATACAATATTTTCGAGTCGGACATTTATTAGTTGCTTCCGGTAAGCAACGATATTTTCGATAACAGGAAACCTGTTTCTTTAATTATGATATGGTTGAAACTGAAATATGTCAATAATATACAAAACTGAATGGTTGGCAGAATTAAATTAAATTTGATGATAAGACAAGAAAATGGCGATGGCTGCAGGTATGAATAGGCATATTTCTAAGCCAATTGATGTGAATGTATTGGAAAAGCAGATCATAAACATATTCAAAAAAGTGTCTTAATTGGTGCTTTTTTCTATACAAGGTATATATTTGAGGTTTATAATGTGGGTAGTTCGATGCAAAGGAGTGGTAATATATATGAGATTTTTTGATTACATTGATACTATCGAAAAGCCTACAATTGACAATATTCGAGTTATATATAAGGCTATAAATGAGAAGTATGATGATCTCATAGACATGGCACTGGAGCCGAATAGTAAGAATTATAAAAAGTGGGTTCAGAATATGGAGTGTTTAAAAAAGTCTGAAAACATGATGATTGATTGTATTGGCAAAAAGCAAATTACAGATACAGAGTGGTTAGAACTTATGTATAATATTTATCGTTATCAAGTTAAATATGGTGGTTTAAAATACCTTACAATTGAATTATAGGAAAGAACAGAATTCGTAATGAATTCTGTTTTTCTTTTGTACATTTTAACAATTCTGTTGCACATTTTAATCGAGTTTATTTCGGGGGGTGGGACGCATATATAACCAAAAAGTAAAATATGTAAGTAAATACTTAGAATATACAATATTTAACACAAAATAAATATAACCATGGTTATTTTGTCGTTTGAAAAAATGTTTTAAGTCGAGTAGTATATAAATTACCGAAAGTTAGTGAATCTTAAAATGTTTGATAGGTAAGGGATATTTGATGTATTTATGAATACATTATTGATAATTTGTGCAATATTTTTTTACTAAAGTAGTTTACAAGTTGACAAGGTAGACTTTTTTTTACTAGCTTGAAGTAAGCGCTACCAATAAATATAGGGGTTAGATATGGAGAAGAAAGATTTAAAGCATTTGAGTCGTAGTGAGTTGGTGGATGTCATTTGCGAGATGAAAAAGGATACTACAAATTCAAATGATTTAACAATGGAAGAAATAGAATCGGAGCAGAAGCGGTTAAAGGATAGGGCTGTATATCGTAAAACTTTAAAGGGGACGATTGGTATATTGGTTGTAGTAGCTGCCATTTCTGTTTTAGTAGCTACTTTATGGATGCCCGTATTATCTATTTATGGCTATAGTATGTCTCCCACTTTAGAACAGGGTCAGTATGTTGTTTCTGTAAAGAATACGGATTTAAAGTCGGGAGATATTGTAGCTTTTTGGCAGGGAAATAAGTTGTTAGTAAAACGTGTTATTGCCAGTCCTGGTCAATGGGTCGATATTGATGTGAATGGCAATGTGAGTGTGGATGGTAAAGTATTGGACGAAAAGTATCTTAATGAAAAAGCATTGGGTAATTGTGATATTGATCTTCCACACCAGGTGTCTGAATCACATTGGTTTTTAATGGGTGATAATAGGGATACTTCTATAGATTCTAGAAGTAGAGTAATTGGAGATATTTCAAAGGAACAAATAGAGGGGCAGATTATTTTTAGAATTTGGCCTTTTGATCAAATAGGAAGTGTAAAGTAGGTGAGAGAGTATGGTTTCGGATTATATAAAAAAACTACTTAAGGATAAAGCACGGTTAAAGAAATGGAAAAGGATTACTTTAGCCCTTTCTTGCGTGGTTGTTTTTTGCGTGGTTTATGCACTAACTCTTCCGGCCATTACTTTAGAGGGTAAAACCATTTGTGGAATGGAAGAGCATACTCATACTGAAGAGTGTTATCAAGATGACAAGTTAATTTGTGATAAAGAAGAGCATCAACATACTGAGGATTGTTACGAAAAGGAAGAAGAACAGCCTGTAGAAGAAGAGAATACGCAACCAGATACAACAGAACCTAGTGATGAAGTAGAAACAGTTGCAGAACCAGAATTAAAAGATGCTGAACAAACTACAGATGAGCAAGAAGAGCCCAAGACAAATTTAGATTTTGTTTTAAATGACCATCCAGATAATATTGAGTCTACTATTCTATATGTAAAGAATAATGATCAATGGACGGAAATCTCAAATGGAGAAAGTCCGAATAATACGAGTTTAAAGATTTTAGTTAAATTCCAGAAAATTCATACAAAAGAATTTATGGAAAAGTGTAATTGTAAATTTACTTATAATCTTCCAAATTTTTTAAGTTTTGTAGGTATAACTGCTCCAATGATGGATAAAGACACAAATGAAAAAATTGGTGAAATCAATGCCTATAATGGTAAAGTTGTTGTCACTTATTTTGAAGGTTATTTACAAAAATTATTAGGTGGATCTGGAGCGGAGACGAGTACGTTTTCTGGTGAATTTTATGTAGAAGGAAAGATTGATTTAAGTAGCTTAGATTCTAATGGTCAATTAGATACTAATATAAATGGTATTAAATTGAATTATGGAACGGATTTTTTAGAACGATTTGGTGATATAAGTGTAAATAAGATTTGTAGTAAAGATGAAGAAGATAAAAATGATGATTATATTAAATATTCCATTACAGTTACTGCAGGCTCAAATGGTGCTAAAAATATAATTGTTGTTGATAGATTTACTCAAAGTAAAGATTTAGTGTCATATATTGGAATTGATAAAACTGAAACTATACTTAAAGATAATGCGGTTAAACCGAATCCTTTTGAAACAATCGAAAATAATACAAGCTTTGTACATGGAAAAGTATATTTGGGTGTTGAAAAGAATGATAAGACAAATCCAATACCAGACGCAAATGCAGCTGAAGAACTTAATCCAGGAAGTTTAGTTTGGAATATTGGTGATATGGCATCAAATGAAAAGCGTGTCCTTACATATTATGTAAAGTTGGCAGATAATAAAGCTTTAAACGGAAACACAATTACGAACGAAGCTCATGTTTATTCTAAAACGAATCAAAATATTGTTTATGATAGGGATAATAGCAAGGCGAATTTTGTTCCACAAATTAATTACAGTGATTTGATGAAAAAAAGTGTAGATGGAGATATAAAAAAGGATGCGAATGGTAATTATTTGATTCCTTACAAACTAGAATTTGGATTACATAAAGATGGAAGTAATTATTCACTGAAGAATTTTGAACTTTTTGATGATTTGAATTATGCGGGAGATAATATTAAAACAGACAGTAGAGCATTAGAATATATTTCATATAATAAAGATTCAGTAAAGTTTTACAAAAAAGGAGATGGGAAACAAGATTTTGAAGAAATTAAAGATATTCAGATTTTGTGGTCATTGAATCAGGGTGAGTATAAAAAAATTTGGACAGATTCAGATGGAAATCCAACAAGATTTAAATTAACTGGCAAAACGGATAAGCCGATTACAATAAATCCTGGAGATTCTTTATATGTGACATACACTTTAACTGTAAAACCAGAGGCTTTTGCGGCTATTAAATCTGGGACATTAGATGTAAAAAATCGTTATTTGTTTTCTGCTTCAAATGCAGGTAAGAATTTTAATGATGCGGTTGATCGTGTTTACAATGTACAAACTTTAGATGGATATTCATGGAGTGAAAAGAGTGTCAGTGAAAAAACAAATGATGAAAAAACAATAACGATTTCTAATGGAGAAGGAAAATATTTGATTGAGAATGGTCAGATTAAACAAGATTCATCAACAGATAATTCTTTTGTCGTGCCTAAAGGTAGTTATGAGTATACAGTTGATGTGAACCAAACTAAAAATGAGTTTGATGTAACAAGAATTCAAATGAAGGATAATTTAAATACAGATAAGATGGTGTATGTGGGGTATGCCAAAGTTGAAAGTTTGAAATATGATTCTACGAAAAATACTTATCAAACAGAAGAAACAAAATGGGTTAAAATTGATTCCTTACATGAGTTTAGCCTAATACCTTCTGATATGGATTGGAAGAACGGAAAGAATGCGTATAGATTTACATATTATGTAGCTCAATCAAAAACTGCTTCTTTTACAGAATTGAATTTGAAGAATACATTTACATTAAGTGGAAAAGTAAATCGAAATGGAACAGATATTGATATATCGGATATTGTATCGAATTCTAAAGAAGTAATTGTTTCTGGTAATTATAGTATGAATGTACATAAAAAAGCTTGGGATTATGTTAGGGCAGAAAAGAATGCAACTTCTTGGGTAAATGGTAAGTTATATTGGCTGATTGAAGTGAAGGGTACATCTATACCAAAAGGAACTGTATTTCAAGATTGTATATCTACAGATAAAGATTTGAAAACTTCATATCTACATTCTGATTCTTTAGTTGGAGTTTATCAAGGTGTGATTCCTGATGAAATCAATAGTAATGATCTAACGGGTTTATTGAATAATAATACATTAAAAGAATTAGATAAAAACTTATTTGAACAAAGTATGGGAAGTAGTAAGAATTTTTCTGGTGAAGATAGATACAGTGAATTAACACTGAAATCAACTCAAGATATAACTTTAGGAAATGACAATAATCTTTATTTTGTGGTTACAAGTGAACCAGAGAGTTTACCAACTAAATATCGTGAAACATATGTTTTTAAAAATAGTATAAAAACTAGTGATGATGGAGTAAATTTTATTGAAAGGGGTAATGCTACAAAGGATCTTTGTGGTGGTAAAAACATTTTAAAAGAATTAGGCCAAACATTTACTTATGATGGTAAAAGTATTAAAAGTAATATGGATGGTACGGATAAGAATACGGTTGGGGGACCAGAAACTAGAATAGTAAAAGACGAATTAAAAGAAACAGGTGCTGGTTTATATGCGTCATGGGCCTTTAAAGTAAATTATTCAGGAGACTTATCTGGAAGTTATCGTGTATTAGAACAGATTCCAGAGGGTATGCAGTTGGCATATATACGTATCAAATGGATTGGTGAAGGACAGAAAAATAATGGATCAATACAATCGAAGATTATAGAGAATCTTGGTGAAGGATGGACTTCAAAAAGTATTAAAGCAAATGATGATGACAAAGAGTCTAGGATAACAAATTATTACGTAAAGGGAAATCAAGCTTTAATTGAATTAGGTGATTTTTATGCAGGAAAGGTTACTGATAAATATTCAGTAGATGTTCAGGTTGTTTGTAAAGTAACGGACCCTAAAGTATTGCTTGGATCAGAAGAGGTGAAATTCACAAATAATGTTATTCTTCAAAATGCAGATGGTACAAAGAATATAGATAGTGCGTATTCTAATGTAACTTTGTCAATGAAGAATATAACGAAGAGCCAGGTACAAAATGGACAAAAAATTAATTATACAATTGAAACAAATTCATTAAATCAAGATTTACCATCAAATGGTGCAGATAATAAGCTAAAACTAGTTGATGAATTGGGAAGTAATTTAATTTTAGATTTGGATACAATTAAAGTAGAAAATACTCAAGGTCAACAAGTAGATGCACGTATATCTTATGAAAATAATAAATTAGAAATAGAAATTCCTAAGGATAAGAAATTGAAGATTACATATACGGCAACGGTAAATGCTGCGCCAGGAGAAAAAGTCAGTGTTACAAATACAGCTTATTGGAAGGGATATAGTTCTTCGAATGGTGAGACTGTAAAAATTGAAAACTTTACTTATGACGCAGGTGGTAGCACACAAAGTTCAAATAGCCCTCAATTGAAAATAATTAAACGAGATGCGAGCAATATTAACTTGCGATTGCAAGGAGCAGTTTTTAAAGTTGCGAAATGTGAACTAAATAACGACAAAATTGATGAAGTTCAATCCGATAAAACTTGGTTAGCGACCACAAATGATCAAGGTGAAATCACCTTTGGATCTAGTGCACAATGGGTATTGGACTATAACACGATATATAAAGTGACAGAAGAAAGTGCCCCTAATGGTTACATAAAGGATGATACTGTACGTTATATTATGTGTATCAAAAAAGAAAATGGAAAATATTCAGAGTATGTAAATCAATGCTTGAAAAGAAAAGACATTATAAAGTGTAATAGCACAGCGGATTTTAAGCTTGATTTAACAAACCAAAAGAAGGGTATTGTTATTAAAAAGAATTTCATTAACGATACAGCAGGAAATTCAAAAAAACCGGTGAGTGGAACTTATAGATTTGGTTTGTATGATAATACAGATTTAAAAAATCCAGTAGATATTGTTTCTATAGAATTTGGTCCTTCTGATCAAGAAGAAAAAGAATCCAAATTTGTGAATCTGGATATAAATAAAACTTATTATGTTTATGAACTAGATGATAAAGGTGATCCGATTACTAATTCTTCAGAAGAAGTAACAATAAATAAATTGCAGTATACAGCAGAGTATAAAAATGAAAAAGGTGAACCTACTAATGATGCAATAAACGGGCAAACGGTGACTGTTACAAATAGAAGCCGTACTAAAATACTACCTTCCACAGGTGGGTATGGATCCCTGCTTTACAGAATATCAGGTGCAATGTTGGTTTTAGCAAGCTTGATAGTTCTGACAAATATAAATAAAAAGAATCATTTAAGTGACAAATCAAAGAATAGGAGAAAGAAATGAAACTAATTAAAAAAATTGCTGCCATTATGTTTGCGTTCATGATGGTAGTATCAATGAGTTGTAATGTAAAGGCTGATGATACAATCACAGCAGTAAAGGAAAAAGGAAAAATTACAATAAATAACGCAATACCTGGACAAACTTATAAGCTTTATAAGATTTTAGAACTTGAATCTTATGATTCTACTACAGGAAATTATGCATATAAAGTTACACCAGAATGGAAAAGCTTTGTTGAAAATGAAGGAAAAGGTTATTTAACAACGGTTGATGGAACTGATTATGTTAATTGGGTAGGTGATGCAACTAATAAAGGAGCACATGTTAAAGAATTTGCAGAAAAGGCAATTGCTTATGTAAAAAAAGAAAATAGTCCTGTTAAAAAATATACATCACAAGATGCTACTGCTGCTAGCGCTGAACAGGCCACAACAACTGTAACATTTGAAAACTTACCTCTTGGATACTACTTAGTTGATTCTAGTGTTGGTTCGCTTTGTGGCTTAGATACCACGGCTAAAGAAGTTACTATTGAAGAAAAGAATGATGTTCCTACTGTAGATAAAAAGGTTAGTAATGAACAAGAAGGTACTTTCGGAAAATCTACTTTTGCTAATATCGGTGATAGAGTTTATTTCAGTTCTAAAATTACAGTTAAGGATGGTGCAGAAAACTATGTTTTGCATGACAAAATGGATGATGGATTAACTTTGGATACAGATAGTGTTAAAGTAAAATTAAAATTAAATGATACAACTTTGGTTAAAGGTACAGATTATCAAGTGATTACGAATGTTACAGATGTATCAGAAGATAGTAAGTGTACTTTCCATATCACATTTAAAGATAATTTTTATACCCAAATTAAATCAAATGATGAAGTTATAGTAACTTATTCAGCAACTTTGAATGAAAAAGCATTTGTAGGACATGATGATCAACATGATGGCAATAAAAATAAAACTTGGTTAGGATATGGAGATTCGAAAATAACTGTTGACTCAAAAGTAAATGTATTTACATTAAAGCTTCCTGTATGTAAATATACTATGAAAGATGGAACAAAAAAGTATTTAAAAAATGCTAAATTTAAACTACATGATTCAAATAATGCAATTATCAACTTGGTGAAACCAAATGAAACCGAAGAAGTATATCGTAAAGCTTTAGTCACTGAAGCATCTACAATTCAAGAAATTACGACTACAGATACAGGAAAATTTGAAGTTCAAGGACTTGCACCAGGTACATATTATTTGGAAGAAGCGGAAGCTCCAAAAGGATATAATAAGTTAGCTGCAGAAATAACAATTAAAATTGATGAATATGGTAATTTAACAGTAAATGATAAAAATACAATAGACAATAAACCAATAACTGAAGTTGGAGTAGAGAACAAATCAGGAACAGTATTACCAAGTACAGGTGGTGCTGGTACTACAATGATCTATCTAGTAGGTGCTGTACTAGTATTGGGTTCTGGTGTTGTATTGGCTACAAAGAGAAGAGTTAAGGGTAAATAATATATTTTCGATTGATGATAGGGAGAGGGTTGTGAGATGAAGAAGCATATTTCAACTATAATTGCGATACTTGTTTTTATTACGGGTCTTTCCTTATTGTTATATCCAACAGTGAGTAATTATTGGAATTCTAAACATCAAACGGCTGTTGTGGCAAATTATATGGATACTTTAGCTAAGATGGATGATCAGGATAGGCAGGCTGCGATAGATTCAGCTATTTTCTATAATTCAGGGTTGGTTTCTAACAGTGGTCGTTTTACGCCTAGTGATTCAGAGCTTAGTTTATATAAGAGTTTATTAAATGCGGATGGTACGGGTATGATGGGATATATCACGATTCCTGAGATTCGTTGTAAGCTAGCTATTTATCATAGTGTGGATGATTCTGTTTTACAGGTGGGTGTTGGTCATTTAGAAGGTTCTTCACTTCCTGTTGGTGGTAGTAGTACGCATTGTGTTATTTCTGGTCATAGAGGGCTTCCGAGTGCTCGTTTGTTTACGGATATTGATCGTCTTGAAAAGGGGGATTTATTTTATCTGCATGTGTATGGCAAGGTTTTGGCGTATGAGGTGGATAAGATTTCGGTTGTAGAGCCCGAGGATTATGGTCCTTTAGAGATTGAAGAGGGTAAAGATCTTTGTACGTTACTTACGTGTACGCCGTATGGTATTAATACGCAGCGTTTGATGGTTCGTGGTCATCGTGTGGTGGATAGTTTGTATAATGAATCGAATATTACTTCAGATGCAGCTCGAGTGGATACTTTAGTGGTGGCTTCTTGTGTGGGTGTTGTATTAATGTTGGTTGGTATTATTGTTTCGAAGATATGGAGGTTAAAAGGACGTGAAAAAAATAATTCGTAGTGTATTGTGTATATTTCTTTTTGTTCTTGTATGTACTCCTGTTTTCGCAAGTGATTATTCGAGTTTAACAGTGACTTGTCCAGCTTCAAATATAGATGTTCGTTTATATCGTGTGGCGGATGCGGATTATAATTTGGTGGGTGCTTTTAAATCCTATTCGGTTTCACAGGATTGGAATATTCTTGGCGATTATATTGATCGCGATAAGATTGGATATGATGATCAAGTTCAATCGGATGTGGATGGTAAGGCTTTGTTTACAAATTTAACTAAAGGTGTTTATTTAGTGAAGGCTTTAGATAATACGGAGTATACAATGTCGGTTTCTGTTGTTTATGTGGATAAAGATTGTGATGTTGAATTAAAGTATGAGCCTAGAGTTGAAACGACTTCTTTGCGTGTTCAAAAAGTATGGAAGGATGATGACAAGAAGAATCGTCCAAGTTCTATTGGTGTCGATTTACTTGGGGATGGCAAAGTCGTAGATCATCAGGTATTAAGTGAAGAAAATCATTGGACATATGCTTGGAATGATTTGTCGGGTGATATGAGGTGGAGTTGTGTTGAGACAAGTGTTCCTTCTGGATATAGTGTAAGTTCTTATCGAGAAGGGGATCATATTGTGTTAAAGAATAGTTTGAATAAGGTTGTGGATTCTAAAAAATCGGAATCAAATCTTCCTTTGACAGGTCAATTGTGGTGGCCAGTACCTGTATTATTGTTTGTAGGACTTGGATGTATATGCATAAGCAAGTTCTAAAGCATTTTGGCTGTATCTGTATTGTGCTGGCCTTGGGACTCACTTTGTTTAATGTGTATGATACGTTTCGGGCTAGAAAGAGTGAAGAAGATATATTGGCTGCCTATAATTTAAAGAATGATTTGGATCCAGACATATTGATTGATCCAGATATGGATATGCCTGAAGTAGAACTGGATGGTTTATCTTGTATTGGAACGATTGAGATTCCTTCTTTGGACATTAAGCTTCCGGTTACGAGTGAATTTACGTATGATTTGATGAAACTAGCGCCTTGTCGATATTCGGGTAGTGTATATAAGGGGAATATGGTGATTGCGGCACATAATTCTTGGTTTCATTTTGGAAGAATTCATAGTTTAGATCCGGGTAGTAAGGTCGTATTTACGGACGCACTTGGAAATAAGTTTGAATATCGTGTTGTTTTAATTGAAACTTTAACGCCAGATAGTGTTGAGGATATGACTTCTTCGGATTATCCTTTGACTTTATTTACGTGTACTTTGGATGCGAAAAATAGAGTGACAGTTCGATGTAAATAAAAAAGAGAAATCGATTTTGATTTCTCTTTTAATTTAATTTATCTTGTACGATTTTCTTTACCATTGGATATGCGATTAATGCGATCACAATACCTGCAACTCCTTGGACTACGTTGGCTGGAATTTCACTTGCGGCTACGATCCAGCTTCCTTTTAATATGTATTTAGCAATGAAGTATCCGAATACCATAATGACAGATCCTAATACGTAGCTTGAGATTTGTTTCGGTTTAGAGTAGTTTTTCATAAGTAGGGATACTACGATAGCTTCTAGTCCTTTGATGATTAGAGTAAAGAAGAAGTAGTGTCCGTATCCTCCGGCTACATCGGCTAGTGCGCTTCCTAAGCCGCCAATTAAGAAGCTTTCAAATGGATTTAAAAAGCTTGCGAATAATAGGATGAATCCGTCTCCTAGATTGAAGTATCCGTCTAATGCGTTTGGTACTTTGATGAACATGGTTGCGACAAATACAAGTGCCATACCTAGTCCTGTTAGTACGATTTCATATGTTTGTTTGTTTTTCATAATCTTTCCTTCTTTCTGTAACTTAGTGACTATTATACTTGTTTCTGTATATAAAAAAATATACAATTATAAAAAATAAATAGGGGACAGTTGCATGAAGAAATATCAAGTAATTTATGATTTGTATAAGGAGTCGATACTTTCTGGGATCTTAAAGTATGGGGATCGTGTGGATTCGATTCGTGAATGTGTAAAGAAGATGAATGTGTCTAAGACTACGGTTGAAAATGCATATAATAAGTTGGTGTTGGATGGGTTTATTTCGAGTCAAGAAAAAGTGGGGTATGTGGTGAGTATGAATCCGGAGCGTATCTTACTGCATCAGGAAATCCTGGATTATTCTTCGAGTCATAAAGAAAAATCGTATGATTATGATTTTCGGATTCAGTCGGTTTCTTTTGATTCGTTTGAAACGACGATTTGGAAACGATATATGAAGGGTGTTTTGAATGATAAGCGTTTGATGTCAAGTTATGGTTTAGCGCAGGGTGAGTATGGATTAAGGCAGGCTCTATGTAAGTATGTGTATCAGAATCGGAATATTTTGTGTTTTCCTGAGCAGATGGTGATTGGTTCAAACTATCAGTCTTTGTTGTATATATTTTGTGGGATGTTGGATAAGTCAAAGGTGATTGGTTTAAGTACTTTAGTGGATGATCAGGCTAAGCAGGTGTTTTTGTCGTATGGTTTTCATGTTGAATATTTAAATCCAAATTCTTTTGTGAAGGATATTCAAAGGTTGCATGTGGATGTTGTCTATGTGAATACGACTTGTTTTACGTCGGATAGACAGTCTATGAGTGAAAGGGTTCGTGAGGAATTGGTTTCTTTAGAGAATGTTTTGATTCTTGAGGATGATTATAATGGGGAGCTTGTGTATGCTTCTAAAATCAAGACTTCGTTGTGTTCAAAAAGTAAGAATGTGATTTATTTTTCTTCGTTTTCAAGACTATTATTACCGAGTCTTCGTATTGGGTATATGATTTTAAATGAGGAGTATATGTGTAAGTATAGTGCTTCTTATTTTGGTCCAACGACGAGTAAAATTGAGCAGGTGGCTTTTACGCAGTATATTGTGGATGGGTATTTGCAGAAGCATTTAAGAAAGCTTGTTCGTGAGTATAAGGAGAAGCATTTGTATTTAAAGAAATTGATTGATACGTATATGGGTTGTTCGTATATTTTGGATGAGACGTATATGGCGTATTGGTTAAATTTAGATGTGGATGTATCGCGTTTTCGAGATTTGTGTGAATCGAATGGTGTCGCCATTAGTATTTTAAATGGGCGTGTGGGATTGTCTTTTGCGAGTATGAGTAAAGAATTGATGTTAGATGGTGTGATTCGTCTTGCAGAAATATGGAAAGAGTGTTAAAATTTTATCGATTCGACAGTGAAGAAGATAAGTAGGATTAAAAGTTCTTGTATATAGAGAGAGGGCGTTTGGTGAAAGCTCTTCGAGTCTTTTAGTTTGAAGCTACTTTGGAGTTGAAACGTAGTCGGCGTTAACGAGTGAATTGAGGGCATTTTTCGATTTTGAAAAATGAACTAGGATGGTACCGCGTAATTATACGTTCCTAGAAATAGGAGCGTTTTTTTATTGGAGGAAAAAAAGATGAAACAATTAACTGGTAATCAGATTCGTCAGATGTTCTTGGATTATTTTAAATCTAAAGGGCATATGATTGAGCCGGGCGCAAGTTTGATTCCGCACAATGACCCAACATTATTGTGGATCAATGCGGGTGTTGCGGCTTTGAAAAAATATTTTGATGGTAGTGAAAAACCGGCTTCAAATCGTATTGCGAATGCACAGAAATCAATTCGTACAAATGATATTGAAAATGTGGGTCGTACGGCTCGTCACCACACATTCTTTGAAATGTTAGGAAACTTCTCAATTGGAGATTATTTCAAGGATGAAGCCATTCAATTCGCATGGGAATTTTTAACAAGCGAAGAATGGATGGGTATTGATAAGGACAGATTGTATGTGTCTGTATATACAGATGATGCGCGTGCTTATGAAGTATGGACTACAATTTGTGGTGTAGATCCTAGTCATATTTTAAAGACAGATGATAACTTCTGGGAAATTGGTAAGGGACCTGGTGGACCTGACAGTGAAATTTTCTTTGATCGTGGAGAAAAATATGATCCTGAGGGATTGGGAGAAAAATTATTCTTTGATGAAATGGAAAATGATCGTTATGTAGAAGTATGGAATGTTGTATTCTCTCAATATGATTGTGATCCAAGTATTGATCGTAAAGATTATAAGGAACTTCCTCAGAAGAACATTGATACAGGTATGGGTCTTGAGCGTTTGGTTGCCTTAGTTCAGGATGGAGAAACAAACTTCGATACGGATTTATTCTTGCCTATTATTCGTGCCACAGAAGCTATGGCGAAACATCCTTATGAAGGTGAATATAAGATGGCTTACCGTGTAATTGCGGATCACGTTCGTACAGTAACTTTTGCGTTAAGTGATGGTGCTAACTTCTCAAATAGTGGTCGTGGATATGTACTTCGTCGTGTTCTTCGTCGTGCTGTTCGTTATGGTTTAAAATTAGGTTTGGATGAACCATTCTTATATAAATTAGTTCCTGTTGTTGCGGATTTAATGGAGGATTTCTATCCATACTTGCAGGAGCATGTTGCGTTCAACCAGAAGTTGATTAAGGTGGAAGAAGAAACTTTCAAGAAGACTTTAAAGGTTGGTCAGGCATTACTAGACGAAGAAATCAGCAAGGCTAAGGATGGTAAGCTTAGTGGTGAAGTTGTCTTTAAATTGTATGATACATATGGATTCCCATTTGAATTAACACAAGAAATTGCCGAGGAAAGTGGTATTACAGTAAGTCATGATGAGTTTGATGCAGAAATGAACAAACAAAAAGAGCGTGCTCGTAATGCGCGTAATGTAAAGGATTCTTTTGCGTCTCAAAATGAAGAGTTGATGAACTTCAATGAGCCTAGTGAATTTATTGGTTATGATCACTTAACTTGTGATGGTAAGATCATTGCGTTATTTAATGCTGAGGGTAAGATGGTTGATTCTTTAGAAGATGAAGGTATGATCATTTTAGATGAAACTTGTTTCTATGCAGAAAGTGGTGGACAGGTTGCCGATAAGGGAATATTTACGGCTGATGGTGTAGAAGTAGAAGTATTGGATGTTCAAAAGACTCGTAATAAACAGCATATCCATACAGTTAAAATCAATAGTGGTGTATTAGAAAAGGGTATGTCTTTACATGGTGAAGTAAATGTCAAAGATCGTTTGGCAACTACGGCAAACCACTCTTGTACGCACTTGTTGCAGTCGGCTTTAGTTAAGGTATTGGGTGATCATATTCACCAGGCTGGTTCTTATAATTGTCCTGAATATTTGCGCTTTGACTTTAATCACTATGAAAAGGTTACGGCTGAACAATTGGCTGAAGTTGAGCGTATTGTGAATGAATATATTAGTGCGGCATATCCAGTAACAAAAGAAGTAATGCCTATTGAAGAGGCTAAGAAGTCTGGTGCCACTGCATTATTTGATGAGAAGTATGGAGATACAGTTCGTGTTGTAACAATGGGTGATGTATCTAAGGAATTCTGTGCGGGTTGTCACGTAGAAAATACGGCTCAGATTGGTCTATGCAAGATTATTAGTGAGGAAAGTATTGGTTCAGATTCTCGTCGTATTACGGCTAAGACTAAGTTTGCGGCTTACCAAGATTTTGCACAAGAACACAATATGTTGGAAAATATTGCGGATAGTGCGAAACAAAAGGGTATTAAGAATATTGATACTAAGGTTGAAGCTGCTTATAAGACTATGCATGATATGCAAAAGGAAATCGATAACTTGAAAAACCAGATCTTTACATTGAAATCGAAAGAATGGGCTACTGAGGCTAAAGATTTTGGAAAAGTCAATGTATTGATTAAATCTGTTTCTGGAATGGATGCAGGTGCATTGAAGGATATTGTTTCTAACTTAAAGGCTAGTGATGACAAGATGGTTGTATTCTTCGTTAACACAAATGGAGAAAAGGTTGTCTTTGTATCTGGTGCAGGTAAAGAGGCTGTTAAGGCTGGTGTACATGCGGGTCAATTGGTTAAGAAAGCCGCTCAAATCTGTTCTGGTAATGGTGGTGGAAAGCCAGATATGGCTCAAGCCGGTGGTAAGGATGCTTCTAAGGTTGATGAAGCAATCAATGCAATCACAGAAGAGTTGAAAAGTTTATAGTAGATATTAGGGTATACTTAGTGTGTACCCTTATTTTTTGGGTGTATGAAAAAGAAGAAGACTAAAAGCAAATATAGAATTCGTATGGATGAATTGAAGAGATTTAAAAAAAAGCATAAGCTCACAAAGAAAGAGAAAGAGCGAGTTGAAATGTGGGTGGAATCTGGTCATAGTGCGTATGATTTACAGTGGTTGTATGAATTGCGTGAGGAAGAAGAGTTTGATGAATTACTAAGTGGTTTAACGGATGCACAAGTAAATTATGTATATAGCTATTGTATGAATTGGGATCCATTCATGGAAGAACCATTTTTTGACTTTAATCGATTGGATGATTTGGATTTAAAGAATTTACCGACTTTTGAAGAAGAGGAAGAACCAGAGATTGATTTACCTTTTTAATCGATTTGACACAAATAAATAACCACCTTATACTTTTAGTATAGGAAATGAAAGGGTTTTATATATGGTGCGCCAGTTCGGTGCAGTTGATTTAGTTAGGTGAAACTCCTGACCTGGT
>OLOJ01001517.1_pt1 | contig 21326 bp, 21 predicted proteins | sample 1672251 | NCBI WGS metagenome assembly OLOJ01 (sample SAMEA3136664, study PRJEB25190) | human gut metagenome | biome: human gut; feature: human-associated habitat; material: faeces | place: Austria | collected 2013 | reverse complement strand
ATGTATGACCGGAGGTTCCTTTCGTCTGCAGCGCGGAGATCTGTATACACTCTGCTGTGCGCTCATGTTTTCCCTGCAGATTCTTGCCGTGGATCACTATGCACCGATTGCGGATAATGCGATACTGGCATGCATCGAATTTTTTACCTGCGGCATCTGTTCCCTGATCCCGATGTTTCTGCTGGAACAGCCACGGATACATCTGATTCTTGCGGCATGGCTGCCGATCCTGTATGCAGGCATACTCTCCAACGGTGTGGCCTACACTCTGCAGTTTTTTGCACAGCGGGGACTTCCTGCCTCTACAGCCTCTCTGCTAATGAGCACGGAATCCGTGTTCTCGCTTCTGGCAGGTTTTCTCATCCTGCACCAGATGCTGAACGGTCGCGAGCTTGCCGGATGTGTACTGATGTTTGCCGCCATTATTCTTGTACAAATAAAAGGAAAAGAAAAGGAGTCGATTAATTCATGAAAAATATCATTGAAAACGAAGTCGGAGCCATCCTGACAGATATCCTTGACGATTATAAAAAAGGACGCGCGGTTGATAAGATGGATATCTACAACCAGCCGGATAAAACCGAAATTATGGACATTCTTGACCGTCTGTTTTCCATTGTTTATCCGGGATTTTTCCGCGATAAAACCCACAAAATCTACAATATTGAACACAGTGTGTCTACCATGATTGAAGATGTAATGTTCCACCTGAACAAACAGATCTGTGTTGTCTTAAAATATACGAAAGAATTCGGGGACAATGAGGAAGAAAAACTGGAACAGTTTGCACAGAAAGCAACCGTTTCTTTCATGCGGCGGATTCCAAAGGTCCGTGAATACTTAGAGACCGATCTGCAGGCCGCTTACGATGGCGATCCTGCTGCACGCAGCAAAGACGAGATCGTATTTTCTTATCCGGGACTTTATGCCATCACGGTATACCGTCTGGCGCATGAGCTGTTTCTGCTTGGTGTTCCGCTTATCCCACGTATGATGACGGAACAGGCACACAGCAAAACCGGTATCGACATCCATCCGGGTGCAACCATCGGCAAATATTTCTTTATTGACCACGGTACCGGCATCGTGATCGGTGAAACAACCATCATCGGCTGCCATGTCAAACTGTATCAGGGCGTTACACTTGGTGCCCTTTCCACCAAAGGCGGTCAGAAACTGCGCGATGTGCGTCGCCATCCAACCATCGGCGACAATGTAACAATCTACTCCGGTGCTTCCATCCTCGGTGGGGAAACTGTCATTGAGGAGGGGGTTGTAATAGGTGGTAACTCATTTATTACCCAGTCCATTAAAAAAGGCACCAAGGTCAGTGTCCGCAACCAGGAACTGATCTACCACAGTGATGATGAATCACTTCACCACAAAGAACAGGATGAATCCTGGTTTTACATTATCTGATAGTTACAAAAGGGGATTTTATGGATACAAAAGCTTTCCGGGAAGGATTCCGCGATGGCATTCCCATCGGACTTGGATACCTCGCTGTTTCTTTCTCTTTAGGTATTTCTGCAAAACAGGCTGGTCTGACTCCGCTTCAGGGGTTCGTGACCAGCTTTCTGGAAAATGCATCGGCCGGCGAATACATCGCATTTACTCTGATCGGTGCCGGTGCCACATATATTGAACTGTGTCTGATGACAATCATCGCCAATGCACGCTATCTTCTGATGAGCTGCGCCATGAGCCAGCGGTTTTCACCGGATACGCCGATGATTCACCGGTTTCTTGTCGCATTTGACCTGACGGACGAGCTGTTTGGCATTGCCATCGGGCGCCCCGGATATCTCAATCCCTACTACAGTTACGGTGCCTTTCTTGTCGCACTTCCTGGCTGGTCCATCGGAACCGCCGCCGGTGTCATCGCCGGCAATCTGCTGCCGGGTGATATGGTAAAAGCACTAAGCGTTTCTTTGTTTGGTATGTTTCTGGCAATCATCATCCCGCCTGCCAGAAAAGACAAAGTCGTGCTGGTGTTGATCATCATCAGTTTTGCAGCAAGTTACCTGTGCAGCCGTCTCCCGGTTATCCGTGACATTTCCAGCGGAACGCGCACGATCATCCTGACACTGATCATCGCAGGAATCGCCGCATGGCGTTTCCCTCCGCAGACGGAGATCACTCCGGAAAATGCTGACGCACAAAAAGAACAGGGGGCAGATGTATGAGTGGAAATATTTATATCTACATTGCAATCGTAGCGATCACCAGTTATCTGATCCGCGTGCTTCCGCTGACGCTGATCCGCAAGCCGATCAAAAACCGGTTTATCCGTTCTTTCCTGTATTATGTACCTTATGTCACACTTGCGGTTATGACCTTTCCGGCAATCATTGATGCCACAGCCACACCGCTTGCAGGAGCACTTGCTCTAATTGCCGGCATCTTTATGGCATGGAAAGGACTCGGACTTTTCCCGGTTGCGATCGCCTGCTGCATCATTGCTTACCTTGGTGGACTGATTTTTTAATAAAAAAGTGCCTGCATCATTTTTTGATCCAGGCATTTCTTCTATCCCCAAAGTGAAAATAAAAATACTACGATTCCAAGAATAACAAGAATCACACCCGTCACACGGTTCAGTGTTTTCGGTGTGGCTTTATTTGCAAATACCGCAGCAATTCTCGCCCAGATCAGGGTAAATATCACACATAAAATAAATACCATCCAATCCGGCTGTCCACCTATGGCAAAATGTGAAACTGCACCTGTAAATGCAGTAAATGCCATAATAAATACGCTGGTTCCCACAGCCATTTTTAGTTCATATCCAAGCACTGTGGTAAGTATAAGAAGCATCATCATGCCTCCGCCGGCACCGATAAATCCACAGATAAATCCGATACAGATGCCACTGATCACAGACTGTATGGCGCGTTTTTTTGCCGACACCCCCTGCATTGCTTCTTTGGTTGTCATGACAGGACGGACAATAAATTTAATTCCCAGCAGAAACGTCATAAAGACGGAAAAATTTCCCATGGCGGCAGATGGTACCAGACTTGAAACATAACTTCCTACCACCGTAAATGCAAGAACACTCACCATCATAATCAATCCATTCCGGATGTCCAGATTTTTGTTTTTACCATATGTATACGCGGACACTGCACTGGCAAGCACATCCGAAGACAAAGCAATCCCCACCGCCATATATGGTTCCATTCCAAGGAATGTGATGAGCATGGGGCTGATAACCGCTGCCGCACTCATCCCGGCAAAACCGGTTCCAAGTCCGGCTCCCATACCTGCAAAAAATGTTACTAGAATCGTAAATAATACTTTCATTCTCCTGTATCTCTCCTTTGTTCCAGATAACGGGTAATTTTAGCACATTTTTCAAAACAAATCCAGCATGTTATCCAGATAAATTTCTTCCCGGACATGCAGCTGATATTGTGGCTTTGTCATGTAATATAGCAGAAACTCTAAAATCAGTGCACTTCCAAGTCCCCGTCCCTCGATCTTAAAATTAGAAAATCCCATTGGAAAGTAAACATTTTGGATTGCCTCTATTCCAATAAATCCCGGATTTTGCATGGCTTTGGAAAAGCAATATCCCTGCTCAGATTCCGGTGCCGTACAGTGATGTTCCCTATTTTCTCCAAGATTCTTGCGGCTGACCGCTTCATAACAGGCTTTCCTGTCCTTACAGCCAAACCAGCAGCATTCATTGCACAAAAACTCCACCTTGTCTTTTTCTGGCCAAGACAGTGTCTTCCATCGGTCATAGGCTTTATTTAAGCGAAAATCAGGAACAACATACCGGAAATCTTCACGTCGTATTTCCTCTACCAGCTGCTTAAAATCCGTGATTACTTTTGTGGTGGACGAAACAAAATAAAGGTGCGGATAATGTTTTTTCAGATATTCCAACAGCAGATCCGAATGGACAATCACACCGTTTTGCACATCTTTATTTTCTTCCAGTAAAGCACAGAGCGCATTGCATTTCCGGTCAGAAAGATGCTTCTCTTTTAAAAGAGAGTTGCTGAAGGTCAGCCGCGCGGATATTCCATACTCCTGCATCAGTGCCAGAACTTCTTTCGGATCATTCTCTCCAAAACCGGCACGTCCGCCGCCCCAGATACAATCTGCCGGAGCTCCATAGATCGAACCGATTTCACACCAGTCATAAAACCAGTCCCTGTGCTCACGATATAACGGAAGAAACACGCGGTATAGTTCATAAAATTCAAACAAGCCCGGAAGGTGATAATACGCTTTTACCATTCTGTACATTCCTCTCATTTTTTATCATAACGATTCAGACCACCTCAGAATAGTTACTTTATTAAATACAAAATCAACCCGGACATCACCCCGATTCCAATAATACAGATAATCACACCTCCAATGACCGTCACAGTTCTTCCTTCATCCGATAATTCCGCATTCTGAAACTGCCATCTGCGCAGAAAAAAGTATACCTTATCCGGATAATAAATCTGTACGATTCCAAGCACATAAATAAGGACTCCCAATACCGTAAATCCCCAAAATGAAATCGACTCCAGATTGCCGTAAAGGATGTGTCCCAATGCATTGCTGTATGTTTCATCACTGATGACAGGCTTTTCATTCCCTGCTATAATCTGCATTTCATCCCAGCCCACAGGGCTTCCATCTGCCGCGAGCAACTGATCCCCCGTCCATGTGCCGTTTATCGTATCATCCGCAAATGAAAACGTGACCTGATCCCCTTTCATGGTATAGGAAACATTCTGTTTTTTTCCATCTGCCACAAGTAAAAAAGTATCATCTTTTGTTCGTTCAACATAGTTGACTGTGTTGTGCACAAACTTATCTGCACGGACTTTGTAATAAAAATCATCCCCAATAAAAACGCCTTTTCGCAGCGTAAAATATCCACCGATTGCAACTGCAAAAATGGCAATTATAATCAAAAAAACAAGTCCCAAATGCTCTTGGATTTTCTTCATTTCCGTCCTCCTTCTCTTTAAAAAAAAGCCATTCTCTCCTGCGAAAATGGCTTCTGAAATACTACTACTTATTTTCAAAATTAACACTGCGGATCATGTTACGGTTGATAAACTGTGTTCCCTTTTTCGGTGTCTCGATCTTCACCCACTGCGCATCCACGTCCATCAGTTTTCCTTTGATACCACCCATATCATTAAATAAACTTACCGCACAATCTTTTCCTATATAAGTATCTAAAATTGAACCACTCATCATTTCGTCTTCCTTCCCATTTTCTGTCACTGTAAACAGCTCAGTATCCTGCATTGCCAGCATATTCCATGTATTTACCATATTGAAATAATTGACTGCTGCCATTGTTGTTGCGATATCCATACCTTCATCACCTCATAGATATCAGTGTAGCATTCTTTATGCACACTTGCAATTACTTTCTCCCTCTTTCCCTCTCCGACATCGGGACTTCATTTTTCATGTAAGTATCCCACACCTGCATCCGATCCTGCTCATCCAGTTTGCGCAAAACTTTTGCCGGAACACCTGCCACAATACAGTTCTTTCCGATGGTCACTCCGCCATAGATCGTCGCACTCGAACAAATCCAGCTTCCGCTTCCGATATGGATGGGCTTTGCATACTCCAGGTCATGAAAACCATCCGGATACTGCTGCGGCAGCCGCTCATCGGAAAGAAACGGATGACACGGGGTTGCAATCGTCACGTTTGCGCCTACCCACACACCATCCTCCAGCGTAATCGGCGCACAGTCCAGAAATGTACATTTATAGTTGACAAAACAGCCTTTTCCAAAATGGATATTGACACCATATTCACAGTAAAATGGGGCAAAAATGGCTGCTCCTCCATCCTTTGCAGATGGAATCAGTTTTTCTAACAAACGCTGTTTTCTTTTTTTCATCCACAGCGGAGTGCGGTTGAATTTATCACAGGTTTCCATGCCAAATTTATGATATTGTTCCAGATCTTTGCTGTCGGCATTGTAAAGTCTGCCGGCTTTCATTCGTTCCCAGTTATTCATGTTTATCTCCGTCTTTTTTATTTCCTTTAGTATAACAAACTTTTGCAATACAGTAAACTGAAGAACAGCTGCACCGGCATACTTCCCGTTTAAAGCATTTGCAGAACAACCAGACCAAATTTACTGCGATACCGGACAGTTCCTCCGATGAATTTGGTGACTATCTGGTTCTCTTAGGTGCTATTATGCGCGAGGAAATGATGATTGACTGGCTAAAAAAATGTATCAAACTGCTCGGTTAACATGCTCCCTCTCCCTTCAAATAGGCGATCACTTCGAATAGATCCGGTAACACCACCTCTGCTTTTTCCTGCATTTCTTCATTTGCAGGCAGCAGATCCGGAACCATGATCGGAAGCAAATGTCCTGCATGTGCCGCACGAATCCCATTGTAGGAATCCTCAATCGCATACGCGCGCTCCGGTGCAACCCCAAGTTCTGCACAGGCCTTTAAGAAAATGTCCGGTGCCGGTTTGCTGTGCTCCACCATATCCCCGCAGATCACATTGTCAAAAAAATTCAAAATTCCAGCATCCTTTAACTGGTTTGTCACGGTCTGTCTGCGTGTCGAAGATGCCAGCGCAATTTTCTTTCCATCTTCTTTTAAAAAGGTGAGCAGTTCCACAACCCCCGGCTTCATCGGAAGCCTGCCGCCATCGTATCTGCTGTGATAGATAGCAGAGGACTCTTTCGCATAAATATCATACGGAAAATCCTCCCCATAAATTTCCAGCATAATCTCCCGCGTCCGTTTCATCGTCGTCCCCGTACAGGAAAGCACCGCTTTCTCAATATCTGGAATCTGGTATTTATCTGCAAGCTCCTTCCAGCACTGCATCACAGCCCGCTCAGAATCAAAAATCACACCGTCCATATCAAATACAACTGCATCGTAACCGGTTTTCTTTTCCATAGAATAATTTCCTTTCTGTCTTACGTGACAATTTTATTCTAACACGATTTATCCAATTAGTGCATGATAGATTCTCAGATCATCGTCCTTGAATACGTTAAATATGACTTTTTTTATTCTGCTGTCCTCATTGATATAATTCTTTACCGTCTCGGTAGCGATTTCTGCCGCCCTTTATCCCGCAAAACGTAAAGCGATACATAGCCGGGAACCGGCTGAATGGCAATATTCAGATGCGTCCCGGTTTCGGAAGATGCCTCCTGTTTGGAACCGCATCCAAACATCTGAAGTGCAAAAGCTGTCACAAGCAGCAACACAATAATTTTATTGTGTCAGGCACCTTGTTCCTTTAAGTGTGTATGTCAGATCTTTATATATTCATCGTCATATATGGGGGAATGCATATAATTCCATCTTTTACAATTAAATTTCTTGAATGAATAATATAACTTTCCCCTATGCACTCCTTGTATTTTTCTCTGAAATTATTTAATGAGGTCGTTTTGTATTGCTTTCCTGACTTCACTTCAATCGGAAACATCTTATATTTTAATCTGCGGTTATTTGAAATAATAAAATCAATTTCCATATCATTTCGATGCTTATTTTCATTATAATATCATGGCTCCTCCAGATTATGCGCATATATATTAGTTCTATATTTTATAATTATACGCACATTCTATAAAGTCATATGTTCATGCTTTTCCTCATTTCAAATCATAAATCTTACCTAATTATATCGGGAAAAGCAGTTTGTATTATATGCTGTGTTATTAGTTTTCTGGGATTTGTGACGATATATTATATATAGCATAGTACAGATTCTAAACGGATTTTGAATTTATTTGCAGGGAGGCTTTTATATGTCAATGAATATTAGCGGTTTCGGTAATACCTATAATGATATCAATACAAATAGCAAACAGTATAAAGCATTGAAAGAAAAAGGCTGGTTATCTGGAATAACCCAGAATGAATCCATGATGTCTCCGGAAGAAAAGATGATATATGAAATATTCGGTGGAAGGGATACGATTATTAAAAATCTGATGAAGCAGTTTGATTCAGACGGAGATTTACTGAATGCAAATGGTGTTGCAGGTATGGATGTAACTGGCAAGGGTACATCATGGCAGAAACTTACAAATGTATCCGAAGATCATCGACAAAAAATGTTTGATAATGTGAAGCGGGAATTTATTCAGGAAAAAGGTCTTTCAAATGGTGACACAACGAAGCGTTCCGATATTTTCAAAGATTATCAGTTGAGTGTCAGCAAAGATAAGCGTTTAAGTGGTACATGGACTTTAGAACAATATGAAGGACAGTACAGAGCTGCTATGTATGCAGCCGTAAAATCAGCCAATCCAAATTGGAAGCCCGGACAAGCATTTGATACAGGCATTCTTGATAATGTCACAAGAGAATCCGTAGAAGCTACACTTGTCCAAAATGGTAACAGACTCGTTCGTAATTCTATTGATGTATCGGTATAAAAGGGAGAAACGTATAGACTTCAAAAAGGCGGCAAATCATCTCAACATATTGTGGATGATTTAGCCTCCCACAATTCTAAAAAATCAAAGAATTTTAAAGCGTGGTGGAATTTACCCCTGCACTGGAATTTACTTTTTCAAGTCAGCACCTTCTGAGATTCGTATCTGTGATCAGTACAACCGTCTGATCTGCACGCACAGAAGATCTTATAAGGATTTTCCGTTGTACATAACTGCGGATGAGCATATGCCTCCGGAACACCTTTATTATCAGGAAATCAATTCGAAAGATGGAAACTATTACAGGCGCTGGGCGTCTGTGTTCGGTCCTTCCATGTCGGAATTGATTGATCGAATCCTAAAATCTTCTAAGCACGAAGAGCAAGCATTCAATGCATGTGCCGGGATACTACATCGAGTAAAAGCAATCCCTAAAGGCATTGCAGAAGAAGCCGCTCGTAAATGCATTGAAATGAACTCCTGTCGCTACTCGACATACAGGCAGGTGCTTAAAAAGATGGAGTGCGATGAGCATCCAGAATCATCACCGGAATCACTTCCATCTCATGAAAACATCAGAGGAAAGGATTACTACAAGTAAAGGTGAATGATTATGGCATACAGACAGAAAGAATACAATTATAACGACAAACTTACAAAGGATCAAAATCTTCTTATGGACAAACTCTATAAGATGCGTATGTCCGGCATGGCAGAAGCTTTTGAAAACCAACTTATGAATCCGAATTCGGGATTGGAAAGCTTTGAAACAAGGTTCTCTGAAATCATCAACCATGAGTGGTCAGGGAGAGCAAACAAGAAGTTCAATCGGCTCTTAAAACAAGCAACACTAAAATATCCGGCAGCTGACCTTGATAGTTCTCTTTATGATCCAGAGAGGCAGTTAAATACACATGTCATTGAATTACTGGCCAAAGGTGATTGGATCGATGAACCGAACAATCTTTTGATTACAGGTGGAGCAGGAGCTGGCAAAACGCATGTTGCATGTGCACTTTGCGTCACAGCACTACATCAAATGAGGACTGTTAAATATATCCGTGCGAATTATCTGCTTCAAGAATCCGCCCATGCGCATAGTGAAGATAATTACTATGAGTATTCAAACAAGATGGCTGGTTATGATCTTCTGGTTATAGATGATTTTGGATTGATGGACTTAAACCTCGACAAGTGCCGTGATCTCTTTGAAATCATCGAAGCTAGAGATTGCCGAAAATCAACAGTCATCATCTCGCAGATGCCAGTAGCGAACTGGTACCAATTGTTTGGTGATAACACATATGCAGATGCATGTCTCAGCCGCATGACCTCTAAAGCATATCGATTAGACTTTCTAGGTCGCGATAGACGTATAGAAAGCAAGTAACTTTATTAACCAACAGGGCAATGATCCGTTCCTATTGGAACAGCGCTCCGCTCATGCGGAGCGAGTGCTCTGTTTTTGCGGAATATGCACTCAACCAGGACAGTGCGCCATCCTTAGTAATGTTCAATGGCATAATTTCGAGAAAATAAGGAGCAGATCTATATATGCTCAACATCTGCCCAACTTCTTCTTTCAATTTTGTTTCAATGTTTTCCAATATATCGCCATCTCCGACCATCAAACACTTTGTCACAGGAAATTTTACATAGTCGCAGAAGGAATCTACTTTTTTAATAGTCATCTTATTTATTTTCTGTTCTTCCAAAACATACTCATTCTCTGGTGTTTCCGTAATAATATTCTCATCCTCATATGTAACAATTCCAATTTCATGTTCCATAGCAAACTTATATAAAAATGTGATAGATTCTCCTGGCATCCATTTTTCCCATATGGATTTCATACTACTGCATTCTATAATAGTTCCTCCATTAAAGGCAATAATATAAGTTTCATATTTTTTACTCCTTATACATTTGATTCAAATTTTTGAGATAATCTCAATATCAAATGCTTAAATTTCTTTTACGATTTGAGCTTCTTTACAAATATATTCAATTGCTCTCATGGACTGCGATAAATAAAGTTCCGGATCTCTAAAATATGGGGCAAGCAGCTCCGTTGAGCACCATCCATCGTACTTATTTCTTTTCAATATTCTGAAGAAATCAATTAACGGAAGAACTCCTTTAGGATCATCTAACTGCATGTGAAAATCTGTAGCCCCATCACTATTACAAATATGAACATATTTCATAGTTCCATTTAATTTATCAAAGTACTCTGAATACGGTTCATTGGCAATAACCGGTGGAACAACATCTATCATTGTACATAAAGCTTTACTTCCTACCCTCTTTTGTAATTTTACGATATCATCTGCGTTGGTAATCGTATTTCCTTCAGAAGGTGACAATGACTCAAGAATAATATCAACACCTAGTTCTTCTGCACGCTTACATAATTTTCCTATGCCTTCTGTCAAGATATCCCACACTTCTTCTCTGTCTCTTCCATAACCCGGATGCTTTGCAGTTATCTGCATTTTATCTGTTCCTATTGCAGCAGCCACCTCAACGCTCTTTATCAAATACTCGTTTGTTTCCTGACGTTCTTTCAAGCTTGCCGAAGTAAGGCTATAAGGATAGGCAAGTATTTCAGGCGTAAACATTGATATTTCAATTCCGTACTTTTTCTTCCAGTCTATTACCTGACGAATCATTGTGTTATCCATATCATAAGCATATGCATGTGGTCTCGCGCCCCAGACTTCTACGCCATTAAAACCATATTCTTTTGCCATATAGAAACAATATTCTAATGGATAGCGTGCAAATTGATATGTTAAAAAAGAAAACTTCATTTCTAATTCCTCCTTACTTTCCTGCTGCTACATCTTCTGCTTTCATAAGGTCAATATCTGACATCTATAACATTATCGCCCAGTCCTAATAGCTTTGCCAAATTTTCACCCCGCTTTGTAATGTTTTATATTGTATTATATTGTATTATAATATTATATTATCACTAAATTTTACGTTTGTAAATATAAAGCAGAAAAATCCTCGCAGGCCTTGAAAAGCCTGTATTTTTTGTCAAATTTTTTCATTTTTTATGTAGCTTTATGTGTCTATATATAATAGAAATATGGAGGTTGTGCCAGATGAAGCTTACATGTTCTAAATCGAAAAATTCTTGTACCTATTATGTCCAAAAATCCGTGCGTATCGGTGATCGTACTACAACTAAACCTGTAGAGCGCCTTGGCAGCATTGAAGAGATCAAATCCAGATGCGGTGATCAGGATCCTATTGAATGGGCTAGAGCGTGTTTGAAAAATAAAAATTGCACAAACCAAATGTTGCATTTCCCTTTTTCATGATAAAATAAAGAAAAAGGGGTGTTCAGTATGTTGAGACGATATGAGTTAACAGATGAAGAATGGAACCGTATTGCACCATTACTCCCTCCTGAAAATACAGGAAAACAGGGACGTCCACGAAAAGATAACCGCATCCTTCTTAATGGGATGGTCTGGTTGGCACGCAGTGGTGCACCCTGGCGAGATCTTCCAGAACGTTATGGTTCCTGGCAAACTGTATATAGTCGTTTTCGTAAATGGATTGATGACGGGATTCTGGATAATATTTTTCGCATTCTAAGCCTAGAGGCTGAACTGGAAGAATTATCTATAGACGCTTCCATTGTTCAGGCTCACCAACATAGCGCAGGTGCTAAAAAAGGGGGGCCTCGAATGAAATCGGACACAGCCGTGGAGGAGCCAGTACCAAAATCCATGCAATAGTAGATTCTTATGGCTATCCAGTGTATTTTATGATCAGTGAAGGGCAGCGTAATGATATCAATTATGCAATTCCTTTACTGGATCATATCGAAATAGATGGAAGCAAGGTTCTGGCAGACCGTGGATACGACAGTAATCAATTGATAGATTACATTTACGATCATGGCGGTGAACCAACCATTCCATCCCGCCGAGGAGCTAAATTTGAACGTCGCTGCGATTGGTGGTTTTATAAGGAAAGACATCTGGTCGAAAATTACTTTCTGAAATTGAAAGCATTTCGCCGGATAGCAACACGTTATGACAAATTAGCATTCACTTACCTAGGGTTCTTATGCATCGTCTCAATATTAATTTGGTTAAAATGAACAACTTAAAATGATTTTCCAGACATGCTCTAGCAGTATCAACCGGGAAGATCTCCACGGATCCGACAGCGGTAATCGCTTGGTGTGATTCCCATGATACGGTGAAAGATTTCCGTATAATAGCTAGCACCGGAAAACCCAACCTGTAAAGCGATCTCTGTGATGGTATACGAGGTATTGACAAGCAAAGGAATACTCTGTTCGATACGGTAAGACATCAGATAATTCATCGGTGTCTGGTGGAGAAGACGTTTGCAGAGTCGTTCACACTCCCCGGGACTTACAGAAACTGCATCTGCAAGATCCTTCAAAGATATTTTACCGGTATAATGAGAGTGAATATAAGTAAGAAACGTATCCAGTGTTTTTCTGTCTCTGGATATTTTTTTTGCGGAAGCAATCGTAAAACCAGGTCGCTCACTCATTTTCCAGAGAAGTCCCCAGGTATTGGAAAGATGGGAGAGAATCTGCAATTCCCAGGTTTCCGGTTGCTCCTGGTGAAGAATCCCACACTTGTAGAGGATATTCAGAAGTATCTGCTGTTCAGGATCTTCCGGACGTATATAAAGTGCAGGAATTGCCGGGTTACCGAGCAGAGGTTTTACGTATTTTCGGAAAAGAATATTGGACTCGGTACCATAGATAAAAGCAGGATGGAAGATAATGGAATGCGCTACTGCGGTTTCATTTCCCACAGGATGGCAGTCGTGCAGCTGTTTGGCGTTGATCCAGAGCACCTCTCCGGGGTGGAGCACATATTCTGTTAATTCAACCTGAATCCGCACAGATCCCTGAAGCTGATAGTGAAATTCCACTTCCGGATGCCAGTGCATGGGAACATACAGGGTATGTTCCCCGCTTTCCGACACTGGAAAATAATCCATGTGGATATCAACCGGAAAATCATGGCTGCCATGAAGCTGATTTTCTTTCAGATTTTTCTGGGTGGAAATGACAGGACAGTTTGTTGACATAAGCGGTACCTCGGATTATGTTGATTTTGTTATAGAAATTGCAGATATTGTGATAGCTGAATTCCTGTGAAATTATTATACTGTCTTTTGTGTTAAAACACAAGAAAGGAAGTTCAGAATGATTTTGTTATAAAAAACAGATGAAAATCTGATTTTCAGGAGAGAGGAAGAGAAGGAGGATCTTTTATTATGGGAACAAAAAAGAATAATCTGGGGGTTCGTATCGCGATGGCGGTAATCGGAATAGCACTGACTGCTGTTTCTGTGGGGCTTCAAAAGATTTCGGGACTTGGAGTGGATCCGTTTAGTGTTATTATTTTCGGGTTTTCCAATGCCTTTCATGCGACATATCAGACCGTATACATTGTGGTGTGTGCCGTTTTGCTGAGTATAGCATTTGTTTTTAACAGAAAATTACTTGGAATTGCAACGATTGTCAATCTGTTTTTCAGCGGATTTGTTACAGACGCCACCAGAAAAGCAGCTGTAAAAGTGGTGGGAGAACATCCCTCAATGGCAGTCCGTGTGATTTTATTGCTGATTGTGGTACTGTTGATTTCTATTTCTGCTGCTTTGTACTATTCTTCAGAACTTGGGGTATCTCCATACGATGCACAGGCACTGACACTTGCAGAGAAAACAAAATTTCCGTTCCGGGCAGTGAGAATCGGTACCGATGTGGTATGTTGCACTGTCGGGTTTGCTCTGGGAGGAGATCTGGGACTGGCTACCCTGGTGTATGCTTTTTGTATGGGACCGTTTATCCAGTTTTGCAGGGAACATTTTACGGATAAGATGGCAGCAGGAGAAATGTTTCGCAAATAAAGAACGAGAATAAGGGAAAATCCGCTGGTGTCCCAGCGGATTTTCTGTGAGCACGGAGTATATTTGAAATCATATTTTGAAAAACAGTGTGAGAGCAGACAGCACAGCATCCGGTGTATTTTTTTTCGTGAGTTTTTCCGACAATCACGGAATAATGATTGACAGTATGCACGCAGAATGATATACTCATTCTGTTAAAAAGATAACGGTAAAAATTACCGAATATCGACCACATAGAAAAGCGTAAGGTGTCGGATGACAGAAGATTTCTGTTAATCCGGTGAAAAGGGAAACAGGTGTGAATCCTGTACGAACTCGTCACCGTGATTCGCGAGGGAAGACAAAAACCACTGGGAAACCGGGAAGGTGTCAAACCGCTTGAGCGATCAGCCGGGAGACCTGCCTTTGCGCAGTACGGGAACGAAAGTTCAGGCCACGAGGAATTGGCAGTACGAAAGAAAAACCTGTTTGCTTGTATAAAATGGTTTTTCCGGCACTTATGGTGAAAGAAACATCTACAACCGTTAAACGGTTCTGGTATCCCTAAAACTGATTCTGAAACTATAAGAAGAATTCCAAATGTAGTACCTACTACCTTCGTCTCCGGACGGAGGTTTTTTACGTTTCATGCGGGCAAGACCCCAGATAACCTTCTTCGGAGAGCCGTCCTGTACCACCGTGGTACACAATCTCAAAAGGACAAAGACAGGAGGAACCATGAGATGAAAAAGAAAATTGTAGTGATGATGCTTTCAGCAGCTATGACCATGTCCATGATGACAGGATGTGGAAACACAGCAAAGGATGACAGTGCATCCACAACAACAGAAACAACACAGGATGCAGAAACCACAGAAGAAGCAGAACCGACAGAAGAAGCAACAGAAGAAGCAACAGACGACAGTGCATCTGACCAGGAGGCAGCAGATAAAGTAGCAGCCCTGATCGATCAGATCTATGTGCAGGAAAGAAACGACAACACTGACGAACAGTGTAAAGAAGCCAAAGAAGCTTGGGATGCTCTGACCGACGCACAGAAAGAACTGGTAGAAGGTGAAAATGCAGACCCTGATTACTTCGGAAGAGATACCGGTGACGCATCCAAGGACGATCCGTTAAACGGAGATGACATCGGTGACAACGAACTGCTGGTAGTAAGTTTCGGTACTTCCTTCAACGGCAGCCGTGCAGCAGATATCGGAGGTATCGAGAAAGCCCTGCAGACCGCATATCCGGACTGGTCCGTAAGACGAGCCTTTACCGCACAGATCATCATCAACCATGTACAGGCCCGTGATGACGAGAAGATCGACAATATGGATCAGGCTCTGCAGCGTGCCGTAGACAATGGTGTAAAGAACCTGGTGGTACAGCCGACCCATCTGATGCATGGTGCTGAGTATGACGAACTGACAGAAGCAGTAGAAAGCTACAAAGATAAATTTGAATCCGTAACCATCGCAGAACCACTGTTAGGAGAAGTTGGGGACAGTGACGATGCAGTCAATGATGATAAAAAAGCAGTAGCAGAAGCCATCACGGCAGAAGCAGTGAAAACAGCCGGATACGACAGTCTGGAAGTTGCGGAAGCAGACGGAACCGCATTTGTATTCATGGGACACGGAACTTCTCACACTGCAAAGATCAGCTACAGCCAGATGCAGAGCCAGATGAATGATCTGGGATATGACAATGTATTTATCGGTACCGTAGAAGGAAAACCGGAAGATACTGCATGTGAAGCAGTGATCGAAAAGATCAAAGAAGCGGGATACAAAAAAGTAGTGCTTCGTCCGCTGATGGTAGTAGCCGGAGACCATGCAAATAACGATATGGCCGGAGATGATGAGGATTCCTGGAAGAGCCAGTTCGAGGCATCAGGAGCATTTGACAAGATTGATACCCAGATCGCAGGACTGGGAGAGATCTCTGCTATCCAGGATCTGTATGTAGCACATACCAAAGCTGCAATGGATGGAAATGATGCAGCTGTTTCCGAAGAGTCAGAGGAAACAGCTGGCACACTGGAAGATGGTACTTATGAAGCAGAATTTGACACAGACAGTGGAATGTTCCATGTTAACGAAGCAAATGACGGAAAAGGTATCCTGACAGTAAAAGACGGAAAAATGACGATCCATATCAGCCTGGTATCTAAGAATATCGTAAACCTGTATGTGGGAAAAGCAGCAGATGCACAGAAAGACGGTGCAGAACTTCTGCAGCCAACAACCGATACGATCACCTATGATGACGGAAGTACAGAAGAAGTATATGGCTTTGATGTTCCGGTAAAAGCACTGGATGAAACCTTTGATCTGGCACTGGTGGGTACCAAAGGAAAATGGTATGACCACGAAGTAAGTGTAAGTAATCCGGTGAAGGCAGAGTAAGGAAATAGTTACTGAGAACGGAGTGGACAGTAACTTTGATGGTAAATCAGCCCCTTGACAAAAAAAGCAGAAATTTGTATACTACACAGGTATGATTGATTCATAAGAAAATGCATGGATAAGAACCAGTAGCAGCAAGCATCCGTACAGAGAGGCGCCGGTTGGTGAGAGGCCCGCGGGAAACTTCCTGTGAATACATCTTTGAGCTTTGCACCGAACGCATCGTGCTGGTAGGCTGCAACGGAAGGACCTCCGTTATACGGGTCAGAGTATAGATTTACCTGTACTTACAGAGGCAGGAGGTGCGAACCTTCTGTGAAATTAGGTGGTATCACGGAACCTGGCTTCCGTCCTATAAAAAAGGACGAGGCCAGGTTTTTTTGATGCTCAGACTTTCAAACTCGGAAGCTGTTCGTGCTTGCACGATAAAGCTTCTGAACTTGAAAGTCGCCAAACATGAGAAAGTAGCGATTTACGGAGTAAATCAGCGAATTTCGAATGTTTGCAGGATTGCGGGAGCAGCAAAGCTGCGGAGCAATCCGGGGCATCAAGTCATGGTCAAAAGTTTTTTGACCATGACTTCCTTCTAATAAACACGAAAAGGAGAATTTTATCATGACAATTTATGACGAATTAGTTGCCCGTGGTCTGATCGCCCAGGTAACCGACGAAGAAGAAATCAAAGAACTGGTCAACAATGGAAAAGCAACATTTTACATCGGATTTGATCCGACCGCCGACAGCCTTCATGTAGGACATTTCATGGCACTGTGCCTGATGAAACGTCTGCAGATGGCGGGAAACAAACCGATCGCTCTGATCGGTGGTGGTACGGCTATGGTAGGCGATCCTTCCGGAAGAAGTGATATGCGCCAGATGATGACACAGGAAACTATTCAGCACAACTGTGACTGCTTTAAAAAGCAGATGGAGCGTTTTATTGATTTCTCTGACGGAAAAGCACTGATGGTAAATAATGGAGACTGGCTGTTAGGATTAAACTATGTAGATTTCCTGCGCGAGATCGGACCGCATTTCTCCGTAAACCGTATGCTTACCGCAGAATGCTACAAACAGCGTATGGAAAAAGGATTAAGCTTCCTAGAGTTCAACTATATGCTGATGCAGAGCTATGACTTCTACATGCTGTACCAGAAATACGGCTGTAACCTGCAGTTTGGCGGAGACGACCAGTGGAGTAACATGCTGGGTGGTACCGAACTGATCCGCCGTAAATTAGGAAAGAACGCATGTGCCATGACCATCACCCTGCTGTTAAACTCTGAAGGAAAGAAAATGGGTAAAACCCAGTCCGGTGCGGTATGGCTGGATCCAAACAAAACTTCTCCGTTTGATTTTTATCAGTATTGGAGAAATGTGGCAGATGCCGATGTCCTCAAATGTATCCGTATGCTCACTTTCCTGCCGTTAGAGCAGATTGACGAAATGGATAAATGGGAAGGAAGCCAGTTAAACCAGGCAAAAGAGATCCTGGCTTACGAACTGACTGCCCTGGTACATGGTGAGGAAGAAGCAAAGAAAGCACAGGAAGGCGCAAGAGCACTGTTCTCTGCGGGTAATGCAGCTAATATGCCATCCACAACACTGGCAGCCGAGGATTTTCAGGATGGTGCCATCGACCTGATTTCTCTGCTGTGTAAAGCCGGTCTGGTAACTTCCCGTTCTGAAGGACGTCGTGCCATCGAGCAGGGAGGTGTATCCGTAGACGGAGAGAAAATTACGGATATCCGTTACAACGTGAAAAAAGAAGATATTACAGAAGAAGGTCTTATTGTAAAACGTGGTAAGAAAAAATTCATGAAAATCTGCTTATAAGAAGGGTGTCACTTGCACGGGCATCACAATTGTGCTAAAGTAGAAAGATAGAGAAAAATTGTGGAAGCTCCGGAATGTTTCTGGAAAAGCTCCGGAATCGTGGAGCTTCTGACAGCAATAAATATGAGGAGGAACATACAGTGAAAAAGTATGGAGTAAACGAACTTCGTCAGATGTTTCTGGACTTTTTCGAGAGCAAAGGTCATTTGGTAATGAACAGCTTTTCCCTCGTACCCCAGAATGATAACAGCCTTCTGCTGATCAATGCAGGTATGGCACCATTAAAACCGTATTTTACCGGAGCAGAGATTCCGCCGAGAACCCGTGTGGCTACCTGTCAGAAATGTATTCGTACCGGTGATATCGAGAACGTAGGAAAGACAGCCCGTCACGGTACTTTCTTCGAGATGCTTGGTAACTTCTCTTTTGGTGATTACTTCAAACACGAAGCCATCGCATGGTCCTGGGAATTTCTGACCAAAGTGGTAGGTTTGGATGAGAACCGTCTGTATCCGTCTGTATACGAAGAGGATGATGAAGCCTTCGATATCTGGAATAAAGAAATTGGTGTTCCGGCTGACAGAATCTTCCGTTTCGGAAAAGAAGACAACTTCTGGGAGCACGGCGCAGGTCCTTGCGGTCCGTGTTCTGAGATTTACTATGACCGTGGAGAAAAATACGGCTGTGGCAAACCGGGCTGTACCGTGGGATGTGACTGTGACCGTTATATGGAAGTATGGAACAACGTATTTACCCAGTTCGAAAATGACGGGGAAGGTCATTATGAGACTCTGAAACAGAAAAATATCGATACCGGTATGGGGCTGGAACGTCTGGCTGTTGTTGTTCAGGATGTAGATTCTATTTTTGATGTAGATACACTGTGTGCCCTGAGAAATAAGGTCTGTGAAGTTGCCGGAAAAACTTATGGTGTCAATCACGAGGACGATGTATCCATCCGTCTGATCACGGATCATATGCGTTCCGCTACCTTCCTGATCTCTGATGGGGTTATGCCGACTAATGAAGGAAGAGGATATGTTCTTCGCCGTCTGATCCGTCGTGCAGCCCGTCACGGACGTCTTCTTGGTATCGAAGGACCGTTCTTGGAGAAACTGAGTGAGACTGTCATCGAAGGATCCAAAGATGGATATCCGGAACTGGAAGAAAAGAAAACCTTTATCCTGAACGTTTTGCATAACGAAGAAAGTCAGTTCAACAAGACCATTGACCAGGGACTGAAGATTCTCGCCGATCTGGAAGCTGAGATGAAAGAAGCAGGAAAGTCCGTCCTTGGAGGCTCCGATGCCTTCCGTCTGTATGATACGTATGGATTCCCGATCGATCTGACGAAAGAGATTCTGGAAGAAAAGGGATACACTATTGATGAAGACGGCTTCAAAGAAGAGATGGAAGTGCAGAGAAAACGTGCAAGAGAAAGCCGTGCAGTCAGCAACTATATGGGCGCAGATGCAACCGTATACGATGAGATCGACCGCAATATCACAACCGAATTTACCGGATATGACAAACTGGAAGCTACCTCCAAAGTAACCGTTCTGACCACAGAGACAGAAATCGTGGATTCCCTGATGGAAGGTCAGAAAGGAACCATCTTTGTAGAGAAGACACCGTTCTACGCTACCATGGGTGGACAGGAAGGTGACACCGGTGTGATCACCACTGCAAACGGTGTATTCCGTGTGGAAGATACCATCAAACTTCGCGGCGGCAAATACGGTCATGTCGGTGTGATGGAATCCGGTATGATCTCCGGTGGAGAAGAAGTAACTCTGAAAGTAGACGAGCAGGAAAGAAAAGATACCTGTAAGAACCACAGTGCAACCCATCTGCTGCAGAAAGCCCTGAAGACTGTTCTTGGCGCTCATGTAGAACAGAAAGGTTCTCTGGTGAATCCGACCAGACTGCGTTTCGATTTCGCACACTTCCAGGCAATGACTCCGGAAGAGATTGCAGAAACAGAGGCTCTGGTAAATAAAGAGATCCAGGCTGCACTGCCGGTAACCACACAGATCATGGGTATCGAAGAAGCTAAGAAAACAGGTGCTATGGCACTGTTCGGTGAGAAATACGGCGATGAGGTACGTGTGGTATCCATGGGCGATTTCTCTGTAGAACTCTGTGGTGGTACTCATGTGGCAAATACAGCGAATATTACATTGTTCAAGATCGTATCCGAAGCAGGTGTTGCGGCAGGTGTTCGTCGTATCGAAGCACTGACAGGTAACAACGTGATCGAATACTATCGTCAGATGGAAGAAAATCTGCATACAATCGCAAAAACACTGAAGACCAGTCCTGCTGAGATCACAGAAAAGATCACACATCTGCAGAAAGAAGTAAAAGAACTGCAGAGTGAAAACGAATCTCTGAAGAGTAAGATGGCTCAGGATTCTCTGGGAAATGTTATGGATCAGGTTGTGGAAGTAAAAGGTGTGAAAGTTCTGGCATCTGCCGTTGATGGCGTAGATATGAATGGACTGCGTGACCTGGGCGATCAGCTGAAAGAAAAACTGGGTGAAGGTGTGGTAGTTCTGGCATCTGCCAAAGATGGCAAAGTAAGCCTTCTTGCCATGGCAACACAGGGTGCTATGGATAAAGGAGCACATGCAGGTAATCTGATCAAGGCAGCGGCTGCAATCGTCGGAGGCGGCGGTGGCGGACGTCCGAATATGGCACAGGCCGGCGGCAAGAACCCGGATAAGATTCCGGAAGCTATCGCAAAAGTAGCAGAACTGGTA
>OLOJ01001499.1_pt1 | contig 21491 bp, 18 predicted proteins | sample 1672251 | NCBI WGS metagenome assembly OLOJ01 (sample SAMEA3136664, study PRJEB25190) | human gut metagenome | biome: human gut; feature: human-associated habitat; material: faeces | place: Austria | collected 2013 | reverse complement strand
ATGTTTTTTAATCTATAAAAGTGTTTGAGATTTTAAAACACGCAATTAACAATGAAATATTTTACAAATGTTTTTTTCATACTCCTGGTAATAATATTATTATCAGGAGTGTTTGTTTTATGAAAAAAAGATTTGAGTTAATTTACAGAATTTTATTTATAATCATATCAATTACAGGAATCGCCATTCATTTTGACATTAATGACAGGGATGTTAATGTTCACGAATTTAGTTTTTTTACATTGTGGAGCAATATTTTCTGTGCTGTATTTATGAGTGTTCTTTTAATTAAACATTTTACAAAAAAGAATACCCGCTCTACTCTTTTAATTTATTTTAAGGGCATGGCACTGTCCTGTATTACATGTACATTTTTAATTTATCATTTTTCAGAACATAAAATAGTATTGCAACAGGACACTATGACACCGCTTGGCTTGCCTGTGGAAAGCATCATCGCCCACTATATTGTGCCGTTTATGTTTGTTTTTGACTGGCTTATATTCCAGCCCAAGGGATTATTTAAATGGAGTTATATTTTCAGTTGGCTTGCTTTCCCATTAGTATATATTTTCTCATTTTTTACAAGATGTGCCTGTAACACACCGGAAGAATTTAGAAATGTACCTAAATACCCATACTTCTTCCTAAATTATGACTATTTGGGTATGAGAAAGTGTTTACTCTACATTGTGGTAATTACCGTTATATTTCTGGCGGTTAATACTATTATTGTTTTTGCAGATAAATTTTTAAGCAATTTAAAAGCAAAAAAACATTAAGTATTTCTTTGAATCAACCTCTAAACTGTTATGTTTCAAGTTAAACTTATATTACAAGTTTAACTTTTATTACCAATTTAACTTTTGGTCATTCAATAAATACTTAATGTTTTTTATGTAAGTAATATAAAATTTCTCTGAAATTCCTATTACGTATAAAATATTCCACTAGGAAATAATTCTTTATTTTTCTTTTTTTAGAACATCATACAATTCTTCTAAGTTGCCTATAACATAATTGATTTTCATATTGTCAGGTGTGGTTAGATTATGTGGATTGTACCAGCATGTTTTAATACCTGCATTTGTTCCACCCTGTATGTCTGAACTTAAGCTGTCGCCCACGATAATTGTTTCATCTTTATTTAGATTAGGAATCTCAGCAAAACATCTTTCAAAAAATCTAATGTCCGGCTTGTTTATTCCAACTCTTTGCGAAATAAATATTTTCTTAAAATATCTTTCTAAGTGGGCTCCGGCTATTCTTCTATCCTGAACTGAAGCGGTTCCGTTGGAAACTATGTATAAATCATATTTGTCTTTTAAATTTTCCAACAGCTCTACTGCTCCAGCCACAAAGAAATACTGATTACTTAACATTTCTTCGTATGTTTCCCAAGCTTTTTGCCCTGAGCACTGAACACCTATCTTCTCAAACAGCATCTCAAATCTGCCTAGAAGTACCTGATTTCTTGTCAGTTCTCCTGTTTCCAACTTTTTCCAATGAAGATCATTTATCTTGCTATAAAGCTTAATCGTACTTTCATCATGTGGCACTCCAAGGACTGTTAAAGCCTTATCCAATGCTACATGCTCGCACTTTTTAAAATCTAAAATTGTATCATCTAAATCTAATAATATATTTTTTATCATTATCTGATTTTTTCTGTAAGTCCGACTTTCTTCTGAACTTTTCTTAATGTTTTGTTTGCAAAATATGCAGCCTTTTCGTCATTTTCTTTTATAACACCATTAAGATATGCTTTGTCTTTCTGAATTTCATAGAATCTGTCCTGTAATGGTTTAAGTCTGTCTGCAACTGATTCACCTACTGCTAACTTAAACTCGCCATAACCTTTTCCGTCAAATTCTTTTTCAACTTCTTCAATAGTCTTTCCTGTAATACATGAATAAATGTTAATTAAGTTCTGAATTCCAGGCTTGTCATCAGAATATCTAATTTCCATATCTGAATCTGTAACAGCTCTCTTGAACTTTCTGATAATTGTGTCAGGATCATCCATAAGCAAAATACTTGCATTTGGATTCTCGTCTGATTTTGACATTTTTCTTGATGGATCCTGAAGGCTCATAATTTTTGCTGTTGACTTTCCAATGTATGGTTCAGGAATTGTAAATACATCACCGTAAATTCCATTAAATCTTGTAGCAACATCTCTTGTCAACTCTAAGTGTTGCTTCTGGTCAACACCTACAGGAACAACATCTGCCTGATACAATAAAATATCTGCTGCCATAAGTGACGGATATGTAAATAATCCTGCATTAATATTGTCAGCATGCTTTGCAGCCTTGTCCTTAAACTGTGTCATACGGTTAAGTTCACCCATGTATGTGAAGCAATCTAAAATCCATGCAAGCTCTGCATGTGCAGATACATGTGATTGGAAGTAAATACAGTTCTTCTCAGGATCTAATCCTGCTGCAATATATAATGTATATAAATCTCTTGCTCTCTTTCGAAGTTCTGCAGGATTCTGTCTTACAGTTAATGAATGTAAATCTGCAATTGCATAAAAGCACTCATATTCTTCCTGCATCTTTAACCAGTTGTCAAGAGCTCCTAAATAATTTCCTAATGTAAGTGTACCTGTTGACTGCATGGCACTATATGAAACTTTCTTATCTCCTAGCATAATTTTTCTCCTTGATTATATTGTTTGTTCATTATTTAACATACCATTGTATTGTATCACTTTTGTAATAAATTGTATAGAATAAAGTACAGAACCAGTTCTTTAATTACTACAATTACAAAGCTTTTTACCTGCAAATTATTTTTCCATATTATGATATTACAATGTTCGCAAATTAAGTTTTAAATATTTGAACGTCAAATATAGAATATATTAATACTTTTATAACCTTTACTTCTTAATTGCCCAGCGCATTTTTGTCGACTTGGCTCTTGGGTTTCTGTTGCATTCAGCCTTTCCCGGTCTTATTACATCTCTTGCCACATCACTGTAAACACCTTGTTTTTTTAGAGCCTTAAATGACTTTTTCACCAATCTGTCTTCTCCTGAATGGAATGTGAGTATTGCTACTCTACCATTTGGTGCCAAAACCTCCGGCAATTTTTCCAGAAAATCATATAAAACTTCAAATTCATTATTAACATCAATTCTAAGTGCCTGAAATGTTCTTGCGCAACTTTTCTTGACAGCTTCCTCCCTTTCTTTTTTAGGTAGGTAAATCAAAGCCTTCTCAATAATATCTTTTAACTGAGTTGTTGTTTCGATTTTCTTTTTTCTTCTTTCTTCAACAACTGTTTTTGCAATTTCGTAAGCATAAGGTTCGTCTGAATTTTCAATAAGCATACCTTCCAATTCATCCATTGAAATTGTATTAATACGTTCTGCTGCAGAAATTCCCTGATTTGGATTCAGCCTTAAATCAAGCGGCCCTTCATATTTGTAAGTAAAGCCTCTTTCCGGATTATCAATTTGCATTGACGATACTCCTAAGTCAGCTAAAACAAAATCAAATTTTCCATACTTTTCTGCTACCTTATCAATATCCTTAAAGTTAATATTTACACCTGTAAAAATATCTTCCCCAAAACCTTTGTTTTTTAGCCTTTTTTTAGTTTTTTCTATTTCAATAGGATCAATGTCAAGTCCGTACACATGCCCTTTTCCTTCTAGCTTCTCCAACATTTTTGACGTATGACCACCATAGCCTAAAGTTGCATCAAGCCCTTTTTGTCCCGGTTTTATTTCAAGAAAATCAAGAATTTCCTGAACCATAATAGAAATATGCATTCCCGCAGGTGTGCTACCCTTGCTAATTACTTTTTCAATTGTATCCTTGTATTTTTCAGGATTGTGCTCCTTGTACTTTTCCGCAAAAGTTCTAGGATGAGTTCCCTTGTACCTTACACGACGCTTGTGGGGCTTGTCCTGATTATTTGCAACCTGGTTATCTATGTTATTAGAATTGATTTCTTTTATATTTTCCATTTTGGTCTCCTTTTTTTTGCAATGTATTCTTGTTTATCAGTAACTATTTAACTTACTACTGATTTTATTTAATTAATTTACTACTTTGGTTGCCATTTGGCTTACTATCTACCTTATTATTTTGTTTAATTATCTTGTCTAATTATTTGATTTAAACAATCGGTTTACTATTCATCTATACTACTTACCGGTTCGTAACTATAAACACCTGCTTCACCCACAGAAACACCAACCTTTGTAATATATATACCATTATTCCTCTTTCTGAAATAGATTTTGTAATACTCACATCCTTCGTTGTTTTGTCCATTCTTCAATGTTCCTTTATAATCTATCTCTATACAAATATAGTTTTTACACCAATTCTTTCTCTCTATATAGAACTCTAGCTTTTTCAGATTTATCCCACCTTCTTCAGTCCAATTGTTTTGTATTGAGTAATAAATTTTCTCTCCATCAATATTACTTATAAACTTGTTGTCAATTTTATTTTTTGCGCAGTTTTCAACGATTTTTTCAATTTGATTTACAGTGTTTTTTCTCTGAATCAGTAAGTAAGTAACTCCGGACATTATTGCCAATATAACAACTATCACAATAGTTAAGTATATTCTTTTTTTCTTTTCCATAACTTCCTCCAGAAAATTTTTACAGACTTTTGTTTATACAGAACTTATACAGAATATCTTATCATACAACCTTTACAATATAAACAAATTTATTTTAGCCACTGCTTGTTTAATACATCTTTGACTTTAGCTTATACTTTACTTAACACATTTTTGATTTTGCTTGATACTTAACTTAACGCAGCTTTGATTTTGCTTGATACTTAACTTAACATATAATTGATTTTGGTTGATTTTTCTCATACAATTATTTAATATATTTCTAGAAATTTATTATTTATCAGGAGGCATACTATGGAAAAAATTGCGAGTTTTACAATAGACCATTTGAAACTATTACCCGGAGTATATGTTTCAAGAAAAGACAAAGTTGGTGAGAATACTATTACAACTTTTGATATTAGAATGACACGACCTAACTTTGAGCCGGTTATGAATACTGCGGAAGTTCACACTATAGAGCATTTAGGCGCTACATTTTTAAGAAACCATAAGGAATTTTCTAACAAAACAATTTACTTTGGACCAATGGGATGCAGAACAGGTTTCTATTTAGTTTTAGCCGGAGATTACGAATCAAAAGATATTGTTGATTTAATGAAAGAAATGTTCGACTTTATGAGAAACTTTGAAGGCGAAGTGCCTGGTGCATGTGCTAAGGATTGTGGTAACTACTTAGACATGAATCTTAATATGGCAAAATATCTTTGCAACAAATACTACACAGAAATTCTTGAAAATATTACAGATGAACATTTGATTTATCCACAAAGTTAATCTATTTTCAACAAATTTTGTAAATGAAACTAATCAAATACACTTTTTCCACCCCTTTATGTTCTCACAGAACTAAAGGGGTGGAATTTTCTGCAATCATTTATAAGCATAAGTCCATCAAATGCTGTTTTTACACCCCTATACGCTATTACATAACCGAAGGGGTGGAAACTGCCAGAATCTTTTGCAAACACAAGCTCATCAAACTCTGTTTTTACACCCCTATGCTCTATAACATGACTAAAGGGGTGGAAACTGCCAGAATCTTTTGCAAGCATAAGTTCATCAAGCTCACTTTTTCCACCCCTGTGCTCTATAACATGACTAAAGGGATGGAAATCGCTGGAATCTTTTACAAGCATAAGAGTTAAATCATCAAATCTATTTAAAAAACAACTACACTTCTTATTTTTCTCTAATGTTTACAATCAAATCATATACTTCTTATTTTTCTCTAATGTTTACAATCAAATCATACACTTCTTATTCTTCTCTAATGTTTACAATCAAATCATACACTTCCGGATGTCGTTTCTGCAAATGCTCATCTAATATATGTCTGCGTTCTACAAAGCGTTCTGCAAGTTCAGGATGCTCCTTATGTATACGATTGTGAATTTCTCTTCTATGTTCTTCAAGTCGCTTAGCAATATCTTTTTCGTCTTTGCCTGAAATATTTACAATCTCTTTTAAGTGTTCTTCAAGATGTTCCAACCATTCGTCCTCGTCAAAAGCATCCATGTGGGACCAGCGTCCATGAAAAAGATTTTCCACATCTCCTGATTTCTTTAGTTGGTCTATCTGTAGCATTATTTGATTTTCGATTTCTTTTTCACTTTCCTTACCAAATGCCCAAACAAATTCCTGAACCCTGTTGTCTACTCGTTTTCTTGAAGGTGTAAGTTGCTCATTTTCCACATCACCTTCTAAGGGATAAGGTCTGTTAATTCCCATATCTTTTAACGCTACATGAATTGTTCTCCTAACATTTCCATTTTCAATTAAATAACCAAGACCTAATTTTCTTAACTGTTCATTAACACCTGAAATATGTTCAGTCATATAAAAGCGAATCCCCTTCTCCTGAAGAGATTTATATAAAATTTCCAATCTGTCGGCTGCTGTTATGTCAATGCTACCCACAGCACTTGCATCAATAATTACAGCCTTTGTATCTTCTTTAATGGCATCCTCAATGTCTCTTTGCAATGTTTGTATGTTAGCAAAAAACAAATTACTACTAAATCTGTAAATAACCACACCTTGTATGGCATGTATGTGGCGTCCCTCATTCAAATCTCTAAAATGCTTATGGCCCGGCTGTATGCCAAGAAAACATGTAGCCGGCTTTGCTGTTCTTATAATCATTTCAGTAAATGAAAGAATTATTCCAATTAAAACACCATTAATTGTTCCAAGCATAAGCACGCCCATAAACGCACCTATAAAAATAAAACATTCCGTACGACTTACCTGCCAAAGTCTGACAGCCAAATCAAATTCTGTTGCGCCGATTAATGCAGAAATTACTATTGCCGTAAGAATTGGCACTGGCAAATATCCAATAAAGCCTGTACCTCCCAAAAGAAGTAGCATCATGGAGAAACCTGCCACAATTCCCGTTAATTGTGTTTTTCCCTGATATTGCTCTCCCATTGCAGTTCTTGAAACTGAGCCATTTATAGGGCAACAACCTGTAAACGCTGCCACAAAATTTCCAAGGGCAAAGGCAAGTATTTCCTGATTATCATTTATTCTATAACCATTCTTTTGTGCAAAACTATTTTCAGCCAAAAGCGTTTCAGCTATAATAACAACTGCCACAGAAAGACTTATCATAACCAAATCAGTCATAGGATATGCTCCAAAATCAGGAACCTTCCAACTTGGAAGTCCCAGTGCAACACTATCAAGAGTTTTTACACCCCATTGTTGTAACGGCATAAATTTTGTCATTATAACACCTATGACCATAAGTACAACCGCCATAGGAAATTTTGACATAATCTTTTTAGAAACAAGTAAAATAATAAGTGCCACGATTCCAATATAAATCGAAGGCATATTAATATCTTTTCCTGTATCAATAATATGTTCCACCAATTCAGGAAGCTCTCCCGTACCTGATGTGCCACCCATAATTTTAGGAACCTGCATTAAAATAATTGTTGTACATATTCCTGTAATAAAACCACCCATAACAGGGGCCGAAATATAATTTACAAATTTTCCTGCTTTCATAAAATAAAAAGCCAACAGCCAAACTGCCACTAAAAAAGTAATTATAGGAACTACTTCCATTGCTTCTTTTGTACCGCCCTGAATATTCATACTAAGAAGGGCTGCACCTACCAACGCCGCCGGAGCTGCATCAACTCCGAAAATAAACTGTGGTGATGTTGAAAAAAGTGCAAAAATTATAATTGGGAAAACCGAGCCATATAAACCATATACTGCCGGCAAGCCCGCTATCTGTGCATATCCCATGGATATTGGAATAGACACAGCCATTATAATGATTCCTGTAAATATATCTTTTATTAAATTTTCTTTCTTATATCCTTTTAACGTATATGCTGGTTTTATCTTCATTTTCATTTTCTCCCGAATAAATTTTAGTTTATAATTTTCTCTCAAATTAATTTTAGCTAATAATTTTCTTAATTTTCTCCCTGGTAAACCTTTAATTAATCCATTCTTAATTTTTACTGAATACTTTTAAATTAATATGTTCTTCCCCCCAAAAAATAAATCTTTAGCTAATAATATACCACACTCATTTACATAAAAATACCTCTAAAGTAACAGACTTTCCAATTCTATCTGTCTACTTTAGAGGTATTTTTGTTTTTACTTTTTAAGCCTTTAAGCTTTTTAGATGTATTTAATTAGCTAAAACAAACTTCCACTGCTGATTTGCCTGAGCCAAATAATCCCACTGCTGTACATTACCACCATTTGATGTTGACCAACCAGCAACTTCTAATGATTTGTTACTGTGTTTGTTAATGAGGAATGAATATTCTCCATCAACCATTGTAATATACCATCTCTGGTTATTAGTTTTATTGTTATCCCAGATTATGGCATTACCGCCATTATCCTGTGACCAGCCCCCCATATCAAGTGCTTTTCCTGTTAATGCACTCTTAAGAATGTATGTTGAATCATCTTTATTAAAATCAATTTCCCATTCCTGGGCTACGTTTCCGTTTGCCTGACACTGTTGTACATTTGTACCACTTGCTTTGTTTGCTCCTGCAACATCAAGACAAAGGCCACTGTGTCTGTTGATAATTTTATATCTTGCTTTTTCAACCTTAACAGATGACAACTGGTCATTCCAGTCATTTCCAATGTAACTTGCATCGCTTGTAATTACCTTTGACTTTCCACTAAAATTGTCATCCTGATAAATTGTTACCTTATAACCAAATGGAACCTTTAATGATGACATATCATCATTCTTAAATCCTTTTGCAATAAGTGATGCAAGATTGTAACTTCCAACGCCTAATGATGTTCTTCTACCACCATAATTTGCATTCTGATAAATTGTTACATCACCTGATGCAGTGTTTACTGTTCCTGATGTACTTCCTGATGAAGAACTACCACTTGATGAACCACCTGAAGAACTGTTACCTTTATGTGTATATGAATAACTTGCTGTGTCTTTTACATAGCCTGAAGTATTGCAGTATGTAAACCAGTATTTAACTGTGTCCCCTGACTTCAAGCCATTAACTGTGTAAGTTGCTTTATTTCCTGACTGAGTCATTCTTACGTTCTGCTGTCCACCACCATTTACTGAATAATGAATGTCTGTCCACTTTGAATCATTTACATAAGCTGTTGCAGAACTGTCACCAGCATAATTCATTCCCATACCACTTGCCGGCGTATTCGAAGATGAACCATTATTGCCGCTGTTTCCTGTATTTCCTGTATTTCCTATATTACCACTACTTCCTGCACTGCTACCATTGCTCTTATCTACATTGTTTGATGATGAACTATTGTATGAAGGATTGTCCTGATATACACGAACATAGTCAACCTTCATTTCCTGTGGAAATGCACTGTCATTAATTGAGAAGCCAGGCCAATTTCCTCCAACTGCCACATTTAATAATAAATAAAATGGTCTGTGGAATTCTTCTGTATCGCCTACATTGTTTGCAATTGACATTTCGTAGAATTTATTTCCATCAACAAAGAATCTGATGCACTCATTATCCCACTGTAAACCATATGTGTGATACTGTGTTATATCAAAATTACCTGTTGGCTTACCGTATTCAGCATGTCCGTTTGCGTTCCAATGACATGTACCATATGTTTTATTTTCAGCATTAATTGCTTCCATAATGTCGATTTCACCACATGATGGCCAACCTACGCTACCAATATTTGCACCAAGCATCCAAAAAGCAGGCCAAATTCCCTGATTAGATGGTAATGCAAGTCTTGCTTCTACATAGCCATATGTAAATGTAAATTTCCCATTTGTATTAAGTCTTGCAGATGTATAATTCTTTCCACCGTAAGACTCTTTTTTTGCTCTAATGTGTAAGGCACCGTCAGCAACATAAGCATTGTCCGATCTGTTAGTATAATATTGCTGTTCGTTGTTTCCCCATCCATTTGAACCTGTTCCTATTTCAAATCCCCATTTTGAAGTATCAATGGAATTCCCATTGAATTCATCGCTCCATACTAATGTAGAGCCTGTAGTTGGAGAAGCCTTAACTGTTTTTTCAGGCATTGCAAATGTAATTGTCGAAAAAACCATGGCTGCTGAAACTACAAATGTTGTTGTTTTCTTAATTAACTTTGATATCATAATTTACCCTCCTAAAAATTTTCCGCTCAAAGCTAATTTAAGTATACAAAAATTAAAAACTATAGAAAGATAAAAAATTATATAAAAGGTAATCATTTTATTAAAAATATTTTTATGCCTACCAAAATCACTATATGTAATGGATAAAATAAATAAAAGAAATATTTCCATTTATGTTTTCCCGGTGTGTCATTGTATAATTCAATAGGAATAATACTTAATGCCCCAAACCACTGAATTGACAATGGATACATGCCCATATTAAAAACAATATTTACAATCCCCTGACTTATGTGATGTTTTCTAAAAACATAAAAGCAAAGAATTATCATTATCCCTGCATAGGAATATGAGCAATTAATAAAATATGCCATGGCAAATCCTACCAACATAACTACTAATTCAATCAAAGTATTTAGTCTTGCCGCTCCGATTTTTTGTAACACTTTGTCAGGATATGAAATTCTGAACTTTGAAATTGAATCAAGCATCCATATCATCATATAACCGATAAACAAAGTTATTAACACGTTTTGTCTTGCAAGGTCCCATAATGAACCATACATTAAATCATAAGGAACCTCTGATAATAACGCGAATATGCCTAAAATAATTCCATGTTTCATTCTATCTTTTGTATGGAAAAATCCCTCAACCAAAACAAAACATATTATTGGGAAACAAATTCTTCCAATGGCACGGCCCGTTAAATACAATGTATTATTATTGTTTTCTAAAAAAATAATTGAAAAATGGTCAATAAACATTGCAAGGATTGCTAAAATCTTTAATTCAAATGTGCTTAATCCCCATTTTTCAAGATTAATATATTTACCAATTCCTTTTTCGTTTAATTCTTTTAACATATTATTCAGGTTTTGCAATCAAAACCGTTATGCTCCTTCCCGGTACATTAAATGTTCTGCCCACCTCTTCACTTTTCTGATTAGGGCTGGTTGAAAAAGCAACCTTCCATTTCCTTTTATTTCGTGCTGAAGGAATTCCAAAACTTTGCTCTTCCCAATACATATTGTATGCAATGTACATGTCAGCTTCATCACTTCCTGTTTCATCCATTGCATATTTTCCACAGTACATAGTTGAAAAATGTCTGTTAAAATGACTGAAGTCTCCGTACCACGCCTTTGTTCCATGATAAGACATATCCGGTAAACCGTAGGATTTATAATCCATCTGTCTTGTTTCATTTTTTAGATGTAACACTTTATGTTCTTTTCTAAATTTAATTATATTCTTTGTAAATTCAAATATTTCCTTTGCCATTGCTGTTTTATTCCAATTAGTCCACGAAATTTCATTATCCAGACAATATGGATTATTGTTTCCCTTTTGAGAATTGCACATTTCATCACCTGCATAAAGCATAGGCACACCCTGACTTAAAAATACCAAACTTAAAGCATTCTTAATCTGCTTTTTTCTTAAGTCCATTATTTTACGTTTTCTTGTATCTCCCTCAGCCCCACAGTTCCAACTGTAATTATAGACAGCACCGTCTCTGTTGTTTTCACCATTTGGCTGATTATATTTTCTGTCATAAGATACAGAATCATATAATGTAAATGTATTATGATTTGCCACATAATTTACAATTGCCACTGCCGGTGGATTTGCCTTTACCTTATAGGCAATGGTTGAAAGCAGGTCTTCATCACCTTTTATAAATCTTCGTGTGGCAATCATAAAATCATCATTAAAATTAGCCAGATTTCTTACTTCCGTTGCACTATTGTAAAAATCTGTATCTGTCGCAAAGCTATAAGTAAATATTTTCGTTGTGCATAGCAAATTATCTGTTTGAACCATTCGCATCACTGCACTTTCAAGGTTCACATGAATTCCGTCAATGTGGTATTCCATTACCCAATAATGAAGACAGTCTAAAATTTCCTTAGGGTTAGTCTGCTCAGGAAAGAAAAATTCCATGGAAATCTCAATTCCATTTTTGTGTAATTCCCTAACCATATACTTAAATTCTTCTACTTCTCCACCAATGGCATTAGAATAAGCGTAAGCCGCTTTTGGTGCAAAAATAAAACCATCAGTATATCCCCAATAGTTTAGCTTTGGCTCCTCAATTGAGAACTGGCCTTTCATTGAAGTTGCAGGTCTTGATTTTATTTCATTAAAGTCATATGCCGGCATAAGCTCAATCATTGTAATTCCAAGTTCTTTGAAATAAGGAATCTTATCTACAATACCTAAATAAGTTCCTTTATGTTTTACCTTTGAGCTAACATGCTTTGTAAAGCCTCTAACATGTAGACGATACAAAATTGTCTCATCAAAAGGAATATTCAAAGGGGCATCATCCTGCCAATCATATTCATTTGAAACAATTCCTGCCCTAAGATTTTTGCTCTTTTCTCCCCATTGCTTTTTTCCTGATAAAGCCTTTGCGTATTTGTCTACAATTATCTCATCATTAACACAAAAGTTATAATCATATTTCTTATAATCAAGTCCTGTTACACACATGGCATAAACACTTCCAATAACCTGTGCATTTTCAAATGGGATTCGAAAAGCTTCCCTGTCTTCACCTTTCCTGTACAATATTACTTCGCACTTACTACCATACTTTGCAGTAATTGCAAAATTAACATTGTCACCCATTACCGTAGCACCCATTATTAACGGATTTCCCCTATATACTTTTATGTTGCCTAACTTGTCCATGTTGTCGTCCTTTCATGTCTGTAACTTGTCTTATTTTATGCTTAAATTAATCTGGTTTCAAAAAAACCAATCTCTATTACAGGTCCCTCTCCCTGTCTCTAACTTCCGCCATTGTAACGGAATCATTCTAATCAAATAACTGTATCAAATAAACTTTTCCCCGATCTATTGTTATCATGTAATTATTAGGGGCTGTGTAACCGCTATCTGCAATATGTTCTTTAAATTCTTTAAATGTCAATGAGCCATCACCATCTAATCTCTGATCATAAAAAGAACAGGACTTTGATATTTCAATATCCGCTTCTTCTCTTGTTGACACCTGACCGTCCATGGCATCAATTACGCCAAACTTTCCTTTTAAGTAAAGTCTTCTTCCTTTTATTTTTAACTGTTCAATATATGTTCCATTATCAGATTCCTTTGAACCTTCATTTATACTAAAACTTCTTGGCCAGCTTGAATCTTTTGCAGGATCAAGTCCTACAGTAGTTTCAGCCTTGGTTTTTGCTGTATTATCTTTTTTTGTAGTCTTTTCTTTTGTTGAAGAACAGCCACATACACTTGTAATTGTAAATGCTGAAACTAACAACAAACTAATCAGTCTCTTCTTATTCATGTCCTCGCCTCCTACTGACATATAATAACATATTTACCCGTTTATAAAAACATAAAACTGTTTTTAATTATTTTTCCCATATTATAAGGTAATTTTTCCCTTTCCTAGATTGCTTTAATTCCTAAAAACTGATATACTTTGATGAGCAATCAGCAAAAGTTTACGGGATTTTTGCGGTCAAAAATCCGTTATTCTTTTGCATTTACCTAAAACATGTATAAAAATAAGGAGATTTATAAATGATAAGTACAAGTAATATTTCTTTACGTTTTGGCAAAAAAGCATTATTTGAAGATGTAAATATTAAATTTGTTCCAGGTCACTGCTACGGACTTATTGGTGCTAACGGTGCCGGAAAATCAACATTTTTAAAAATATTAACAGGGGAGATTGAACCTACAAGCGGTGAAGTTATTATCACACCTGGTGAACGTCTTTCTTTCTTAAAACAGGACCACTTCCAGTATGATGAATACACTGTTCTTGATACAGTAATTATGGGTAATGCCCGTCTTTACGAAATCATGAAAGAAAAAGATGCAATCTACATGAAGGAAGATTTTTCTGATGAAGACGGCATTAAGGCATCAGAACTTGAAGCTGAATTTGCCGACATGGACGGCTGGAACGCTGAAGCTGATGCTGCTACTCTTTTAAACGGTTTAGGAGTAGATACCGAATATCACTACAGCCAGATGAAAGATTTAAACGGCACATTAAAGGTTAAGGTTCTTTTAGCTCAGGCATTATTTGGTAACCCTGACATTCTTCTTTTAGACGAACCTACTAACCACTTGGATTTAGATGCAATTGCCTGGCTTGAAGAATTCCTAATCAATTTTGAAAACACAGTAATCGTTGTATCTCATGACAGATATTTCTTAAATAAAGTTTGTACACAGATTGCTGATATTGACTATGCAAAGATTCAGCTTTATGCCGGTAACTACGATTTCTGGTACGAATCAAGTCAGTTAATTGTTAAACAGATGAAAGAAGCTAACAGAAAGAAAGAAGAAAAAATCAAGGAATTACAGGACTTTATCCAAAGATTTAGCGCCAATGCTTCTAAATCAAAACAGGCTACTTCAAGAAAGCGTGCTTTAGAAAAAATCGAACTTGATGACATTAAGCCTTCAAGCAGAAAGTACCCTTACATTGATTTCAGACCTGCAAGAGAAATCGGTAACGAAGTTTTAACTGTTGAACATTTATCAAAAACCATAGACGGTGTTAAGGTTTTAGATGATGTTTCATTTACAATCGGTAGAGAAGACAAAGTTGCTTTCGTTGGTTCAAACGGACTTGCAAAAACAACATTATTTCAGATTATTATGGGACAGATGGAACCTGATGAAGGTGATTACAAATGGGGTATCACAACAAGTCAGTCATACTTCCCTAAAGACAACACAAAAGATTTTGACTGTGACGATGTAATCGTTGACTGGCTTACACAGTATTCAGAAATCAAAGATGCCACATACGTTCGTGGTTTCCTTGGTAGAATGCTTTTTGCAGGTGATGATGGTGTTAAAAAAGTTAAGGTTCTTTCAGGTGGTGAAAAAGTTAGGGTTATGCTTTCAAAACTTATGATTAGCGGTGCTAACGTTTTAGTTATTGACGAACCTACTGACCATTTAGACATGGAAAGTATTACAGCCCTTAACACAGGCCTTATTAAGTTTCCTGGTGTACTTTTATTCTCATCAAGAGATCATCAGGTTGTTCAGACAACTGCAAACCGTATTATGGAAATTGTAAACGGCAAGCTTATTGACAAGATTACAACTTATGACGAATATCTTGAAAATGACGAAATGGCTAGAAAGAGAACTGTTTACACAACTGAGGGAATGGATATAAACGACTAATTGCGAGGTGAGTAATATGCGACCAACTACTATTACTTTTCCACCGGAGGGTATTGAACCTCTTGGTATAATTGAATTTGTACATGGTATGTGTGAAACGCGAAAACGTTACGAAAAAACTTTACAGTATTTTAGTAATTGTGGTTTTATTTGTGCCATTTCCGACATAAAAGGGCATGGTGAAAATATTTTAACCACTGATGACTTGGGCTACTTTGGTCACGAGGGCTACAAAGGACTTGTCGAAGACGTTCATCAATTTACAATGTTTCTAAAAAGAGAATATCCTAATCTTCCACTTATTATTGTAGGACACAGCATGGGTTCTCTTATTGTAAGAGCTTATTTGAAAAAGTTTTCTAACGAAGTGAATGCCGTCGTTTTAAGTGGTTCTCCTTCTGATAATCAGCTTGCCAGCTTTGGCAAACGACTAATTCGATTTATGGCTCTTTTTAGAGGCTGGAATTACAGAAGCCCAATGATTGAGAAAATGGTTAATGGACCTTTTGAAAAACCTTTTATGAAAGAGGGCATCGTAAATGCATGGATTTGTTCAGATAGAGATGTTGTTGAAGAATACAACAAGGATCCGTTATGTGGCGTGACTTTTACTTTAAATGGTTACTATGCACTGTTTAGTTTGATTCAAACAGTATACAGCAAACTTGGTTGGTCCAAGAAAAATCGTGATCTTCCTGTAATGTTTGTTTCAGGTGAGAATGATCCTTGCAGACAAGGGGACAAAGCTTTCAAGAAGGCTGTTTTACACTTTAAGCATTGTGGCTTTCCTAATACTTTTTCTAAAGTATACAAAGGTATGCGACATGAAGTATTTAATGAAAAGAACGCTTCGGAAGTTTATGAAGACATACTTAAGTTTTTGGAAATCAAGGCTGGCATTGAAGATATTAGATATCAGGACTAACATTAACTGCTTTATGTTTATCACTGCAGAAAGTAGTTACAATAGAATAAAATCATATATGAAAAAGGGTTGCAAAAATGCAACCCCTTTTTTCATATAGCCACGCAACAGGATATTAATTTTTCTAGTAATTTCCTAATATTTTCATATTAAGGGCTTCTGCATTAATACCGCTTAAAGCATTAATTGCTCCTGCCTGATTTGCTTTTCCCTCAAATTCAACGTAGAATCTGTATTCCCACTTCTTCTCAGGTACAGGTCTTGATTCTATACGTGTCATATTTAAGTCATTGTAAATAATATGAGACAACATCTGATATAAAGTACCGCTTTCATGTGGCATCTCAAAACTGATACATATTAAATCAGCATTAACTCTTGCTATTCTCTCTCTACTTATGATAATGAACTTTGTTGTATTTGTATCATTGAAATTAATTCCTCTATGTAATATTTCAAGTCCATAAATTTCTGCTGCATTAGCACTTGCTATACACGCTCTTGTCTTGTCATTCTGTTCTGAAATATATCTTGCACTAATTGCTGTATTAGCAAGATTCACTTTTCCAAAACCATGTTCCTCAATAAATTTATTGCTTTGCATGAAAGCCTGTGGATGAGAATATACCTCATGAATATCCTCTATTCTTGAACCTTTTAAACCACAAAGACAATGCTCTATTTTTACATCGAATGTATCAACAATATAATTAGAGAATTCAACCAGCAAGTCATACACATCTGTTACAATTCCTGCAGATGAATTTTCCATTGGTAAAACTGCGTAATCAGCCTTGCCGTCTCTTACATACTTCATTGCCTCTCTAAAAGTTGTTACATTTAAGTATTCAGCCTTATCTCCAAAGTATTCTGTAGCTGCCTGCTGGCTGTAGGCGCCCGGAATTCCCTGATATACGACTTTTGCACCATCCATTGGGATTTTATCAACAATATCAAATCCAATGTCGTTATTTACCCCTTCTTCTGTTAGAAGCTTATACTGCATCTTTCTGCTCATTGCCATTATCTGTTCAAACAATTCTTCCACACCATGAGCATAAAAATCACTTGAGGCTTTGTTTTTTAATGTTTTAATTTTGTCTAATTCTCTTTGTCTGTCAAGAACAGCCTTACCTGTTCTTAATTTGTATTCAGCAACGTCTTTACAGACTTCCATTCGTCTTTCAAATAAGCTTACAATCTCGCTATCAATTGAATCAATTTCTTTTCTACTTTCCTGTAAATCTTTCATGTATACGTTAAAGACCTTTCTTTCGTTGTTTAATTATCTGTCTCCTCTGAAATTTTCGGACAACCACCACAACCACTGCAACCGCCACTATTAGGACTTAAGTCCTCTAACAACTGAGTTACTGTTTTATTTAAAATAGGATGTGTCCAATATGGTGCAATTTGTTTTAATGGTTCTAACACAAAAATTCTCTTGTGCATTTCCACATGTGGTATCTTTAATTCTGGTAAATCCACTATCTGGTTTTCGTAAAAAACAATGTCTATATCCAATGTTCTTGGACCCCAGTGTATTTCCCTGGTCCTACCTTCAAAAGCTTCTATTTGGTTGACTTTTTTCAGTAATTCTTCAGGTGAATACAATGTTTCTATTTCAATACAACCATTTAGGAAATTGTCCTGTTCAACAGGCCCATAAGGCTCAGTTTCTATATAATTTGATACTACATTAACTCTGCAGTTATCATCGTCATACAAACTGTCCACTGCACAATTTAGGTGTTCTTCCTTGTCGCCCATATTAGAGCCGATTGATAAAATTGCCTTGCTCCATTTTCTGTTGATGGAAATTGCAACATTTCCAAAAGGCAACGGTATAGGTGCCTGTGGTTTGTATATTGTAAAATCCACTTCTCTGATTTTCGGAAATGTTTTTAACAATTCTGTTGTACACTGCCATGCCGCAGCTTCTATTAAATCAAATCTGTTTTTTGTTAGAAATTTATTTATAAAGTCGCAAACCTCAGCATAATTAACAGTTTCATTTAAATCATCAGTATTGCCTGCAACACTTATGTCTGTATATAAGTTAGCATCAATATAAAATTTCTGACCATTTATTTTTTCCTGTTCCTCACAGCCATGGTATGCAAATACTTCTAACTGCTTAATTTTAATACAATTTTTCATTTCTTATCGCCTTTGCCATCATTAATGCCTGATAGTTTTCTTTTACATCATGGACTCTGAAAATACTACAGCCTCTCTCATATCCCATAACAGTTGTTGCAACAGTTCCAGCCATTCTGTCATTCTTATCTACGTCCAGTGTAAGTCCGATAACTGACTTTCTGGATGTTCCAAGAAGCACAGGATAACCAAGTTCTTTTAGCCTGTCCACATGTTTAATAATCGATAAATTCTGTGCATAATCTTTTCCAAAACCAACGCCCGGATCTAATACAATCTGTGAATCCTTTACTCCAGCTTTGTGGGCAATGTCAATTGATTCCTTCATTTCCTTTAAAACATCTTCCACGTAGCTTTCATAGTTAGTATTATCCTTATTATGCATAACACATGCAGCAACTCCTGATTTTGCTACTAAATCAGCCATATCCTGCCTGTCCCACTTAAATCCCCACACATCATTAACCATGTCGATTCCGGCTTCAACTCCGGCTTTTGCCACATTAGTTTTGTATGTATCAAGGGATACGCATACATCAAATCTTTCTTTTATCGCATTAATAACCGGCACAACCCTTTCTATTTCTTCTTCATCACTAATTAAAGTATAGCCCGGTCTTGTTGACTCACCGCCAACATCAATAATTCTTGCACCGTCCTTGATCATTTCTTCAGTGTGCTTTAAAGCTGCGTCCATGTTATTCCACTTACCACCGTCAGAAAATGAGTCAGGTGTTACATTTAAAATTCCCATAATAATAGGATCGTTATCTAAGTCAAAATTATATTTTCCAATTTGCATTTATTTTTCCTTTACTCTCTATTAATTATTTTTGTAAAAAAGAATATCACCTACGATACATTACACAAAAAATGCGTGCCTATTAAGCAACTGTTTTTATCTTCTGCCATATGATCCATGATAAGAAGTCTAATTACTTTTCCATTAAATGAAGAATGTCTCTTCTTAAACTGCTGTCTTCTTCAAAAGCGCCTTTTGCTGAAAAAGTAATTGTTTTACTACCTGGTTTCTTAATTCCTCTTGCTGACATACACATATGCTCAGCCTCAACCATAACCAATACCCCCTTTGCATTTAAGCATTCTTCAATAGCATCGGCTATCTGATTTGTCATTTGTTCCTGAATCTGCAATCGTCTTGCAAAAACTTCCACTGTTCTTGCAAGCTTGCTTATTCCAACAACTTTTCCATTTGGAATATAAGCAATGTTTGCTTTACCATAAAAAGGCATCAAATGATGTTCGCAAGTTGAGTAAAATGTAATATCTTTTTCAATAACTACATTTTCATTATCACATGTAAAAGTCTTTGACAGATGCTCCATTGGATCTTTGTCCATACCTGCACATAACTCTTCATACATACGTGCAACTCTGTTTGGAGTATCCACTAAACCCTCTCTACTTGGATCTTCACCGATACCTTCTAATAATAATTTGATTCCCTGTTCTATTTTGTTTTTATCAAACATCAGTCAATCTCTCCTTCCGGCTTTAACTGCTTGATTAATATCATTTAGATGTGATAAAGAGCCAAAAGCTAATATCATATCTGATTTTTTACTGTTTACTAAATCAATTGCCTTCTCTACAGCCTGATCTATACTTTCTACATACTGAACATTTTGGTTGTATTTAGAAATTGTATTAGCCAACTTCTTTCCATCTAATGCTCTGGCATTATTGGGTGTAACAGTTAAAATATTTTCTCCTTTGTTTGCAATAAGACCTGCTTCCTTCTCAAAGTCTTTATCGGCCAACACTCCCATTATAAAGGTAATTCTTTTATTTGTAAAATACAAATCAATACATTTTACCAATTCCTCTATAGCTCCGGGATTATGTGCGCCATCAATTACAAATAATGGTTGCTTTGAAATTATTTCAAATCTTCCCTTCCAGACTGCATTTTCAATGCCATTTTTTATATATTTTTCTGTATTGTAACCCTTTTTTTCAAGAATTAATGCAACCTCAATTGCTGTTGCTACATTTTTTCCCTGATAAGTTCCAAGCATTTTTAGATTAGCTTTATATTCTTTTCCATTGGAGGCTCTGTAAGTTACAATATTTTCTCCATTACCCAAATACAGCTGTGCTTCTTTAGCCATAACTATATGGGAATTCTTTTTTTCAGCTTCCTCCCTTATTACATCGCATATTTCTTTTTGCTGTTTTGCTACTACAACGGGACAGTTTGCTTTTATTATGCCCGATTTTACCCTTGCTATTTCTTCAATTGTGTCACCTAAAAAAGCTGTGTGGTCCAAGGAAATATTAGCAATAATACTACAAAGAACCTTATGGAAAACATTTGTGGCATCTGTTGCACCACCCATACCACATTCAACTAACACAATATCACAATTCTTTCTTTTGAAATATTCAAAAGCCAAAGCCGTTTCAATTTCAAAAGGTGTTGGATGAAATCCATAAGTTTTAGCAATGTAATCACATTTATCCTTAATATGAGTGATTATTTCTCCTAAACTGTTTGGCTCTATGTTTTGGTTATTAATCTGAATAATCTCATCTTCTTCAAAAACTGCCGGAGAACTGTACCTACCTACTTTGTAGCCTGCCTCCATTAGAATACTGTTTAAAAAAGCCATTGTGGAACCTTTTCCATTTGTACCTGCAACATGAATACACCGATATGTATTCTGTGGATTTCCAATAGATTCCAAAGTAGATTGCAAAGGAGAAAGGCCATGATTTAAATTTCTCCTGCTCATGGCCCATTCTTCATTTATAGATTCTCGATTTGCCAATGGATTGGCTCCTTTCCATGCTGTACTAAAAATGCATTTGCCTGTGAAAAATGTCTGCATCCAAAGAAACCATGATACGCAGATAATGGCGATGGATGTGCACACTCTAGTACAAGATGTTTGTTACGATCAATCATACTTGCTTTATTTCTGGCATTTCTACCCCAAAGCATAAATACAACTG
>OLOJ01001484.1_pt1 | contig 21646 bp, 20 predicted proteins | sample 1672251 | NCBI WGS metagenome assembly OLOJ01 (sample SAMEA3136664, study PRJEB25190) | human gut metagenome | biome: human gut; feature: human-associated habitat; material: faeces | place: Austria | collected 2013 | reverse complement strand
CAAATATAGATGATTTGATTCTCAGACTTCGTCTGTTTACTCACCCCGGCAAATTCCTATTTATCTATTTGTATCAAAAAAAATACTTGACTTCTCCACCAGCTATGATATATTTGTAATCACTTGCTTTGATATTCAAACTATTTTAATTCAAAATAATATTATTTCAAAACAATAAGATTTGAAAATAAAAACATTCACATAGAGTATCAGAACGAAGTGATCAGAAGTAATCATATGAGCAAGAAAAGGAGAAAGTGATGTTTGTCAAAATAAAAGGGACAGGCTCCTGCCTTCCTGAGAAAGTGCTTGATAATTTTGAAATTTCTCAGTTGGTAGATACGAACGATGAATGGATTCAGAGTCGTACCGGAATCAAGAGCCGGCATATTGCCAGGGAAGAGACAGCAGTTTCTATGGCAGCGAAAGCGGCGAAGAGGGCATTGGAAGATGCACAGGTTGCGGCAGAGGAGATTGACCTTCTCATTGTGTCAAGTGTTTCGTCTGAACAGCTTTTGCCATGTACAGCCTGCAGTGTTCAAAAGGAGATTGGTGCTGTGAATGCAGCAGCATTTGATTTAAATGCGGCATGTTCAGGATTTATAGTAGCTTATCAGATGGCAGCCGGACAGATTAAGGCCGGGCTTTCGAAAAAAGCGCTGTTGATCGGTGTAGAATGTCTGTCGAATATCGTGAACTGGGAAGACAGAGGTACCTGTATTTTATTTGGTGATGGTGCCGGAGCTGCGGTTGTCAGTGCAGATGAAGATGGGAATATAGATGGAAGAGGAAACATTGAGATTCTTTCCGTACTTCATTCCGATGGAAGCAGAGGCGAAGTACTTACCTGTCAGAATCCGACGGGAAAGAGAGCCGATGGTTCTTTAAAGGGTTATGTGGCGATGGATGGCAGAGAGATTTACAAGTTTGCAGCCAGACAGGTTCCTGTTGTAGTGAAGGAAATTCTTGAAAAGGCAGGAAAGTCTGTAGAAGAAGTTGATTTATTTGTTCTTCATCAGGCAAACCGAAGAATTGTCGAGGCAATCGCTAAGCGGTTAAAGCAGCCAATTGAAAAGTTTCCGATGGATATGATGCAGAATGGAAATATGTCTTCTGCGAGTATTCCGGTGCTGCTTGATGAATTAAAGAAAGCCGGAAAGTTACAGCCGGGAATGAAGATAGTTGTTGCCGGGTTTGGCGCAGGCCTTACATGGGGCGGCATGTATTTAGAATGGTAAAAAGGTAATTCCCGGAATTTCCGGATTACATAAAGAAGAAAACAATGTAAGAGTATAAGAAAGAATGAGGTTTATATTATGTTTGAAAAAATTAAAGAATTAATCGTGGAATCTTTAGGAATTGAAGAAGACCAGGTAACAATGGAAGCATCTTTCAAAGAGGATTTAAAAGTAGATTCTCTTGACCTTTTCGAGATGGTTATGAGTCTTGAGGATGAGTTTGATGTAGAAATCCCTACAGAAGAGTTAGAGAAGATGGAAACTGTTGGAGACGTTGTAGAGTACATCAAAGAACATAAATAGGCAGAGGGACAAAGAATGAAAACAGTGATTACAGAATTGCTTGGAATTGAGTACCCGGTAATTCAGGGCGGTATGGCATGGGTTGGAACAGCCGAGCTTGCCGCCGCTGTTTCCGAAGCCGGTGGACTTGGAATCATTGGTGCGGGCGGTGCACCTGCTTCTTGGGTGGAAGAACAGATTCATAAAGTAAAGGAAAAAACAGATAAGCCATTTGGCGTGAATCTGATGTTATTAAATCCAGAGGCAGATGCGATTGCCGAACTTCTTGTAAAAGAGGAAGTAAAGGTAGTAACAACCGGTGCAGGTAACCCGGAAAAGTACATGGAAGAATGGAAGAAAGCCGGTGTGCGCGTCATTCCAGTTGTAGCAAGTACTGCTCTTGCAAAGCGAATGGAAAAGGCTGGTGCGGACGCGGTTATCGCAGAAGGTACCGAGTCAGGCGGACATATTGGAGAGATAACAACAATGGCATTAGTACCACAGGTTGTTGATGCAGTAAATATCCCTGTAATTGCAGCCGGCGGAATCGCAGACGGAAGAGGAATGGCAGCCGCATTTATGCTTGGCGCAAAGGCTATCCAGATGGGAACGATTTTCGTTGCATCTAAGGAATCCATCGTAAGTGAAGCCTATAAGAATAAAGTAATTAAAGCAAAAGATATTGATACAAAGGTAACCGGAAGAACAACAGGACATCCAGTTAGATGTTTAAGAAATCAGCAGACAAGAGAGTATTTGAAGTTAGAGCAGGCAGGCGCTTCCTTTGAAGAACTTGAGAAGCTGACACTTGGCGGTCTTAGAAAGGCGGTTGTTGACGGTGATGTCATTCATGGAAGTGTGATGGCAGGCCAGATTGCCGGTCTTGTAAAGGACAGCAGAAGTTGTAAGGAAATTATCGAAGGAATCTGCAGAGAGATGAAGAACGTTGTTCTTTCACAGGCAGAGAATATCGGGAGGTAGAGTAAATGAGTAAAATAGCATTTCTTTATCCGGGACAGGGAGCACAGGTCGCAGGAATGGGTAAAGATTTTTATGAAAAAAGCCCACTGGCAAAAGAAGTATTTGATAAGAGCTGTGAGATTTTAGGACAGGATATGAAACATATCTGTTTTGAGGAAAATGAACTCCTTGACAGAACGGATTATACACAGGCTGCATTAGTTACTACCTGTATGGCAATGACAAAAGAGATTATGGCAAGAGGGCTTACACCAGACATGACAGCCGGGCTTAGTCTTGGAGAATATTGTGCGATTACAACAGCAGGCGGCATGGAGCTTGAGGATGCTATTAAGATGGTGTGGCTCCGCGGAAACCTCATGCATAACGCAGTACCGGAAGGTAAGGGCGGTATGGCCGCTGTACTTGGTCTTTCTGGAGAAGCGGTAAATGAGGCGATTGCATACATGGAAGGTGTTTACGTTGCAAACTATAACTGTCCGGGACAGATTGTTATTACCGGAGATAAGGAAGCGGTAGAGAATGCAGCACCAGCTTTAAAAGAGGCGGGAGCAAAACGTGTCATTCCATTAAATGTAAGCGGACCATTCCATTCCATTTACTTAAAAGAAGCAGGAGAGAAGCTTTATCAGGCACTTTCCGAAGTGACATTAGGAGAGTTAAAGATTCCTTATGTGACAAATGTGGATGCAAGTATCGTGACAGATACGACAAGAACAAAAGAATTATTAAAAGAACAGGTTTATTCCTCCGTTTTATGGGAGCAGAGTGTGCGTGCCATGATAGCAGACGGTGTGGACGTTTTCGTAGAAATCGGTCCGGGAAAGACTTTGAGCGGTTTTATGAGAAAGATTGACCGTAACGTAAAGATGTTCCGAATCGGAACGATGGAAGATATCGACAAGACAGTGGAGGCTATAAAGGAGTTATAGATATGTTATTAGAAGGAAAAACAGCAATTGTGACCGGCGCGTCCGGCGGAATCGGAAAAGCAGTTGCCATCGCGCTTGCAAAAGAAGGGGCAGCAGTAGCCGTACATTTTCACGGAAATGAAGAAAAGGCACTTCTTGTAAAAAAAGAAATTGAAGAGGCAGGTGGAAAAGCAGAAATTTTCCGTGCCAATGTTGCAGATTTTGAAGAATGTAATGCTTTAGTAAAAGCGGTAGCCAAGACATTTGGCAGCATTGATATTCTTGTAAATAATGCAGGAATTACAAAAGATGGTCTTTTAATGGCTATGAGTGAAGCAGATTTCGATAATGTAATAGATACGAACTTAAAGGGATGTTTCCAGATGATTCGTTTTGCGAGCCGTCGCATGATGAAGCAGAGATATGGAAGAATCATTAATGTAAGTTCCGTTTCCGGCGTCGCCGGAAATGCCGGTCAGGCGAACTATAGTGCATCCAAAGCAGGAATAATTGGATTAACCAAATCCGCAGCAAAAGAATTAGCGTCCAGAGGAATTACCTGTAACGCTATTGCTCCGGGATTCGTAAAAACAGAGATGACAGATGTACTTCCTGATGAAGTAAAAGAAAATGCAAAGAAACAGATTCCACTTGGCCGTTTTGCAGAGCCGGAAGATATTGCGAATGCAGCAGTATTTTTAGCTTCTGACAAAGCGTCTTATATTACCGGTCAGGTACTTTTAGTGGATGGTGGTATGGTGATGTAAGTGAGAGAAAGGATTTTTCTGATATGAAAAGAAGAGTAGTAATTACCGGAATGGGTGCTGTGACTCCAATCGGAAACACATTAGACGAATTCTGGAATGGAATTAAAGAAGAAAAGGTAGGTATCGGAGCTATCACAAAGTTCGATACCGAAGATTATAAAGTAAAGATTGCAGCCGAAGTAAAAGATTTCAATGTAAAAGAAAGACTTGATAACAAGGCAGCAAGAAGAATGGAAGTTTTCTCCCAGTATGCCGTAGCTGCATCAAGAGAAGCATTTGCCATGGCAGGTCTTGATATGGAAAAAGAAGATCCATACCGTATCGGTGTTATCATTGGTTCCGGTATCGGCGGTCTTTCCAGCATGGAGAAAGAGCATGAGAAAATCATTACAAAGGGACCAAAGAGAGTGAGTCCAATGCTTATTCCTTTAATGATTTCCAACATGGCAGCAGGAAATGTAGCGATTGACTTAGGCTGCAAAGGCAAATGTACTGACGTAGTAACTGCCTGTGCGACAGGAAGTAACTCTATCGGAGATGCCCTTCGTGCCATTCAGTACGGAGATGCCGATGTTATGCTTGCCGGTGGAACAGAAAGCAGTATCACACCAGTTGCCGTTGCTGGATTTACAAATCTGACTGCACTTTCCAGTGAGAGCGACCCGTTACGCGCGTCTCTTCCATTCGATGAGGCAAGAGGCGGATTCGTTATTGGCGAGGGAGCTGGAGTTGTTGTATTAGAGGAATTAGAACATGCGAAAAAGCGTGGGGCAAAGATTCTTGCAGAGTTAGCCGGATATGGTTCTACCTGTGATGCCTTCCACATCACTTCTCCTGCAGAGGACGGAAGCGGTGCAGCAAAAGCAATGGAACTTGCCATGGAAGAAGCAGGTGTAAAACCGGAAGAAGTAGATTACATTAACGCACATGGAACAGGAACCCACCACAACGATTTATTTGAGACAAGAGCTGTAAGACGTGCCTTTGGTGAGAGCGCAGACCATTTAAAAATGAGTTCTACAAAGTCAATGATCGGACATTTGCTTGGAGCAGCCGGAGCGGTAGAGTTAATCGTTTGTGTGAAGTCCATCGAAGAAGGCTATATCCATCCAACCGTAGGAACAACCAATCCTGGTGAGGGATGCGATCTTGACTATGTAATTAACGGAGCAGTAGAGCAGGAAGTGAATGTAGCCATCTCCAACTCTCTTGGTTTTGGAGGACATAATGCTTCTCTTCTTGTAAAGAAATACGAGGAGTAGACAGATATGGATTATCAGCAGATTTTAGAATTAGTAAAAGAAGTATCAAAAGCAGGGCTTACGAATTTTGAATATACAGAGGGTAATATCCGCATTGCCATGAGTTGTCCACAGCCAGAAGAAAAAATCGTTGTGCCAGCTTCAAACATTGCGTTACAGGAAGCCATTGGTGTCAGCGCAAACAGCGTGAATGGTGCAAATACAGCCGGAACAGAGGGAGTTGCAGCTGCACAGTCACAGGCAGCAGAAGCAGTCGGGGAAAAGGGTGGAAACCTCGTAAAATCCCCGTTAGTTGGTACATTTTATGCAGCACCTTCTGAAGATGCAGAGCCTTTCATAAAAGTAGGGGATACTGTAAAGAAAGGGCAGACTTTGGCCATTGTTGAGGCAATGAAGCTTATGAATGAGATTGAGAGCGAATTCGATGGTGTTGTTACGGAAATTCTTGTAGAAAATGAAGAGAATGTGGAGTATGGACAGCCGTTATTCAGAATTCAGTAATATTGATAAGGTATGAATTTAAGTCTGATTTTCTCAAGTTAATAAGTCAGAAGCTTTAACAGAAAGTAAAAACAGGTTTTTATAAATATAAGTAAAGCAGTAAACAGGTTGGAAGAAAATTATGAGATTAGGAATTAAAGAGATTGAACAGATTTTACCACACAGACATCCATTTCTCTTAGTTGATTACATCGAAGAGATGGAACCAGGTGTCAGTGCCGTAGGATATAAATGCGTAACATTTCATGAAGACTTTTTCCGTGGACATTTTCCACAGGAGCCAGTTATGCCAGGTGTTCTTACTGTAGAAGCGTTAGCGCAGGTAGGGGCAGTTGCCATCCTTTCCTTAGAAGAAAATAAAGGAAAGACAGCATATTTTGGTGGAATTAATAAATGCCGTTTTAAAGGGAAAATTGTTCCGGGCGATAAAGTAAAGCTTGAGACCAAAATCGTAAAACGTAAAGGCCCGATGGGTGTGGGAGAAGCCACAGCCTATGTGGACGGAAAAGTAGTAGTAAAGGCAGAATTAACTTTTATGGTTGGTTGATTTTTCATCAGAATAAGTCTTAAGGAAGATAGATAGAACATAGAAATAGCATAATTTTAGGATAGAGAATTGTGGCAGAAGTTGTCGCAATAAAGATAAAAGGAGAACATAATGATTCGGAAAATATTGATTGCAAACAGAGGAGAGATTGCCATCCGCATCATCCGTGCTTGCAGAGAGATGGGAATTGAAACTGTTGCAGTGTATTCCGAAGCAGACCGGGAGGCACTTCATACACAGCTTGCCGATGAGGCGGTCTGTATCGGACCTGCTGCAGCAAAAGACAGTTATCTGAATATGGAGCAGATTATCAGCGCAACGATGATTACCGGTGCGGATGCCATACATCCGGGATTTGGTTTTTTATCAGAAAACAGCCAGTTTGCGAAACTGTGTGAGGCCTGCCACATTACTTTTATCGGTCCGGACTCTGATATTATTGCCCGACTTGGCAATAAGGCAGTAGCAAGACAGACAATGGTAGATGCTGGTGTCCCAGTAATTCCAGGATGTCAGAAGGCGCTTACTGATGTAAAAGAAGCGTTGGAAATTGCAAAAGGAATCGGCTTTCCAGTTATCGTAAAGGCCGTTCTTGGTGGCGGCGGTAAGGGAATGCGTGTCGCTTACAATGAGGATGAGTTCGAAAATGCATTCTTAATGGCGCAGAAAGAATCCGGACTTGCTTTCGGTGATGAGAGCATGTACTTAGAGCATTTTGTAGAGAATCCCCGCCATATAGAGTTTCAGATTCTTGCCGACAATTATGGTAATGTCATTCATTTGGGAGAACGCGACTGTTCTGTGCAGAGAAATCATCAGAAAGTCATTGAGGAATCCCCATCTGCCGTAGTAGATGAGGAACTTCGTGAGAAAATGGGACAGGCAGCTGTTCTTGCAGCAAAGGCAGCAGGATATAAGAATGCAGGAACGATTGAATTTCTCCTTGAAAAAGATAAAAGCTTTTACTTTATGGAAATGAACACTCGTATCCAGGTAGAACATCCTGTCACAGAATGGGTTACAGGAATCGACTTGATTAAAGCACAGATTCGAATTGCTGATGGCGAGAAACTGAAATGGAAGCAGGAAGATATCCAGATTACCGGTCATGCCATTGAGTGCCGTATCAATGCGGAAGACCCATCAAAGAACTTCCGTCCATGTCCTGGAAGAATTACCGATATGTATCTTCCAGGTGGAAAAGGTGTTCGTATTGACAGTGCAATCTACAGTGGATGTGAAGTATCCCCATACTATGATTCTATGATTACAAAGCTCATTGTATTTGCGGCAACGAGAAAAGAAGCAATTGCAAAAATGCATCGTGCATTAGGCGAAGTTATCATCGAGGGAATCACAACGAATATTGATTTCCTTTATGAGATTATGGAACGTCCGGATTATCAGGAGGGCGATTTTACGATTCAGTATTTGGAAAAGGTGCTTGAAGAACGTAGTCAGGAAATCAAAAAGTAAGATTCACATCTTATTTTGTATTTTTGAGATGTATTTCCTATCTATTCGGCTGACGTAGTTCGCCATGTAGCTTTCATTTAAGCGAAAGCTTTTGTAAATTAGATGTACATCTTGCAGAAACATTTTCCAGACATGTTCTTGAAGAGATGGGAAAAATAAATAGTCAGCGGCCCGTAATAAAAAAATAACAGGTTTACCTGTTATGTACGAAAGGATTTATTTATGAAATTAAAAAGTATATTTAAGAAAACACCCGTCACAAAGCCGGAAGTAAAAGAAGCTGCCAGCAAGGTAAAGCCAGAAGTTCCAGAAGGACTTTTAAAACGCTGTAATAAATGTGGAAAGGGTATTTTCACAGAAGATTATAAGAAGAATTTATATATTTGTCCAAAGTGCGGAGGCTACCTTCGTATGCCAGCCCAGAAAAGGATTGCATTTTTAACAGAAAAGGATTCTTTTGAAGAATGGGATACCGGGCTTACAACAGAGAATCCTCTCCATATGATTGGGTATCCAGACAGAATCAAATCCCTGCAGGAAAAAACAAAGTTAGATGAGGCAGTCATCACAGGAAAAGCTCGCATCGGAGCAAATGAAGTTGCTCTTATGGTCATGGATGGGCGATTCCTTATGGCAAGTATGGGTGAAGTCGTTGGTGAAAAAATTGCAAGAGGTGTAGAACGCGCGACAAAAGAAAAACTTCCTGTCATTATTTTCACCTGCTCTGGTGGTGCGAGAATGCAGGAAGGTATGACCTCTCTTATGCAGATGGCTAAGACTTCTGCCGCATTAAAACGACACAGTGACGCTGGCTTACTTTACATTACAGTTCTCACAGATCCGACAACAGGCGGCGTTACCGCAAGTTTTGCTATGCTTGGCGATATCATTTTAGCAGAGCCAAAGGCACTCATCGGATTTGCAGGCCCGCGAGTTATCGAGCAGACCATTCACAAGAAGCTGCCGAAAGGATTCCAGCGTTCCGAATTTCTCTTAAAACACGGTTTTATTGATAAAATCGTTGAGAGAAAAGATATGAAAACGGTGTTGGAGAAGATTCTTACAATGCACCGTTTAACAGCAGAAGGGGTAGCGGAGAATACAGGCAATAATGCAGTCTTCAATGATGGTGATATTACAGTGGCATCAGAACAGGAAGTAGGTCAGACAGTTAAAATAGTGAAAAACTCCCGCAAACAAAAACTTTCCGCAACACAAAAGAAACGTGCATCAGAAAAAACAGCCTGGGAGCGCGTCCTGACTTCCCGTGAAAAAGACCGCCCAGTTGGTGAAGATTATATCAGCGGATTATTCGAAGAATTTATCGAATTCCACGGAGACAGAAACTTTGGCGATGATGCCGCCATCTGCGGAGGTATTGCTTATTTTCAGGGACAGCCGGTAACCGTTATCGCGCAGATGAAAGGAAAAAGTACCTCAGAAAATATTGAGCGTAACTTTGGGATGCCGGAGCCAGAAGGCTATCGTAAAGCACTTCGTCTTATGAAGCAGGCCGAAAAGTTCCACCGTCCAATCATCTGTTTTGTTGATACACCGGGAGCTTTCTGTGGAATGGAAGCCGAGGAACGAGGTCAGGGTGAGGCAATCGCCAGAAATCTCTATGAAATGTCTTCCTTAGAGACCCCAATTCTTTCCGTCTTAATCGGAGAAGGCGGCAGCGGCGGTGCGCTTGCCATGGCAGTAGCCGATGAAGTCTGGATTCTTGAAAATGCAGTTTATTCTATTCTTTCTCCAGAAGGCTATGCGGCTATTTTATGGAAAGATGGCAGTCAGGCAGCCCGCGCAGCCAAAGCAATGAAACTGACTTCTTATGATTTATACAAAGCAGGTTTTGTTGAAAAAATTATTTCAGAGCCGGAATCCTATACATTAGATTCAATGATGAATGTATTTGATAATTTAGAAGAAAATATCTCCGCATTTTTAGAAAACAGCAAGGAAATGACAGAAAAAGAGAGAGTTGAGGCAAGATACCAGCGTTTTCGCAGTATGTAGGGAACGCTTTATAAAGAACTAATATGATTCACATCAAATAAAATGAAATGTCAGTGATGTCACATTAGTATTTCACTGAATTAGTCAGTTATTTGAGTTTTATGTTGATATAAACATAGAAAATAGAATATTAGTACTTATAGGAGAATATAACTTATGAAGAAAAACTTATTTTCTATTGGAAAAAAACAAGTAAGAGTTCCAATCGTACAGGGTGGAATGGGTGTTGGTATCAGTCTTGGGAGGCTTGCCGGAACAGTTGCAAAAGAAGGTGGAGCCGGAACAATCTCTGCCGCACAGATTGGTTTTAAAGAACCAGATTTTTATGAGAATCCCATAGAAGCTAATAAACGTGCCATTCATAAAGAAATGCAAAAAGCGAGAGCGATTTCACCGGATGGAATTGTTGGCTTTAATCTTATGGTAGCCATGAACGATTATGAAACCTATGCCCACGAAGTAATTGCAGCAGGAGCTGATTTTATCGTATCAGGAGCAGGTCTTCCCGTAGATCTGCCTGCGTATACAGCAGACAGCGATATTGCGATTGCCCCGATTGTATCCACACAGAAATCCGCTCGTGTTATTTTAAAATTCTGGGATAAAAAATATAAAAGAACCGCCGATTTTATTGTGATAGAAGGACCGATGGCGGGAGGACATTTAGGATTTCATAAAGAACAGTTAGAAGAATTTACTCCAGATATTTATGGAGAAGAAGTAAAGAAGATTATTACCGTAGTACAAAAATACGAAGAAAAATACGAGAAAAAAATACCTGTCATCCTGGCAGGAGGCATTTATGACCATGCCGATTATGAGAGAGCATTTTCTCTTGGAGCAGACGGGGTGCAGATTGCGACCCGATTTGTGACAACTGAAGAATGTGATGCAGATGAACACTATAAACAAACCTATATTCAAGCAGAAAAAGAAGATATCGTTATCGTAAAAAGTCCGGTCGGAATGCCGGGAAGAGCAATCAGAAACACATTTTTAGATAAAGTAAAATCCGAAGGAAGGATACCGCCGACGAAATGTCTTCGCTGTATTCATACCTGTAATCCGGCAGAAACACCGTACTGTATCACAGAAGCACTCATCCATGCAGCCAAAGGAGAGACAGAAAATGCCCTTTTATTCTGCGGAGGACGCGCTTATGAGGCAAAAACAATCGAAACAGTAAAAAAAGTAATTGATTATTTCTGTAGTTCTTGTATATAATGATAATAAAAGAAGATAAAGTCCATAATTGTATACAAATATAAAGAGTTACGATGGAATTTAGGAAGCATCCCAGTTATCATAAATGCAGATCTTTATAAAGGCCAGATGATTTATAGGGTTATCATGCGATAAAAACGATACGGTATTAGATAAGGTGAGAATATAGGAATGAACGATGTAAGAGAAACGATAAACACAATGTTAGTAAAGACTTTCCACGAGATTTTAGAGCTGGAAGAGAAGGCAATCATCACAGATGAATTTTCCGATATCAGTAACAATGATATGCATATCATAGAAGCCATCGGTCTTGGAGATGGTGCACGCATGAGCGTAGTAGCAAAGCGGCTGAATATCACTGTAGGTTCTCTCACAACATCCATGAACAGTCTGGTGAATAAGGGGTATGTGGCAAGAGCCAGAAGTGAGAAAGACAGACGAGTAGTTAATGTCTATCTCCTCGAAAAGGGAATTGCTGCCTACAAACATCATGAAGAATTTCATGAGAAAATGTTAGATGCTATCATGGAAACATTAAGTTCGGAAGAACTTGTTGTCTGGGCGAAGTCCTGTGATCGTCTGACACAGTTTTTAAAATCTTACGACAAAAGCCACATTAAAAAGGCCAAATAAAACAAAAAGTGAAAAAAAGAGGAATAATTCGATACCTGTCTGCATAAGTTTATAATGCAGACAGGTATTTTTTTGTATATCACAAAGCGACTTACTAAAAATAATAATTTCTAATAAAAATTCTAATATACTAAGAACTATATATATAATGATTAAGTTTAAAATACAAAATGTCTCTGAATATGATACAAAATAAAAATTAAACAAAAAATAAAAAAATAAATGTAGTAAAACGACAAAAAACTATTTATTTTTATTCAAGTGTAGTGTATAATGTAGAAAATACGAAAAGTAATATCAGAATAAGCAGGGGGAAAAGTTATGTTATCATTATATTCTTTAATATGGACGTTTTTAATTAGTTGTCCGATGTTACTCCTCATATTTATTCTGAGAAGGCGATCAGATTATTTAACAAAGTATGGAGTTACGTTTATTTCGATTCTTTACATATTTTGTACGGTAAGAATGCTATTTCCGATAGAATTTCCGAGTCATCAGAAGGTGATATGTGATCCGTATTTGTACTCATTTCTTATGAATTTATATGCTAAGTCAGAAGATATTCATAAGAAGATTGTTATGGCAGTTATTCTTACAATATGGATAATTGGTATTATCATAGCAGTTGTTCACAAGATGAGAGAATGGAATAAGGTAAAGGGATATCTTATAAAAGGGACTTCCCAAGGAGATGGAGTAGCAGAGAAAATTTTAAGAGAAATTGATTCAGAATGTCCGATTAAGATTGAGTATAATCTGGCAATTGCAGAACCATTTATTAAGGGACTGCGACATCCAGTTATATATCTTCCACAGAAGGAATGTAACGAGAAAGAATTGGAATTTATTCTCATGCATGAATATCTTCATTGGAAGAGAAAAGATTTGTGGAAGAAGTTTATAATTAATATTATAGGAATGATATTCTGGTGGAATCCATTGGCATATTTACTTTGCAAAGATTTAGACCAGATTATAGAATTAAACTGTGATAATGCGATGTCGAAGAAATACAGTGAGATGGATACCCTGTATTATCTGGATACACTGACTTATATGGCAGGTGGCAGAAGAGCGAACTTTGATAAAGTTTCCTCAAATACATTAGGATTTGTAAAGAAGCTTGAAGTAAGACCATTAAAGCAGAGATTTCATTATGTGATGTTTAAGAAGGATGATAAGAGGACACAGAGAAAGATGAATTTGTTTATCTTGGGTGTGAGTGTTATTTGGTTTGTTGCATCTTATTATTTTATCTTACAGCCAGAATATTCTATACCGCAAATGGATGTACAGGAAGATAATACACCGTTTATTACGGATGATGAAAATTCTTATTTGGAAGAACAAAAAGATGGAAGTTATATCTTTCATTATGCAGGATTTACAGATAAAGTTTCGAAAGAAGATGTAGAGAGTGGAGGTTATGAAGGATATCCAATTATTAAATATAAAGAAAAGTAAGTTTGTCATTCAAAGAAAAGGGATACACATATGTAGTAATAATTCACCGGGTAATTGTTGAATTTTTTCGTATTTTATTATATGATATACTTAGTATTAAACAATGAAGAAAAGGGGTATATCATGAAAAGAAAAATTCCAAAGATTACCAATAGTGAGAAACAGATATTAGAAGTATTATGGGATGAGGAGAAGCCTCTTACATCTTCAGAGATTGTAGGAGTTTCTGATGATAGAACATGGAAGGCAAGTTCTGTCCATTTATTGCTGAATTCCCTTTTAAATAAGGATTTGGTAGAAGTTGCCGGTTTTAAGAAGACAACGAAGAATTATGCCAGAACTTTCCAGCCAACAATGACAAGAGAAGAATATTCAATTAATCAGCTCCGTCAGGAGCAGAGAAATACGAGCCGTACATTATCCAGACTATTTAACGCATTGTTAAAGGATGAGGAAGATGACGACTTATTAAAAGAACTTGCAGATATGGTAGATTCCAGAAGAAGCCAGATTCGAAAAGACTGATAGGCAATACTGCACATACGTTTTTACATTTCTCTCCGGTTATGAATATAAATACACATTACGATAAGTTCAATAGAAATCTATTGAAGTAATACAAGTTTATAGAAGTAACCCCTATTATAAAGTTTATGAATAGAAGGAGAGATAATGATGAGAAAAGCAAAATGGAAAAGAGTAGTAGCGGCAGGTGCGATTCTTATGAGTCTTGGAATGGTATTTCCGGCAGCAGATATTCAGGCAGAGGAAGTTGACTTTGGACCAGGAATTGTAGAAATCGTGGATGATGATAACATTAGTACCTGTGCAGATCGGATTACCGTAGTCTATCGTATTCATAATGGAAGACGACAGAAACGCCGTTGGAATCGAACACAAGGTAAATGGATTGACAAAGACTGGATTGATCTTGGTCCAGCATAGAATTTAAAAGTAACTACATAAAGATAATAGGGCTTATTTCCCGGCTACATTTGTAGCCGGGCTTTTTTATATCAGATTTACAGCCCAGAATTTATTCAGAAAGCTCTTCCCATTTGTCGTAGAGTTCCAGGAGTGCAGCCTCATTTTCCTCAAACTTCGTATTCAGCTCCATAAGCTTCGCCACATTAGTAGCATTCTCCGGAAGTGCCATTTCTTCCTTTAACTGGTCGTTTTCTTCTTCTAAACGGCTGATTTCCTTTTCTGTTTTCTTTAAGTCGTTAGCACGTTTACGCTGTCTGGCAGCTTCCTCGCGGGAACGCTTCCAGTCTTCTTTCGCTTTTTCTGAAGAAGGAGCCGGAGCGGCATCTGTGGCGGAAGTAAGCGTGATGTTATCGCTGTCCGCTGAGATGTTTCCAGCCTCTTTTTGTTCTAAGTAATAGTTATAGTTGCCTTTATAGTTTACGATGCCTTCTGGGGATAAATCCAGAATTCTGGTGGCAGTCTGGTTGATGAAGTAACGGTCGTGGGAAACGTAGAATACGGTTCCTTCGTAATTGTTGATGGCTTCTTCCAAAATCTCACGGGACTGGATATCTAAGTGGTTGGTCGGCTCATCAAGAATAATGAAGTTGGCATTAGAAAGCATCAGCTTTGCAAGGGAAACACGTCCTTTTTCTCCACCACTTAAGGTTCCGATCACCTGGAATACGTCTTCGCCAGTAAAAAGGAAGGCGGCGAGTACGTTACGGATGCGGGTGTTTGTGAGCTTTGGATACGCATCGGAAATCTCATCAAAAATCGTTTTGCTATCGTCTAGTACGTGCTGTTCCTGATCGTAGTAGCCGATGGAAACTTTAGAGCCATACCGGATTTTACCAGAGTCGGCGCGAAGCTGGCGGTTGATGATTTTTAAGAGGGTAGTCTTTCCCGTACCGTTTGCTCCGAGGAGGCCGACAACTTCCCCTCGTTTAATCTGCACATTTAAATTGCGGAATAAGGCTTTGTCACCAAAAGATTTGGAAAGTCCCTCAATTGTAAGTACATCATTACCGCTGAGGACTTCTGGTTCTAAAGTGATACGCATCTTGCTGTTTAAGACAACGGGTTTGTCTACGAGTTCAAGTTTACTGAGCATTTTCTCACGGCTTTCCGCACGTTTGATGGATTTCTCACGGTTAAAGGAGCGGAGTTTTGTGATTACTTCTTCCTGATGGTGGATTTCCTGCTGCTGGTTCATGTAAAGCTTCATCTGTGCATCACGCTGTGCCTTTTTCTTTTCGGCGTAGGCACTGTAATTGCCGTTAAATACCTGACTGGTTCCGCGCTCAATTTCGATAACCTTATCCACAACTTTATCAAGAAAATAACGGTCGTGGGAAACGATTAAAACGGCACCACGGTAGTTAGAAAGGAAAGTCTCTAACCAGCGAATGGATTCCATATCAAGGTGGTTGGTCGGCTCATCGAGTAAGATCAGATCCGGGTGCATTAAGAGAATACGGCTTAATGCGACACGGGTTTTCTGACCACCGGAAAGGGTATGGATTGGTGTGGCAAACTGGCTTTCATCAAATCCAAGTCCCTTTAATACGCCAGTGATTTCACTTTTCCAGGCATAGCCGTTTGCTTTTTCAAAACGGTCTGTCAGGCGGGAATAGCTTTCCATTGCACTTTCTAATGCTTCACCGGATAAGGTACTGATGTCCTTTTCAAGCTGGCGAATCTTTTTTTCCATCTCGATAATCTCTTTTTTGGCATCGAGCATCTCTTCATAAATACTGCGATGAGAGCTTACATCAATAACCTGAGATAAATAACCGTAGGTAGAGCCTTTCTGGAAAATAACTTCTCCGTTGTCTGCCTCATATTCTCCAGTAATGATTTTAAAAAGGGTAGTTTTTCCGGCACCGTTAATACCGATAACTGCTGCTTTTTCCCCTTCATTAATTAAAAAATTAACATTATTTAATACGGATTTGCCGCCGAATGCTTTTTCGATTTTCTGACAGGCTAAAATCATAATAACCTCCAAATTAGTTATATTGTTGTTGCATTATTATAAAGTAGAAATATTTCTGATGTATTTTATCATGAAAGAAAAAATAAGTAAATAAGTGTTATAATTTTTAACAATCTTATTTGACATTAAAAGAATTTTTGTATATAATTGATTCATTAGAGCTTAAGAATGGGAATTTTTTATCAAAGGGAGGAACTTATGCCAGATAGTAAAACAGTTGTAAAATCAGGAAGTGAAAAGTCTATTTCTCCGGCAGTGATAAAAAGATTGCCCCGGTACTATCGGTATCTTGGAGATTTACTGAAGAATAATGTTGTTCGTATTTCCTCTAAGGAACTGAGTCAGAGAATGAACGTCACTGCTTCCCAGATTCGTCAGGATTTAAATAATTTTGGCGGGTTTGGTCAACAGGGATATGGTTATAATGTAGAGTATCTTTATAATGAGATGGGCAAGATTCTTGGACTGGATAAGACGAATAATATCATTATCGTAGGTGCAGGTAATCTTGGACAGGCGTTGGCGAACAATCAGGATTTTGACAGTAATGGATTTAAGATTATCGGGCTTTTCGATGTGAATCCAAGATTAATTGGTATGACAGTGCGGGGCGTGGAAGTATATGATATCGACATGCTGGAAACATTCTTAAAAGAACATGAGGTAATGATTGCCGCATTGACATTGCCGAAGTCGAAGGCAACGAAAGTTGCAGAACAGTTAGTTGATTTGGGAATCAAGGCATTATGGAACTTTGCGCCGGTAGATTTGCATTTTCCAGAAGAGATTCTGGTAGAGAATGTACATCTTGCAGAGAGTATTATGACATTGTCTTATCGAATCCACAGTCACAATCAGTAAGTATAAAGTTTATATTGCAGAAGAGAACGAAGAGATGAGAAGCTGTGTTGTAAGAAACAGATTTTCATCTCTTTTTGCTAAAGGGTGTTTGCATACAGATGGTGATGCAAAGCTTGCTGAAAGTATTTTTCAAATATGTTCTGGAACGATGCAGTTCAACAATATGCTGCATTCTGTATCTTAGAATAAGAAAGGGATAGTTGTTAGAAAGTAGGAGGTTAAATAATGCGTTACGTTGCTTCAAGGGAAGAAATGCAAAATATTGATGCGTATAGTATAAATAACGTAGGGATTCCAGGTATCGTTTTGATGGAAAAGGCAGCACTTGCATTAGAGGAAGTCTTTTTGGAGAGAATACCGACAGATAGCAGGGTGCTGATTGTTACAGAAAAAGGGAATAATGGAGGTGATGGACTGGCGCTGGGAAGACTTCTGTTAGAAGAAGGCTATACCGTAGATTTTTATGAAATCGGAGTCATTCCACATGATTCAGATTCCCATCAGATTCAGAAACACATTTTAGAGCAGATGGAAGCAGATTTTTTGATGAAGTTTCCCGATGAGGAGTATGATGTTATCGTAGATGCCATTTTTGGCGTTGGATTAAAGCGAGAAGTGGCAGGACGGCACAGGGAGGTTATTGAGCGCCTGAATCAGATGGAAGCACTGAAGGTTGCGGTAGATGTTCCGTCTGGAGTCGATGCCTCTGCCGGACAGATTCTTGGTATTGCATTTGAGGCGGATATAACGGTCACTTTTGGGCTTCCTAAGGTGGGACTGCTTCTTTATCCAGGGGCAGATGTCAGCGGCGAAGTCATTGTAAAGGAAATCGGTTTTCCGAATAAGGCGGTTGAAGAAATCGCCCCGCAGATGGTTTCTTTCACAACAGATGACCTGGAACTTTTGCCGGAAAGAAAGGCATGGACGAATAAAGGAAGTTACGGGAAGGTTCTTCTGATTGCCGGCTCCAAAAATATGGCAGGGGCCGCCCTTTTGAGTGGAACAGCGGCCTATAAGAGCGGAAGCGGTCTGGTACGCATTTTTTCCTGTGAGGAGAATCGTGTGATTTTGCAGGAAAAGCTTCCAGAGGCGATTCTTACGACTTATGATTCGGAAGAAAAGGCATGGGAACTATTACCGGAATCTCTTTCGTGGGCATCTGTTATCGGAATCGGACCGGGAATTGGACAGAGTGCATTTGCAAGTAAGTTAGTAAAACAGGTTCTTACATTAGGAAAGGCGCCGCTTGTTATTGACGCAGATGGGCTTAATAATCTGGCGGCTTTGTTACAAGAAGATACAGAATTAAGGCAGCTATTTCATGAATATGAAGGCGGGATGATTCTTACCCCGCATTTGAAAGAAATGTCCAGATTAACTGGAGAAGAAATTGCAGAAATTCGCAGCAATCTGCCAAAAGCGGCTGCAAGTACTGCAGATAAGGGACATGTTATCGTGCTAAAAGATGCAAGAACCATTGTGTCCGATGGAAGCGTACCTTCATACATTAATATGAGCGGAAACAATGGAATGGCAACTGGTGGAAGCGGCGATGTATTAACAGGAATTATCTGCGGTTTTCTTGCCGGAGGACTTGACATTTTGACAGCGGCACGACTTGGTGTGTACTGTCACGGTCTTGCCGGAGATGCTGCCGCAAAAGAAAAGGGATATTATAGTGTTCTTGCCGGAGATTTACCGAATTATCTCGAAACTATTTTGAAGCGGAAACATTTTCCAGAAGAAATATAAAAAACAAAGGAAATCATCAGAATACTCATGACGTTTGCTGGAAATACTTCATTTAGAAAGAAAAGTAAAATGGAGTGAGTGAAAATGATGATAAAACGTGGAGATATTTATTATGCAGACCTTCGCCCGGTCGTAGGTTCCGAGCAGGGAGGTGTCCGTCCGGTGCTTATTATTCAAAATGATGCAGGCAACCGTCACAGCCCTACCGTAATCTGTGCGGCGATCACAAGCCGGATGAATAAAGCAAAACTGCCGACTCATGTGGAACTGTCTACGACGGAGTGTGATATTACAAAGGATTCGGTTGTACTATTAGAACAGATTCGTACAATTGACAAACAGCGTCTAAAAGAACGGGTATGCCATCTTGACACAAACACCTTAAAGAGAGTAAACTATGCCTTAAAAATCAGTCTGGAGCTGATTACATAAAGGACAACACAAAGGAGTAATAAAAATATGAATTTTGAACCAGCAGAGAAAATGAAGAATTTTGAAGCAGGAATTTTTCAGATTTTAGATGAGAAAAAGAAAGAATTGCAAAAACAGGGAAAGAAGATTTACAACTTTTCTGTAGGAACACCAGATTTTGAAACACCGGAATGTGTGATGAAAGCGGTATCCGAAGCCTGCCTTCACCCGGAGAATTATCATTATTCTTTAGGCGAGACCGATGAGCTTTTAGATGCGTTAGCAGCACGTTACAAAAATAGATATAATACGGACATTGCGAAGAATGAGATTATGTCTGTATACGGCTCTCAGGAAGGAATGGCACACATTTTCCTGCCACTCATTAATCCGGGAGATATCGTGCTTTTACCAAACCCAGGATATCCAATCTTTTCAACAGGCGCATTTATCGCACAGAGTAATCAGTGGTTTTATCCGCTGACAGAGGAGAATAACTATCTTCCAGACTTTGATGCCATTCCTGCGGATGTAAAAAAGGCAGCAAAAGTGATGGTAGTATCCTATCCAGCCAATCCAATCTGTAAGACAGCACCAGACGAATTCTACGAAAAGTTAATTACATTTGCCAGGGAAAATAATATTTTAATCATTCATGATAATGCATACTCAGATATTATTTATGACGGAAGAGAAGGCAAGTCTTTCCTTTCTTTCAAGGGAGCAAAGGAAGTCGGCGTAGAATTTTATTCCCTGTCAAAGAGCTATAATTATACAGGTGCGCGTATGTCCTTTGTCATTGGAAATGCACAGGTCATTGAAGTGTTCAAACGTTTCCGTTCCCAGATTGACTATGGTATATTTCTTCCTGTACAGGCAGGTGCAGTAGCGGCATTAAAATCCGATGATGCTGCCGTACAGGAACAGTGCAAAAAATATCAGGAAAGAAGAGATGCACTGTGCGAAGGACTTCGAGAGATTGGGTGGAACATTCCAGACAGCGAGGGAACTATGTTTGCATGGGGGCCACTGCCGGACGGCTATACGAATTCCAATGAATTTGTTATGGAACTTATGGAGAAAACTGGCGTGATCTGTACACCAGGAAGCAGTTTTGGAAGCCTTGGTGAAGGTTATGTCCGTTTTGCTCTCGTACTTCCGCCAGAAGAGATTAAGAAAGCAATTGCGAGCATAAAAGAGTCTGGAATATTAAAATAATTGAAAAAAGATTTCGGTATATTCATTAACACGCTCTGGTACAGTAGCTGATTTTGGAGAATATTGTACAGATTATAAAATAGCATGTTTGTCAATATGCCAGCACAGTAGCCTTTTTATGAAAATATAAAAAATAAAAAAATGGGTGTAAATCGAAAATTTTTGTGGAAAGGTAAATCAGAAAGATAAAGCCAGAATACTTGACTACATAATAAAACGGTGATAAACTTAAAAAAGTTATGCCTATAAGAGTATTTAAATATCATAGAGAAGTGAGGAGAAGATAAAATGTCAGGACATTCCAAGTTTGCGAACATTAAACACAAAAAAGAAAAAAATGATGCTGCAAAAGGTAAAATCTTTACTGTAATCGGTCGTGAAATTGCAGTAGCAGTAAAAGAAGGCGGTCCAGATCCAGCGAATAACAGTAAGCTTCGTGATGTAATCGCTAAAGCAAAATCTAACAACATGCCTAACGATACTATCGAAAGAGGTATCAAAAAAGCTGCCGGAGATGCCAACTCCGTAAATTATGTACAGAATACATACGAAGGATACGGCCCTAACGGAATCGCTATTATCGTAGAAACATTAACAGATAATAAGAACCGTACAGCAGCTAACGTACGTTCCGCATTCTCCAAAGGACGTGGAAATATCGGTACATCCGGCTGTGTATCTTTCATGTTCCAGAAAAAAGGACAGATCATTGTATCTAAAGAAGAATACGAAACAGATCCAGATGAATTTATGATGGTTGCATTAGATGCCGGAGCAGAAGACTTCGTGGAAGAAGATGACAGCTACGAAATTACTACAGACCCAGACGCATTTGGTGAAGTAAGAGAAGCCCTTGAAAAAGAAGGCGTACCAATGGCATCTGCAGAAGTAACAATGATTCCAGACAACTATGTAACATTAACAGACCCAGAAGATATTAAGAACTTAAACCGTACATTAGACTTACTCGATGAAGATGATGATGTACAGGCAGTATACCATAACTGGGAAGAAGAAGAATAGTTTAACTCCTGATTTGCCGCAGGCAAAATAAACGCTTCCAAAGAGAGCCGATCCCCTATATTTGTGACTTTAGTCGCTGCAGGTTGAATGTTCGCTTAACCGCTTGCA
>OLOJ01001452.1_pt1 | contig 21966 bp, 19 predicted proteins | sample 1672251 | NCBI WGS metagenome assembly OLOJ01 (sample SAMEA3136664, study PRJEB25190) | human gut metagenome | biome: human gut; feature: human-associated habitat; material: faeces | place: Austria | collected 2013 | reverse complement strand
AGACATCATTAATGTCAGTTATATTAACAAGTCACCAATGTATCTGTTAAGCCTTAATCTATGTGCTTCATCTACCAATAATGTATTTATTACATTATTTCCAACTTCAATAAAAGAACCAGAACCTTTAAACATGTTATCTACACTACTCTTACGTATCGAACCTTTAAGTTTAGATGCATATACCTGCCTTGGAGCAAGATTCTTTGATACATACTGTACAAATTGGTCTCTTTGAGTTAATTCAGACAATAACCGAATCGCAATAACACTCTTACCTGTACCAGGACCGCCTTCACAAATTATAGTTCGTTTCTTTTTATCTTTTTGGCATTGCTCGGAAAGCTGAATTACTTCTTCATAAACAACTCTTTGTTCATCAATCATAATGAATTCAGGATTTCCCTTAATCATAGAGGCAATCGCATTCTGTAAACTTTTGGATGGCTTGATTTTTCCATGATCAATTAGATAAAGAATTTCTTTATCATCACCATACTTCACTGTTTTTTTTATAAACTCTCTTAAATCAAAAACTTGACCTCTAGTAAATGCAGGCGCTTCTGAAGTAAATTCTAAATATTGATTATCATCTAAAGGGTCATTATCTCTTCTAACGTAATTGTGAAGATACGAACATGGTGATAATACAATATCATCCTTTTGAACAGATGTATTATAGTCTGATATTAACTGTGCATATGACCAAGCCTGATATGAAGGATGAACCACATTTCTATTCGCATGACCTGTAAAAGTATTAACCAAAGCAGTATTATCAACCTTTTCAAGTTTTTGCCACTGCTTTAACTCAATAATAACCATTCCTGGTTTATTTTTTTCATCATATCCAGAAATCATAAAGTCAACACGCTTAGCTGTTTGAGGAATATTATACTCAATCGCGACACCAGCATTTTCAGGAATAGTATTATCATTCAAAACCTTATACATATATTCCATTGAATTCATCCACGATTCAAATTCACTGTGAGGTGTATGCCTACCCATTTTTTCTAGTATTGTACTCTCAATCTCTTCTGCAATGGTATCCATCTCAACACTATTTAAAAAATCCTTTTTTAATCCTTCATAAACTAACATAAAAACAACCCTTTTCTGATACTTAAATAAATTATACACCCATTTAGTTACTATGTAATCTAACCAACTAAAAAGTAACAGATTATGTGTGCTCTAATGCCTCATGATACTCTTCTACACTACTATAATCACAAGGATCAACATTTATATGTTCATTGTTTGGATCAAATTTGTTCTCCCAAACCTTTCTTAAATCAAGAACATGCTGATACTGAAACATATTGTCATACTTAGATGGATCTATCTTACTAAAGATTCTTTCTGGATCACATTTCTTTATCCAATCTAATCGATCATTTAATTCAACTAAATAATCATCAACACTAGTAAATCTTTCAAATTAAAAGCCATTGAATCTATGTTGCGGATCATACGTTTCCTGCCAATTGTTTACTAAAGATTCTCTATAGTCTGCTTCTGTATCATAATCATCTACACATACATTTGTCTTTGTATTCGGATCATATTTATCTTGCCAACAAACCCTTAGTGCATCCAAATACCCTTTGCAAGTGGAATAATCATACTGATTTACATCAAATTGATTCTTAGGATTATATTTCTCAGCCCAACCATCCTGACGCAACATTTTACCAATCGCAAACCGCAGTATTCTCTTTCTACTTATCATATTCCTAAATTACTTTTCTTTGATTATATACCAAAAGAGCCGCCTTATTACAGGCGACTTAGATATCAATTTTATTATTCATCGTTAATTTGAGATTTCTGGAAAGCAACTATTTCAACAACTCCATAATTTCATCTTCACTCTTCGACAATGACTTAGAAATAAGCTCTAAACTCATCCCATTTGTTAGCATCGCTTTAATTCCTAGTTTCATTACTTGATTCATCTGCTCAATTTGCCTATTCACATCTTCAACCTGTTTATTGGCTTCTTGTAATTTTCGTGCCTCTTCTTGTATTTTTCTAGTTTCTTCTTTTGTTTTTCTAATCTCTTCTTTTAGTCTTTGAATCTCTTCAAGTTCAAGTTGTCGTTCCATTCGCTCTTCATTTTCATGTATTTTTTGAAAATCTTCTATTATTTTCTTCCAATAATCATCCGATCTTGTTTCTACATGCTTCTCTAACATTTTATTCACCCCATCCTTCTCTATCATCATCTTTATTTTACTATCACTTTATTAAATCATCGTTTCCTGTTCAAACATAACCCTAATCTATGTTAAAATTATATATTATTTCACAAATTTCAGTCAATAAAACTCAGAATGTTTTTCAAAAAAACTAACCATTCAGTTCAATTCCACCACCAATAAAAAAACTAGAATCATAAAGACTCTAGCTCTTTGTTTCCATTGGACCACTATGAAATTCTCTTTCAATATCTGGACTATATAGTTTACTCCATTCTTTTTTACCCAATATCTTCTTTGCCTCACTATTTAAATTAAAAAATATAGCATTTGGCACACAACAAGAAATGTCTAAATTATACTTAAACAATTCAAGTTCTGTATCCGTTATTGTTTTCTTTAAAATCTTAACATATAAAGAAACCATCTCTTCAAAATTAAGTATTTTAGGTATCATAATATAACACTCCATTTAATCCACTAATCTATCAGGAATTAATTCATTATTTTCATATTTGAAAACATATTGTTTGTTTAAATCTTTATTCTTTAATGAAAACCACACTTCACTATCTAACTGTTGAGTGATTGAATCCACATAATATGCTTCATCCTCAATTTGATCATTTGCACTTTTAATCAATTCCTCATCTGAATAAGGGATTGAAGTTTGAACTTCTTTTGTTTCCCTAAGCTCAGGTTGAGCTTGTGTACAACCAGTTAATAATAGTAAAACCAAAACTAATATTTTCATACAATTCTATACGTATTCTCCTTTGTGTTGATTTCAACTGTGATGTTATTACTAAAAGTGGCCTGTTGAACATGATCATTGATGATTTTATGTTCTACCATTTCTTCATTTTTAATTTTTTGATAAAAATCAAGGACAATATTGGCTCTAGTAATTCTATCTTCTATGGATAAACCATCTGAACCAAAATTACCATCCACATTATCATACGGTGCATTCCTTACCACATATGGAATACCCCCATTTAATAACGCATACAACATGTAGTCTTCTTGTTTTTTATCCATTGGCCAAGGCAAAATAAAACAATCATGATATACAAGATTAAATAAAGGTACAGGTATTCCCATTCTTTTCTCATTTTCATCTTTCATCATAAATTCATAAGGACCATAATGCGAAAATACAAGTTCTCGCATCGCCCAATCACTACACTCCTCACTTGAAGGTATGATTCCTCTATTTATCATATATTGAAAACAAGCCCTTCTATATTCCATGCACTCTTTTCTAGTCATCAAATGTTCTGGATTAAAACACTCATCCATTTCATTACAAGAGAAAACGTCTAAGTATACACAATCCAAATTAATATGTTTTAAGATTTCAGTGTAGTTTCTCTTTACATACTTCGGTGCTAGACTTGCACATAAGTAGTTTTGTCTTCCCCCAGCCCAATTGGCATGTTCAAACACTACACCATCCTCTAATTGAATGGCTTGGTTTTCATCATGTGTTTTAGCCGTATAGTAATAATCACGATACTGATCGTGTAAGCCAAATAGGTCATTTTGAGAACTTAAACTATCCTGTAAATTCTTTAAACCAGCCCATCCACCAGCTTCAATACATGCCGGCAAATAATCCGGATGACAATTGTCGTAGCCAGGATCTGCCCAACCATCCAAATGAAGATAAAGTTTGTTTGAACCTAATTCATGAAGATTTTGAATCATCTCTTTTACCGAATCAAAAGAATGAATTACATCCTCTTGCCCATTATAGAATCTAGAATCCTTTTCCGTATGTGCCTTAATACCCGTATGTACAACAGCACACTGTTGAAGATCTGATATTTTATGAAGATTTACTTCTTTCTCTTTTAAACTCTTAAATAAACCCGTTTCTTTAACATACTCTCGATAAATCTTACACGCACGATTATAATCCATATTACTTTCAAAAGAATATCGAACTACACGCTTATATCGCATCTTACCTAAACTTGTTAACCATACAAATTGAAGTCGTGTACCCCTATCATCATGATCAATTGTATATTTAGAATCCCAAGGCGTTTCATTGATTGCGATATACCCTTTTCCATTATTGGTTTGACTAAGCCAAGGCATATAGGCCGCACAACTAGTAAACTGACCATCAAAGGCAATATGACTATAATCATAATCATACCGATTCGGAATCAATAATCCTTGCATATAAGGAATGGTAGAATACCCATCCTTGTCTTCACACACAAAACTATCTGGAAAGTGAACCTCTTTAATATTTTCATCCACTTTGGGAATCCACTCAAAATAATAATGATTTGTGCTATCTTCTTGCCAAATATATGTATCAAAATATTTATAAGTACTATAAATACCCTTACCTAATCCTGTTGTTCTTTCTTCTGACTTGATGAAATCATCACTAAAATTTATTTTTTGATCATCTTTTGTCACATAAAACGAATCATGATTTCGAATCCAATTTTCCATACGCAAATACCTCATGTCTACTTAATTATAACACAATAAATATGTTATAATATTTTAAGAAAGTTGGTGCAACTATGGGCATTTATTTAAATCCAGATAGTGATCGATATGAAAGATTGTGTAACAGTCCCATCTTTGTAGATAAATCATTATTGATTGAATACACTAATCAGATTATCAACACTGAAAACAATTGTATTTGTGTATCTCGTCCAAGACGATTTGGGAAAAGTACAGATGCGAATATGTTGGTAGCTTATTATTCAAAAGGTACAAATTCAAAAGACTTGTTTAATACATTAAATATCAATCACTGTCCTTCTTTTCTTGAACACTTAAACAAGCACAATGTGATTCATTTAAACATACAAGACTTTTTAAGTACCACAAATTCAATTGATGAAATGCTCGTGAAAATCAATCGAATGATTTTAAAAGACTTGAAATTTGAATTTAAAGATGTCATAACTGAAACCGAAATCATCGATGCATTCAATGAAGTCTATGCGTATACAAAAAATAAATTTATCTTTATTATTGATGAATGGGATTGTATCTTTAGAGAATTCAAAGAAAACAAAACTGCACAAGAAACATATTTAGATTTCTTAAGGAGCCTTTTAAAAGATAAGAATTATATTGAAATGTGTTACATGACAGGAATATTACCAATCAAAAAATACGGAACTCACAGTGCCTTAAATATGTTTGATGAAATATCTATGACGCAACCAAAGCCACTGGCAAACTACATGGGATTTACCGAAGAAGAAGTATCGAATTTATGTCGAAAGCACAATGTAGATTATCAAAAAATGAAAGATTGGTATGATGGGTACCATATGACAGACTCCATCTCAACTTTTTCACCAAGATCTGTAGTTGCAGCTATTTCAAAACATGATTTTTCAAACTATTGGACTAAAACAGAATCTTTTGAAGCTTTAAAAATATATATCGATTTAAACTTTGATGGACTAAAAGACAATATTATTCAAATGATGGCAGGAAAAGAAGTATATATCGACACATCTTCATTTGAAAACGATATGTCCACGTTTGGTTCAAAAGATGATGTTCTTACATTACTGATTCATTTAGGATATTTGGGATACAATCAAAAAGATCAAACATGCTACATTCCAAATAAAGAAGTCATGGACTCATTCTTTACATCCATTAAAAATTCAGATTGGAATGCGACCACTAAAGCCATTCAAAACTCACGAAACTTATTAGATGCTACGTTTAATATGAATGAAACAAAAGTAGCTAATTATATTGAACAAGCCCATCTAGAAACTAGCCACATTCAATATAATGATGAAAATGCGTTAAGCTATACAATTGATCTTGCCTACTATGCCGCAAGAGATCACTATACTGTGATTCGAGAATTACCAACCGGTAAAGGATTTGCGGATCTAGCTTTCATCCCTAAAACAGATAAGCCAGCCATCTTGGTTGAATTAAAATGGAACCAAGATGTAAATACAGCCATTACACAAATCAAAGAAAAAAAGTATCCATCTGTTTTAGAAAAATACAAAGACAACTTATTACTCGTTGGTATTACTTACGACAAGAAAACAAGAAAACACATATGCAAAATCGAGCGATTTTAAGAAACATATAAAAATCGATGGAATAAAAGCCATCGATTTTTCTTATATATTTAACCAAACCAACTATTATCAGAAAAAATAAAAAAGCCCCTCCCTTTCAGGTGGACCAGTTCTAGCGTACTAGGTACGCCACTTACATGAGTAATATACCATATTTTTTAAAAAAATCAAGTAAGCTAAAAATAGATCCTCTATAGTCTAAAATCGGGTCTGAGAAACAAAAACAATTTTTCTAACTTGCAAATATACTTTAAATAAAGGTGTTTTGGTGAAAACGCAACGGTAGAACTTTTTGATGAGTCGCTCCTATTTCAGTTTTTATATAAAGCAGACGAACGAAATCAAAGCCCATTCTGAAATCTATAATTTCGTACCAAAGAATCAATGGTTTGACTACTTTGAGGATACTCAATATCATGGTTTTGAGTGTCGAGTGATTCAATTCAAAATTACAGAAGATACATATGAATACATTGTAACGAATCTAGATAAAGATGAATTCGTTATTCAGGATATTAAAGAGCTGTATCATCTCCAATGGGAGATTGAAACTAGTTATCGCGAGCTAAAATATGATTTAGGTTTAAACATACTGCATGCTAAGAAGCAAAACCTGATTGAGCAGGAAATCTATGCCAAGATGTTAGTTTATAGTTTCTGTAGTCGCATCACAAATGGAATTGATATTGCCAAGCAACAGCGTAAAAATAAATATCAGTTCGACTTTATCCGAGCTTTCCATATCATTCGGGAACATCTCAAAAGGGCAAAAGTACCTTCTTACATTTATGATGCGATTGCCAAGAAAATTCTACCTATTTGCAAAGACCGACAGAATAAAAGAAAATTGAATCCAAAAGCTTTAGTCTCCTTCAATTACCGTTTAGAGTGATGCTTATGACCATATGTCCAACGATGTAGCAGAAATGCTACACTTTTTGTCGTGAAAACAAATGAAAAGACTGCCTAGATGCATCAATCTAAACAATCTTGTCATTCTTAACTAAATAGCATTATCCATTACGATACTTTCTTTAATATTCTTATTTCATAAGGCTTAAACTCAAGTGCGTTATGAATATGAAGTTCTTCATTGGTTTCCATGTCGATGAAGTTACCTTGACCATTAAAACCTAATGTTTGAACAACACTCTTCATATTCATACAAATCCATAGACATTCCTTTTCATCTTGTCTTTGATAAATACAAGCCGTATTTGTGATACCAATCTGTGTATAGTCTCCATAAGATAAAGCGGAATGATTATGTTTCAAGTTGATTAACTTTTGAATGAAATCCGTTAACTCATTCCACTCAAACACTTTGATTTCCGGTCTAAGATCCGTATCATTCCAATTTTTTGTACCTTCCATACCCCATTCACTACCATAATAGATACATGGAATACCTGGCATTGTAAATAACATCGTATAAATTAAAGGCAATTGGTTTTTATCCTCTAAAATCGAGGCAACTCTTTCTACATCATGATTATCCACAAAGTTAAACAAATGCTTACCTGTATATAAACACCATAGATCTTTGCCGAATTGACGATTCAATGAATAAAGAATCTCATAGAAATTAGCTGAATTAAAACTCGAATACAATCCCTTATAACACTCATAATTTGTGACAGAATCCAACATATTCTCATTCATCCATTGATTATAGTCTCCATGTAAAGTTTCACCTAAAAGGAAGAAATCTCTACTTACATGATTGTGTAAAGTTTGTAGGAAGTTTTTATCCAAACAATATGCGACATCTAATCTTAAACCATCAATTTTAAATTCTTCTTGCCAGAAATCCACTACACTTAAAATGTATTCTACTACTTGTGAATTTTGAAGATTCAACTTCACTAAGATATCATTGCCTTCCCAATCCTGGTACCAGAAGCCATCGTTGTAGTGATTGTTTCCATTAAAATCAATATAGAACCAATCCTTATAAGGTGAATCCCACTTCTTTTCTAATACATCTTGAAACGCAAAAAAATCACGTCCCACATGATTAAATACGGCATCTAAAATGATCTTTATCCCATTTTCATGGAATTGATTTACAACTTCCTTTAAGTCTTCATTGGTACCCAATCTTGTATCTAACGTTTTAAAATCTGTTGTATCATAACCATGCGTACGACTTTCAAAAATAGGATTCAATAGAATACAGTCTATGTTTAATTTCTTTAAATGAGGAATAAAATCCTCTAATTTATGAATTCTATGTTCTAGAACATGATCATTCTCAAATGGCGCTCCACAAGCTCCAAAAGGATAGATTTGATAAAATACACTCTCATTCGCCCACATAAAATTACTCCTTTGTGATATCGCCTGCTTGAACATGAATTAAATCCATCAATGTCTTTGGATCCATCTCAATCTGCATACCAATCTTACCTGCACTAAAATAGATTTTATCTTGATTTAAACAATCCTTTTCAATAAAGGTACGAAATTGTTTTTTCATACCCAATGGAGAACAACCACCACGAATATAGCCCGTAATCTTATTGATGTCCTTCACATGAATCATCTCACAAGATTTGACTTCGGCTATTTTTGCGCACTTCTTTAAATCCAGTTCCTTTTCAACTGGAAGCATATACACTAAGTATTCCTTCGTGTTTGCCTGTGTAACTAAAGTTTTATACACAGCTTCCACTGGCTGATGTAACATATTCGCAACATGCACACCATCTACGGGATCACCATCTTTATGTTCATACGTATGCGCTTCATATTCTACTTTATGCTGATCTAAAAAACGCATCGCATTGGTCTTTTGAATCTTTTTCATGTTTGAAACTCCTCTAATAACTCTTTAGCCACCAAGAATTTCGTCTTATTCTGCTCCATCGCTATTTTTTCAATATAGTGATGCGCCTTGTCTTCACTCCAATGATAATTTGAAATCAAAACCAACTTACAATGATCCACCATCTTCAACTCTAAATATTTCTGTTCAAGCTTACTGATCTTCTTTTCATAAAGCTGGATTCGCCTATTCATACTCATAAGAATCTGAAATGCTTCATACAACAATTGCTTCTTGATGGGATACGACAGAACTATTATACCACTATCTTTACACTGATATGAAACTTGATCATAGATTTCCTTATTGCACACCAAAAGAACTTGCGTATTTAAACTCTTCGCAAAATTTAAAAGCCCGCTTGTCGTTTGCGAATATAAGATCACAACAATCTCAAAATGCGTATTTCTCAACTTATTTAACGCATCATTATATGTCTTTGACAGCACATATCGATAATTGGCCGTATTTTTTAATAAAGCTAAGAAATTCTCATTTCCAAGTACTAATACTTTACTTGCCTCCATACGCACTTACCCAACATAAATATCCACTACATCTTTTCCTAAAACTTGTTTTAACCAATCCGAATTCAAAGCATTTTCCTTTGCCTCTTTTAAGCTTTGAGGAAGCTTTTTTGTATCACTCGATACAATATCCGTACAAGGATCGGGTACCATGTTCTTTTCAATCCCCTCTAAACCGGCATAAATCAATAAGGCATAGGCCAAATAAATATTACAACTACAATCCGGACTTCTTAACTCCATACGATTTGTCGAATGTGTAGCCGGAATACGAATCAATTGATTACGATTCTGATACGACCAGGAAATATAGCCGGGCGCCTTATCCTTACCTAAACGCTTGTAGGAGTGTTTTGTCGGATTTAAAAAGGCTGTCATCTCTTCAATACGATTTAAAATACCCGCCATAAAAGGCATCAACAACTCTTCATGTTGATCCACACTCATATTAATATGCATCCCATTACCAGGCTGATCCTCTAAAGGTTTTGGTGAAAAGTCAGCTACTAAACCCTGCATATTCGCAATAGCTTCAACAACCCACTTAAATGTCGCCGCATTATCCGCTGCTTGTAAAGCACTTGAATAACGAAAATCAATCTCATTTTGCCCAGGACCCATCTCATGATGCGAAACCTCTGGATCAATTCCCATTTCCGATAATGTTAAACAAATCTCACGACGAACATTTTCCCCTTTATCTAATGGCGAAATATCCATATACCCCGCATGATCCAATGGAACATAGGTATTTTCTCCATTTTCATCCTGCTTAAATAAGTAGAATTCAAACTCTGAACCAAAGTTAACACTGATTCCCATACTTTTCGCTTTTAGGATTGCCTTCTTTAATATATATCGCACATCCCTTTCAAAAGGCGTTCCATCCGGATATTTAATATCACAATACATACGAATGACACTTCCATCCATACTGCGCCATGGCAAGATACTCATAGTGTTTGGATCTGGATATAAGAATAGATCACTATGCACTTCATCTAGAAAGCCATCAATGGCACTGGCATCAAAGCTAATTCCTTCCACAAATGCCCTTTTTAATTCGGTTGGCAAAACAGAAACATTTTTCTGTGTACCATACATATCAAAATAAGAAAGACGAATAAATCGAACGTCTTGTTCTTCACAAAAACTCAATACATCTTCATAAGTCATAAAATTCACCTCGAATAATTAATACACTATTTTCATTATGTTTTCAAATCATTTTACATTTTTTCATTGACAACACAAAATATCTGTTTATAATGAATGCATACATGGCAAGGACGCCAAAGAAAACATAGGTCAAACCTTAGTTTTTTTAGTGTCCTTGCCCATTTTTTATGTAAAGGAGAGCCATTATGAAATCGATCGTAGAAGAAATTTTTGGAAGTAAAGTTTTTGATGAATCTGTTATGCGAGAAAAGCTCGCAAAAGATACATATCGCGAATTAGAAAAAACCATTCGCGATGGAAAACAGTTAAATATCAAAATCGCAAACGCGGTAGCCCACGCCATGAAAGAATGGGCCTTAGAACAAGGTGCAACACACTATACACACTGGTTCCAGCCAATGACAGGAGTTACAGCTGAAAAGCATGATGGCTTCATCAATCCCGATAAAGATGGCAAAGTCATTATGGAATTTAGTGGAAAAGAATTAATCAAAGGTGAGCCAGACGCCTCAAGTTTTCCTAATGGAGGTTTAAGAGCCACATTTGAAGCAAGAGGATATACAGCTTGGGATCCAACAAGCTATGCCTTTATTAAAAACGGAGTTCTTTGTATTCCAACCGCTTTCTGCTCTTACTCAGGACACGCCCTAGATAAGAAAACACCACTACTTCGAAGTATGCAGGCCATTAATAAACAAGCCTTACGTATTGTGAAATTATTTGGCAATGACGATGTTCAAACCATTAAAACAACCGTCGGACCTGAACAAGAATATTTCTTAGTTGACCAGAAATATTATGAACAAAGAAAAGACTTGATCTATACAGGACGTACATTATTTGGTGCACCATGCCCTAAAGGACAAGAATTGGAAGATCATTATTTTGGAACAATCAAAAGTCGTGTTCAAGAATTTATGTCCGATTTAAATAAAGAGTTATGGAAACTTGGCATCTTGGCAAAAACTGAACACAACGAAGTAGCCCCTGCTCAACATGAATTAGCCCCAATTTTCACAACGACAAATATCGCAACAGACCACAACCAATTGACAATGGAATTGATTCAAAGAGTTGCGAAAAAACATGGATTGGTTGCCCTACTTCATGAAAAACCATTTGAAGGTATCAACGGTAGTGGTAAACACAATAACTTCTCTTTATCTACGGATACAGGAATCAACTTATTAGAACCAGGCGATACGCCTCATGAAAACGCACAATTTTTAGTCTTCTTAGCCGCTATTATCAAAGCTGTAGATGAACACCAAGACTTATTACGATTAAGCGTAGCCACTGCAGGTAACGATCACCGACTAGGTGCTAACGAAGCGCCTCCAGCTATTATCTCTATTTTCTTAGGTGATGAATTAACTGCGGTATTGAAGGCCATTGAAGAAGATAAACCATATGATGGAAAAGAAAAAGAATTGATGAAGATTGGAGCAACCGTTCTTCCTAAATTCCCTAAAGATTCAACAGATCGTAACCGTACTTCTCCATTCGCCTTTACCGGAAACAAATTCGAATTCAGAATGCCGGGATCTAACTCAAGTATTGCCGGATGCAATATTGTGTTAAATACAGTCATTGCGGATGAAATCGAAAAATTTGCGAATATCTTAGAAGCTACAGATGATTTTGACACTACATTACATGCCTTGATCAAAGATACAATCAAAAACCACAAGCGCATTATCTTCAATGGCAATGGATATGATGATTCTTGGGTTAAAGAAGCTGAATCTAGAGGCTTATTAAACTTAAAGACAACTCCAGATGCCCTTCCATACTTCAAAACCGATGAAAACATTGCCCTATTTGAAAGACAAAAAGTTTTATCTAAAGAAGAAGTGGAATCAAGATATGAAATTTTAATGGATGAATACGAAAAACAAATCAACATTGAAGCATTGACAATGTTAGATATTGCGAAAAAAGACATTTTACCAGCCGCAAGTAAGTTCTCTAAAGAATTGACAGATACAATCGCAAATAAAAAAGCCATCGGTATCGACTTAACCTATGAACTTGAAACGGCTAAAAAAGTCAGTGAATATTTAGCCGAAGCTTACCAAGCTATGATGACACTTGAAAACGATGTTAAAAAACTACATGAAATTGATGATTTTGAAAAATCAGCCTTCTATGTAAGAGACTTCATTATCCAAGATATGGCCTCATTACGAAAACCATGCGACGAACTTGAAGTCATTACTTCTAATAGTGATTGGCCATTTCCAACATATGGAAAATTATTATTTGGAATTCAATAAACCGGCATACGCCCGGTTTTTCCGTCTATAAAGGAGATGTAATTTATGTGTACAATTATTGGATATAAATCATTAAAAGTAACTAAAGAATCCATTCATCAAGCATTACTTGCGACATATACAAGAGGTCCAGACGATGAAAGAATTCAAGAAGTCGGATGTGGCTATCTAGGTTTTCAAAGACTATCCATCATGGGACTAAGTCCTCTTGGCATGCAGCCTTTTGTTAGAGATGGCAATTATGTGGTATGTAACGGCGAAATCTATGGATTTCGAGAAATTAAGTCCGAATTAGAAAAATCCGGCTATACATTTATTTCGCAAAGCGACTGTGAAATTCTTCTACCACTCTATGAAAAATACGGCTTAGACATGTTTAAAAAGCTAGACGCTGAATATGCCTGCATTATTTATGATGCCAAGAAAAACGATTTTATTGCCGCCAGAGACCCAATCGGAATCCGTCCATTATTTTATGGCTATGATCAAAATCATAATATCGTCTTTGCCTCTGAAGCCAAAAACCTAGTTTCCATTGTCGATCAAATCTTTCCATTCCCTCCAGGACACTATTATGCCGATGGCAAATTCACTTGTTACTTGGATATTACGAAGGTAGATAAAGTTGTAGATTCAGATTTAGAAACCATCTGTTCCAATATTCACGATAAATTAGTGGAAGGTGTCAAGAAAAGATTGGATGCCGATGCCCCACTAGGATTCTTATTGAGTGGAGGATTAGATTCAAGTCTAGTATGTGCCATCAGTCAAAAATTACTCAATAAACCCATTGAAACCTATGCGATTGGAATGGAAGAAGATGCGATCGATTTAAAATATGCCAAAGAAGTCGCTGACTTTATTGGCTCTAACCACCATGAAATCATTATTAATAAAGAAGATGTCTTAAATGCGATCAAACCCGTCATTCAAACTTTGGCTACTTTTGACATCACAACCATTCGCGCCAGCATTGGAATGTATCTTATCTGTAAAGCCATTCATGAACAAAGTAACATTCGCGTATTACTAACTGGAGAAATCAGTGATGAATTGTTTGGCTACAAATATACAGATTTTGCCCCAAGCGCCCAAGAATTCCAACTAGAAAGTGTAAAACGTGTACATGAACTTTACATGTACGATGTATTAAGAGCCGATCGTTGCATTTCCACAAACTCCATTGAAGCCCGTGTTCCCTTTGGCGATTTAGATTTTGTCAAATACGTTATGGCTATTGATCCACAAAAGAAAATGAATACGTACAATAAAGGAAAATATTTGCTTCGTCATGCGTTTGAAAAAGACGAAATTCTTCCTTACGATATCTTAATGCGAGAAAAAGCCGCCTTCTCTGATGCGGTCGGTCACTCATTAAGTGATGATATTAAAGAATATGCCGAAAAGCAGTATACAGATGCTGAATTTGAAGAAAAAATCAAACAATACAAATACTGTACTCCATTCACAAAAGAGTCTTTATTATATCGTGAAATTTTTGAATCTTACTACCCTGAACAGGCAGGTATGATCAAAGATTTCTGGATGCCAAATAAAAACTGGCAAGGATGTAACGTCAACGATCCGAGTGCTCGTTATTTATCAAACTATGGAGACAGCGGAAAATAGAAGGGTTGTGTAAATTATGAATTTTGAAATCGAACACGATGCCTGCGGTATTGGTACCGTAGTCCAAATCGATGGTAAACAAAGCTATGATGTCTTAGACAAAGCATTACACATTGTAGAAAAACTAGAACACCGTGCAGGTAAAGATGCCAGTGGTAAAGTGGGTGATGGAGTTGGTATTCTCCTTCAAATCAGTGATGACTTTTTTCGCAAAACATTAAAAAAAGACAACATCAAACTACCCGAACACTATGGTGTCGGTATGTTTTTCTTGCCAAGAAATAAACTGCTTTTAAACCAACACAAAAAAATGTTTGAAAAACTTGTCGAACAAGAAGGATGCACATTCATCACATGGAGAAAAGTACCATGTGATGATTCCATCTTAGGCCAAAAAGCCAAAGATTGTATGCCTAGCATTTACCAAGCTTTTGTCCAAGGCGATACAGATTTAGAACAAAAACTATATGTGATTCGACGCGAATTTGAAAAGAGTTGTAAAGAAACCTATGTGGCCTCATTAAGCAGTCGTACCATTGTTTATAAAGGTATGTTTCTCGTTTCTCAATTAAGAAAATTCTATTTAGATTTACAAGATGAAAACTATAAGTCTGCGATTGCGATCGTACACTCACGTTTCTCTACCAATACAACACCATCTTGGCAAAGAGCGCATCCAAACCGTTATATTGCCCACAATGGTGAAATCAATACCATCCGTGCCAACGTCAATAAGATGTTAGCGCGTGAAGAAAGTATGCATTCAAAATTCTTGGATGAAAATTCAAGTAAGATCTTACCCATCATCAATACTTCGGGTTCCGATTCTGCCATGTTAGATAACGCCCTAGAATTTTTAGTCATGAATGGCATGCCACTTGAAAAAGCCGTTATGATCTTGATTCCAGAACCATGGAAGCACCAAACCATGGATCAAAAGAAGAAAGATTTCTATCACTACTATGCCACTATGATGGAACCATGGGATGGTCCAGCCGCTATTTTATTTAGTGATGGACAAAAAGTCGGAGCTGTACTTGACCGTAATGGACTTCGACCAAGTCGTTACTATCTAACAAGCGACAACATGTTGATTTTATCAAGCGAAGTTGGTGTATTGGATATTGATGAAAAGAAAATCGTAAAAAAATCAAGACTTGAACCCGGTAAGATGTTACTTGTAGATACAAAGAAAAAGAAATTGATTGAAGACTATGATCTTAAAAATGAATATGCCTCTTCAAATCCATATGGAGAATGGTTAGACAACCACTTATTATACCTGAAAGATCTACCAGCTCCTGATAAAAAAACACACATCCACTCGCAACATGAAAGAGATATTCTTTATAAAGTCTTCGGCTATACCTATGAAGATGTAAAAGATATTATTTTACCAATGGCCCGCGTCAAACTTGAACCAACAAGTGCGATGGGTACCGATATTCCTTTGGCAATTTATTCCCAAAATCATTTAAGTTTATTCCATTACTTTAAACAACTCTTCGCCCAAGTAACCAACCCACCCATTGATTCTTTACGTGAAGAAGTTGTCACAGATACAACCATCTATATTGGCAGTGATGGAAACCTACTCCAAGATAAATCCGACAACTGTACCGTCTTAGAGGTCAACAATCCCATTCTAACATCACGCGATATGGATAAGATTCGTCAATTAAATCAGACAGGATTTAAAAATGAAACGATTTCTCTATTATTCTATCGTGGCACATCGTTAAAAGAAGCATTAGATAACTTATTTATTGAATGTGATAAAGCCTATCGAAATGGGGCCAACATTTTGATTCTTTCCGATAAAGGTGTCGATGAAGGTCATATGGCCATTCCTAGTCTTTTAGCTGTATCTGCCTTAGAACAACACTTAGTTAAGACAAAAAAGAAAACCGATGTATCCATCATTCTAGAAAGTGGTGAACCAAGAGACGTTCATCAATTCGCAACGATTTTAGGTTATGGTGCAACCGCCATCTATCCATATTTAGCGCATGAATGCATTGAAGAAATGATTCAATTAAATATGTTAGATAAAGAAGTCAACATTGCGATTGATGACTACAATGAAGCCATTTTAAAAGGCATCGTTAAAATTGCCGCTAAAATGGGTATTTCGACTCTTCAATCGTATCAAGGAGCCCAAATCTTTGAGGCCATTGGAATCTCTAAAGAAGTTATCGATACCTACTTCACAAACACCATTAGTGAAGTGGAAGGCATTACTTTAGAAGACATTGAAAAAGATTTGATCTATCATCATGATCGTGCTTATGATCCATTAGGACTTACAACCGATACAAGTCTAGATTCCATTGGATTCCATAAACTTAGAAAAGGTGATGGAAAAGAAGATCACTTATATTCTCCTGAAACCATTGTGAAACTTCAAAGAGCTACACAAACCAATGACTACGATTTATTTAAAGAATATTCGAACGAATTGAATTCAAACCATCAAAAACACCATTTAAGAAGTCAATTGCACTTTAAAAAGACAAGAAATTCAATTCCATTATTGGAAGTGGAAAGTGAATACGAAATCGTAAAACGCTTTAAGACAGGTGCCATGAGCTATGGTTCTATCTCTGAAGAAGCCCATACATGTATGGCCATCGCCATGAATCGATTGGGTGGTAAATCCAATTCGGGTGAAGGTGGAGAAAAACCAGAACGTTTAGGTACCGAAAAGAATTCCGCTATTAAGCAAGTGGCGAGTGGTCGTTTTGGCGTCACCGAAGAATACTTAGTCAGTGCCAAAGAAATTCAAATCAAGATGGCACAAGGCGCAAAACCAGGTGAAGGTGGACACTTGCCAGGCAAAAAAGTCTATCCATGGATTGCGAAAACTCGATATTCAACGCCAGGCGTATCTTTGATTTCCCCTCCTCCTCACCACGACATCTATTCTATTGAAGACTTAGCACAATTGATTTACGACTTAAAGAATGCCAACCCACAAGCTCGAATCAGTGTTAAGCTTGTTAGTGAAGCGGGTGTAGGTACGATTGCATCTGGTGTTGCCAAAGCCGGAGCTACCGTCGTCTTAATTTCTGGTTATGATGGGGGTACAGGTGCTGCTTCCCAAAGTAGTATTCACCATGCGGGTCTTCCATGGGAATTAGGTTTGGCTCAAGCTCATCAAAACTTAGTCGAGAACGGTTTAAGAAGTCGTGTTTTAATTGAAACCGACGGTAAGTTAATGACAGGAAAAGATGTTGCGATCGCATGCTTACTTGGAGCGGAAGAATTTGGCTTTGCGACTGCACCACTTGTTACTATGGGATGTATGATGATGCGTGTATGTAATCTAGATACTTGTCCTTTTGGTGTGGCTACACAAAACCAAAAATTAAGAAAGCGTTTCAAAGGAAAACCAGAATATGTCATGAATTTCATGTTGTTTATTGCGCGTGAATTAAGAGAAATTATGGCTGAGCTTGGCTATCACACAATCAATGAAATGGTGGGTCATACGGACAATCTAGAAGTGGATGAAGATGCGAATATGGATTACTCTAACATTTTAATGACACCTTACAATATTCATTATGAGCCAAAAGATACATACGATTTTGAACTTGAAAAAACGGTAGATATGAAGACATTGCTTCCTAAGTTTGAGCCTTATTTCAACGAGAAAAAGTCTCATGCTGAAACAATCTCAATTTCAAGTACAGACCGTACAGTCGGAACGATTTTATCCAGTATAGTCACAAAACAATTTAATAACACTCTACAAGACGATACATATATAGTTCATTGTAACGGTGGGGCTGGACAATCTTTTGGTGCCTTTGTACAAAAAGGAATCACATTAGATGTACATGGTGATGCCAATGACTATTTTGGTAAGGGCTTGTCTGGTGGTAAATTGATTATTCAACCAAAAAATGAAGCAAAATTTAAGCCAAATGAAAACGTCATTATTGGTAATGTGGCCTTATATGGTGCTACTAGTGGTGAAGCCTATATTCGTGGTATGGCCGGTGAGCGTTTTGCGGTACGTAACTCAGGAGCAAGTGCTGTAGTCGAAGGTGTTGGTGATCATGGACTTGAATATATGACAGGTGGTACCGTTGTGATTTTAGGTCAAACTGGTAAAAACTTAGCTGCCGGCATGTCTGGTGGTATTGCGTATATTTATGATCCTAACCATGATTTATATACGCGTTTAAATAAACAATTAGTCAATACGTATGAAGTGAGTGGTAAAGCGGATATTGAAACATTAACGCAATTATTAAAGAATCACTACAAATATACAAATTCAGATGTTGCCCAAAAGATTTTATCAAATCTTGATCATGAATTATCCAACTTTAAAAAGATCGTACCTAAAGATTATGAGAAGATCACAACATTGATTCAAGAATTAAAGGCCAAAGGCTATCATGATGATGAAGCCAGTCTTATGGCTTTTGAACAAGTACATGCTTAGAAAGGATGAAAGATTATGGGAAAACCAACAGGATTTTTAGAATATGAAAGACAAGAAAACGAGGCCATCCAACCTCTTTCTCGTATCACAAACTTTAATGAATTTCATCCTTTTTTAGATGAAGAAACAAGACGTAAACAAGGTGCGCGTTGCATGAATTGTGGCGTTCCCTTTTGCCAGTCGGCCATTAAGTTAAAAAACATGGTGACAGGCTGCCCATTACATAACTTAATTCCAGAATGGAATGATGAAATCTATAATGGCAACGATAAAAGAGCGTTATCTAGATTATTAAAAACCAATCCTTTCACTGAATTTACCGGTCGTGTCTGCCCTGCTCTTTGTGAAAAGGCTTGTTTGAATGGTTTAGACCAAGAACCAGTCACAATCAAAGAAAATGAATTGTATACGATTGAAACAGCCTATACTAACAAATGGATGACACCTTATGTTCCTAGTGTGCGCTCTGATAAAAAGGTCGCCATCATTGGTTCAGGGCCAGCAGGACTTGCGCTTGCGCATGATTTAAATCGAAGAGGTCATTCTGTGACAGTCTTTGAAAAAGAAGATCGTATTGGTGGTTTATTGATGTATGGCATCCCAAATATGAAGCTTGAAAAGAAAGTCATTCAAAGAAGATTAGAAATACTTTCGGAAGAAGGAATCATCTTTAAAACCAATGTGAATGTAGGTAAAGACATCACCAAAAAGGAATTAGAAAAAGAATATGATGCGATTGTGTTTGCGACTGGATCTAAAAAGGCTCGTGATCTAAATGTAAAGAATCGTGATTGTACAGGCATTTATTTTGCGGTGGATTACCTTACAAAGGCCACGAAACATTTGTTGGATAACACCGAAGAAATTTCTGCCAAATATAAACATGTTGTGATTGTTGGCGGTGGAGACACTGGAAATGATTGTGTTGGTACAAGCATTCGTCAGGGTTGTGCAAGTGTTGTTCAAATTGAAATGATGCCTAAAGCGCCGGATGAAAGACTTCAAAGTAATCCTTGGCCAGAATGGCCAAAGATCTGTAAGACAGATTATGGTCAAGAAGAAGCGATTGCCGTCTTTAAAAAGGATCCTCGCATCTACGAAACAACAGTTAAGGAATGTATTTTAGATGAAAAGAAAAATCTAAAACAGATCAAGACGGTAAAAGTCCACTTTAACAATGGTAAGCTTGAAGAAGTAAAGGGTTCCGAACAAATTTTAGACTGTGATTTATTATTGATTGCGGCTGGTTTTATTGGTGTTGAAGATGATTTAAAGAAGAGTTTTAAATTGGAAACTTCACAAAGAAATACGATTGTGACACAACCAAATTCTTATCAAGTTAAAGACAAATACTTTACAGCTGGAGATTGCCATAGAGGTCAATCCTTAGTTGTATGGGCTATTCATGAAGGTAAAGAGTGTGCTAAAGAAGTGGATACGTATTTAATGGGTTACACAAATATGGAATAATTTAAAGTTCATTTAAGCTTATTGCGATATCCTTGTATTGTAAATAAGGAGGTACAAGGACATGAAAAATGAAATGCCAAAAATTCCAAATTCAAATCATAAATTATTAAAGAAAGGTACAAAGCTTGTATTGAGTGCGGCCACATTTGGTGTAGTTGCGGCTGGAAGTTTTCAAGGTGTCAACTATGTGGTTGATAACTATAATAAACAAAATACAACAGTTCAAAGTACAAATGTTGTGAAAACTTCAAGTTCAACCACTTCAAATGTGAGTGCAGTCGCTCAAAATTGTATGCCAAGTATTGTATCGATTACCAACGTTTCGGTATCGGATGTACAAAATTATTTCAGTATGTATGGAAATAACTCAAGAAGCAATCCGTTTACGCAACAAGAAAGTACAAGTGTAGGTAGTGGTGTGATCATCAATAAAAAGAATGGTGAAATCGATATTTTGACAAACTATCATGTTATTGAAAATGCCAAGACCTTGACTTGTACATTAGCGGATAATACAAATGTAGAAGCCACTGTAAAAGGTGTAGATGAAGATCGTGACTTAGCTGTGATTTCCATCAAAACAAAAGACTTAAGTGAAGATACTTTAAAACAAATTGCGATTGCGACAATTGGAGATAGTGACAAACTTCAAGTTGGAGAACAAGTCGTAGCGATTGGTAATGCGTTAGGTTATGGTCAAAGTGTTACAACGGGTATTGTATCGGCTACAAATCGTAGTGTTTCAACAAGTTCAGATACAGACAAATCACAATCGTATATTCAAACTGATGCAGCTATTAACCCAGGTAACTCAGGTGGAGCATTATTAAATATGAGTGGTGAATTGATTGGCATCAACTCAGCCAAATTAAGTGATACGGATGTAGAAGGTATGGGTTATGCGATTGCGATCAGTGATGTCAAAGATTCAATCAATACTATGCTTGAAGGAAAAGATGTAAGTAAATCATCGACTCAATCTTCTTATTATTCACAGTACAACAATAATGAAGACGATGATTCCTCTAGTCCATTTGACTTTTGGAACTAAAACTAAAAGACTGTTTAAAAGCATAATTAAACAGTCTTTTTACATTTTTAAACCCCGAAGCTATAATTTGCTTAGTTGTTTTTTTGAGAAACTTTGGTATATTGAAGGTGACGAAGGAGTGCACTGTGGCGCTCAACCTGGAGGGATACGTCCTTCCAGTTTTTTTATTTATCTGAAAAGATCGAAATTATTAAGGCTTAACTAGCAATTTGGTGACTTTGCTATAATTCTGCGTTTTATCACTTAT
>OLOJ01001450.1_pt1 | contig 21990 bp, 17 predicted proteins | sample 1672251 | NCBI WGS metagenome assembly OLOJ01 (sample SAMEA3136664, study PRJEB25190) | human gut metagenome | biome: human gut; feature: human-associated habitat; material: faeces | place: Austria | collected 2013 | reverse complement strand
TCACTACCAAACAAGCGTTCTTTTTATTTTTTGCAATTCATCTCCCACCTGTAGAAGAAGGAGAATTCTTGCTATATATTATGTTAAATCCTGCATAAGCTTAGACATACATCTCACCTCACTTCTCATCTACCTCAATTGTGTCCATCATTGCTATTTTTAGTATATCATTTCACATAAAAGAAGTACAGAACAAGCGAATATTTGTTCTGTACTTCTTATAAGTTCTATTCTATCAGACCTCCACCTCAAACGGCAGCCGATCGAGGATGTCTTTCTGCATATCCACTCCCGGGTAGACTTCGATCAATTTCAGGCCTTTGGGGGTGAGGCGGAAGACGCAGCGTTCTGTTACGTAGAGGACTTTCTGGCCGTTTTCGATCGCGCGTTTTGCGGAGAAGCTGATGCTTGAGACGTTCTCTACAAATTTAGGGATCTCGCCTTCTTTGTGGATGGTTACGACACCCTTTTCCTGGGTGACTTCCAGACCTTTGGCGTTGAAAGTCATGCAGAAAACTACGGTTGGGGTCTTGGCTGTGATATTGGCAAAGCCACCGATGCCTGCAAAGGCCCCTGTTCCTCTGTGGGCATTGATATTTCCGTAACGGTCTGCCTCCAAACCGCCCATAAAGCAGATATCCAGCCCACCGTTGTCGTACAGGTCAAACTGGTTTGCCATATCATAAACGGAAGCGGCACCAATCATTGCCCCAAATGCTTCGCCCGAAACAGGAAATCCCCCGATTCCTCCGGACTCCACCGTGAGCGTGATCATATCGAGCATCCCACTCTTTCGCGCATATCTGGATACCATTTCCGGAATTCCGATTCCTATGTTTACAATATCATCCACTCGCAGCTCTTTAGCGGCTCTTTTTCCTATGATATTTGCCGGAACGTTGTTTTTACGCTGCTTCTGGGAGAGGTCATTGATCTTCTCATTCCAGGTATGCCATTCTTTGTACGGGATCTCAAAACTTCCGGTAAGTGCCGTGTATGCTTCATTTCGCTCCTCCGGCTCTGCCACAACGATCGCATCGACCAGACAGCCCGGAATGATGGCGTTACGCGGACGGGACGGCGTGTCTACGAGACGATCCACCTGTACGATGACCTTTCCACGGTTTGCTTTGACCGCCTGGCAGATGGACAGTGCGTCGCCGGACATGAACATATCATCAAAGGTGATATTTCCTTTTCTGTCTGCAGCAGTTCCCTTGATCATGGCAATCGTGATCTTTGGAAGTTTATAATAAAGAAATTCATCCCCATCCACTTCCACATGCTTCACCAGTGAATCATCGATGGAAATTCTGTTGATCCCCGGTCCTTCTCTCCTCGGATCAACAAAAATATCCAGTCCGACTTTGGACAAAGCTCCCGGAAGACCGCCTGCCTGTGCACGGATTGCATGAGAAATACACCCAAGCGGCAGATTATACGCCTCAAATCTGTCCTCCAGCACCAGTTTTTTGGTGCTCATCATCGCGCCAAAATGACCGCAGATCAGCTTGTCCACCGCACCTTCCCGAATATATCCTTCCGCATTATGTTCGTCATCCCAGACACCAAATCCGGCACTGGATACGATCGTCAGATGCGTCGGCGACTGCATTTTCTGATATCTTCGGTATAATGCCTCGTGGAGTTCAGTCGGGTTTTCGATCCCTACAAATGAATTCACGCAGATACAGTCCCCGTCCCGGATCAGGCGGATGGCTTCATCTGCATTCATGATCTCATACATACTTATTTCCTCTCAAATACGGTCTCGCCGCCAAGGATCGTCATATCCACCTTCGTGGTCTTGATCTCATCCGGGTCGATCTCATAAAGGTCTTTCTCAAGCACAACAAAATCCGCGTTCTTTCCAGTCTCGATCGTACCGTTCTCATCCTCTGTGTACGACGCATAAGCAGCATATTTTGTAAAAAGTTTCACTGCCTCATCTACTGTCAGGCGTTCCGACGGGATCCAGCCCTCTTTCGGCTCGCCGTTTATATTCTTGCGGGTCACGGCAAAATAGATGTTTTCCATTGCATCGAAACTTACCACCGGTGCATCAGAGCCGCCGGATGCATGGATGCCGAGATCCAGCATGGTCTTCCATGCATAAATACCTTCCATACGATGTGTTCCGATCGCCGGTTCTACGGTATTCATATCAAGATCGACAAATACAGGCTGAATGTATGCCAGAATGTCGTTTTCTTTCATTGCTCGCAGGATCCGCGGGTTTGTGATCTGACAGTGGACGATTCCATGTCTGCCCTTGGCGTTATCCTTACGGTATGGAGATTTCGCGATCGCCTCGATCACCATATCCATCGCACGGTCGCCAATGCAGTGTACTGCCGCCTGCATCTGATGCTGGTCAAAAAATGCGAACAACTCATCCAGTTCTTCCTGCGTGAAGATAATGTTCCCGCAGTTTCCAGGGCTGTCCTCATATGGCTCGTTCATCGCTGCAGTTCTCGCACCAAGAGAACCATCCTGAATGAGCTTCATCGGCCCGATCGTAAAATGATCGCCCCTCTGACCAGTACGATATCCCTCTTCCACAAATGCCTTGGCGTCATCAAAACGCTCAAACAGGCACTGCTCATAATGGCGGACATTCAGCTCGCCTCTCGCATCCAGTGCTTTGTAGGCATTCATGATACGCTTCCAGTTTTTGCCCGGAAGTGCTGCGAGGTCGTCAGACTGTACACCGGTAAAGCCGCATTCGTTCAGTTTTTTTGCGCTGTAGGTAATGTAGTTTTCTACTTCTTTCTGTGACGGGGTGTCAAGCAGAGAATAGTAAAACTGTACAGCATTTTCCTTGATCAGACCTGTTTCCAGATCAACATCCTTCTCGATCTCAGAGAACTGCGGAATCGTCTTAAGCAGTTCCAGACCACGGCTGTTGCAGACACCTACATGTCCACAGACTCTGACCATGATGATCGGAATTTCTGTGGACAGGGCATCCAGCTCATCCTTGTGCGGATATCTCGGCTCCGCAAAATGTTCTTCGTTCCATCCTCGGCAGTAAAGCCAGGTCAGCGGTTTGCCCGCATGCTCCTCGATACGCTTCTTCGCTGCGTCCAGCATTTCTTCCACGCTGGTGCAGTCAAACAGTTTGACGGAACGCTCTACAAATGCATAATGCAGCATGTGCAGATGCGTGTCCACAAATCCCGGAAGAAGCAGTCTGTCGCCAAGGTCAACTTTCTCTTCACAGGCGATCTTCTCTGCCTCTTCGTTGGTTCCTACAAAAACAATTTTGCCATTTTCCACGCCAACCGCTTCTGCTACGTGGCCGGCATCATCTAATGTACGGATTCGTCCGTTAAAAAAAATCTTATCCACTGCTTCTTCATCCTTTATGAATTATTTCTGGTAAATCATTTGTTTTCTTTTGCCTTTTTATCCTCGTAAAAAAGCGCAAGATCTTTGTCTACCTCTCCAATTCCCATGTAACGTGCCTTATAATCCTTAAGCAATTTGATAAAGGTTCCGCTTAAGAGAAACAGAGTCGCTACGTTTACGAATGTCGGGAATACGGTCGTGAAATCTGCGATCACCCAGAGCTGTGCCGGTGTTCCGTTTCCATAGAGAGTCAGTACAGTTACAAGCAGCCCCCATAACGGAGTTCCGAAAATAAATACTTTTTCTGCAACCTTGAGGACTTTCTGATTTCCCTTGAGCCAGTGTTTCAGGATGACACTATAGTATGTAAACCATCCTGTAGAAGTGGTCAGGCCAAACAGGAAGATGCTGAGTGCAATCAGTGCACGTGCCACAGAGCCCATGCCGGATTCAAATGCAGTCAGAGTAAGTTCGGAACCCTGAAGTCCTGAATTCCAGTAACCTGTCACGATAACAACAAGTCCTGTCATAGAGCAGACAACGATGGTATCTGCAAATACTTCAAATGCTCCCATCAGACCCTGTTTTACCGGGTGGTCTGTCTTCGCGGAAGCGTGGATCATCGGAGAAGTTCCCCATCCAGCCTCATTGCTGTATACAGAACGGGCAAAACCAAGACGCATACAGGTTGCAACACCAGCTCCCAAAAAGCCACCGACAGCAGCCTGTGTGGTAAATGCACCTTTGAAGATCATGCTGAATGCTGCCGGCAGCTGTTCAAAGTTTGTGAGCAGGATAAAAAGTGATCCCAGGATATAAAGCAGACACATGATTGGTGTCATATAAGAGGAGATCACGCCGACCTTCTTTACACCGCCAATGATGATCACATAGATTGCAAGTACGTACAACAGAGACGGTACGATGTATGGAAGTTTGAAGGTACTTCCAACTGCCTCAGATACCGTATAGTTCTGAAGAGTGATAAACCATGTCATAAAGATACATCCACCGAATAATACCGCAAAGATCTTCCAGAACGGAAGCTTCTTCTCATCGCCCAGACCTTTCTGCATATAGTAGGTCGGTCCACCGAGATATTCGCCGTTTGGCTGTTTTTCTCTGTAGTAGACAGCCAGAGTTACCTCTGTCATTTTGATGACCATGGCAAGGAGTGCAGCAACCCACAGCCAGAACAGTGCACCTGGACCTCCTGTTGCGATCGCGGTTGCAACACCGGACATATTGGATACACCAACGGTTCCTCCGATCGCGATGGAAATCGCCTGAAATGGCGTCAGACTCTTGCCGTCGTCTCCACCTTCCTCACGACGTTCTTTGCTGAACATATTTTTGATGATATGTCCAAAGTGACGGAACTGGAAAAATCCGGAGCGGATCGTCAGATAGATTCCTGTTACCAGAATTGTGATCAATAATGGAAGCCCCCATAACCAGTTTGTTAAGTTTTCGAATAATGCAAACATTCCCTCTCTCCTTTTCTTTTGTTTTGCATAAAAATGCATTGCCCCTCATTTTTATTCGTTTCAGTATAGCATATACTTTTCTTTATTTCTACGCTAAAGCGGCATTTTCCTAAAATATTTTTAGATATATGCAAAAAAACACAGAGCAGTCTGCGAAACTGCTCTGTACTTGATTATTATTGTAAAGCCACCGGGGACACTCAAAAAGCCGGCAAACACCGTCCCCGTGGTCACTCCACTTCTTCCGGCTCCATGCTCACTACATGATCCCCGCCATTGACAGCATCAATGTCATATTTCTGTCTGTATTCATTGAAATAAGAATAATACTCCATTGTGTCAGTCGGATAGACCTTGGAATCGTGGATGTGAAGATCCGGGTCTTCTTCTCCGCTCTTCATCAGCGCCATCATTGCACTTGCGCTGTGGGCTGCAATACGTCCGAAACTGTTAAGGATGTCATTAAATACGGTTCCCTCTTCCAGGCCGCACTCGCCCTTGCTGAGTCGTGCTACATGATGTAATTTGAGTTCATCACAGAGATTGGTGATAACTGCTCCAAGCGGTGCTACTCTCTGCGCTGCCTCTCTGTCATCCTTCATAAATGCATTGCAGGTCACATTGATCTCCTCACGGACAGCTTCCATGACGATGTTCAGCTCATCCCAGGCTGACTGAGAAAAGTTTGTATGGTTGTCATGCATCTCATTTGCCATATGTGCGATATAAGATGCGTGATCCCCGATTCGTTCAAAGTCATTGATCGTATGCAGATACAGGGAAACCTGTCTTGTCTGTGCGGTATTCATCTCACGCTTGGTGAGCTGGATCAGGTAATCACCCAGACGGCTCTCGTATTTGTCGATCAGGTCTTCCTTACGCTGAACCTTGTCGTATTTATCCTGCTGATAATCATTCAGAAGGTTCATCGCACGGTTGACATTCTTACGGAGTTTCTTGGACATTCCGTTCATTGCACGATGGCACTGACCGATTGCAAGTGCCGGATAGTTGATCAGACGTTCCTCAAGGAGGTCAAAGTCTGCTTCGTCTTCCAGTTCTTCTGCGCTGTCTTTTACGAGCATGCACACCAGTTTCTCTAGTTTCGGAATGAATGGGAACAGAACTACAACTGTTGCCACACGGAATACTGTATTCAGAGCTGCAATCGTTACCGGTGTCATGATCGTATCCATAAATCCAAAATGCACGATCGCATTCGCTGTATAAAAGATCACAGACCACAGGATAAGACCGAACAGGTCATTCATAAGATAGATGAGTGCTGTTCTCTTACCATTCTTGTTTGCACCGATCGCAGAGATCAGTACCGGACAGGCTGCGCCGACACCGATACCAAGTACGATCGGGAATGCACTTGCAAAGGTCAGGATACCTGTTACGGAAAGAGCCTGCAGCACACCGACTGTCGCAGATGCACTCTGAAGCACAGCGGTGAACAGGATACCTACTAGGATACCTGCCAGCGGGTTGGAAAACATTGTCAGCATGTCAATAAATACTTTGCTCTCTCGAAGAGGTGCAACTGCACCACTCATTGTCTGCATACCGGTCATAAGGATCGAGAAACCAAGCATGATGTTTCCGATGTTCTTATGTACAGAACGTTTGCAGAACATACGAAGGATAATACCGATGATCGCCACAACTGCTGAGATCGTTGCTGTAGAAAGGATGCTTGCGATACCGCCGGATCCCTGAATATAGGAAAGACAGAGAATCCATCCTGTGATACTGGTACCGATGTTGGCACCCATGATGATACCGATTGCCTGTTTCAGTTTCATCATACCGGAGTTTACAAAACCGATGACCATGACTGTCGTTGCCGATGAAGACTGGATGACGCTGGTAACAGCAGTTCCCAGGGCAACACCCTTGAGCGGGGTATTGGTCATGCGGTACAGAAATGCCTCCAGCTTATTGCCAGCCACCAGTTTCAGGCCATCGCCCATCAGAGACATTCCAAACAAAAATAGTGCTACTCCTGAGAGTAAAGATAAGACCATTGAAAATATTGCCATAATTTTCTCCTCTGTTGTCTTTTCGTCCTGCGTCCGTGCAGAACGGACACCTTCTGTTTTTTTACCTTTTCTTAACTTTCTTTTTATTCATTTTTTACATTGCCTTTTTTATTATGCCATACTCATGGCTCGATTACAACATTGGATTAAATTTTATACCAAAAAAAATCCTCCCGGATCTGATCCCGGAAGGACTCTTTTTGTCAAAAATCAATAAAAATCACAGCCATTTCGACCATTTTCTTTGACACGGTACAGAGTCTTGTCTGCATCCTTGAAAATGCTCTCGCCTGGATTTTCTCTGTCTGCAAAGGCAACTCCGACACTCAGGGAAACTGCCGGGGGTACCATCCTCTGTATTCTGATTTTTTTCGTATCTTTCATACGAGCATTTCGATTCCTTTTATTGGATTTTCCTCATTCATTATACGACAGCAGATACCTCGCGTCAAATAAATAGTTGTTAAGTTTTCCTCTTAACATTTTGTTGTTCAAAACAATTGACAAAAATTTATCCAGATTCTATACTGTAAAAAAATTTAAAGCAGTATGTTCCATATAATAAGGAGGAAACTCTATGAACCTGCAGTTATTTGCAACCCTGAAAAATTATAATTTCAAAAATCTTCCCAGGGATATTTTTTCCGGCATTATCATTGCCGCCGTGTCGATTCCTATTTCCATGGGATATGCACAGATTTCCGGAATTCCTGCCATATACGGGCTCTATGGTTCGGTCTTTCCTATTCTGTTCTTTGCGCTTTTTTCTACCTCGAAGCAGTTTATCTTTGGCGTGGATGCCGCACCTGCTGCGATCGTAGGAAGTGCACTCTCCACCCTTGGGATCGCTGTGGAATCCCCGGATGCCATGAAATATGTTCCGATGATCGCGCTTTTTGCCGGTCTGTGGCTTCTTTTGTTTTATTTTCTGCATGCTGACCGTATTGTGGATTTTATTTCCACACCAGTCATGGGCGGGTTCATCAGTGGTATCTCGCTTACGATCATTTTTATGCAGATTCCCAAACTTATGGGAAGTTCTGCCGGTTCCGGCGAGATCCTGGAACTGCTTATACATATTTTTCACGCTGTCAGAACTATAAGCTGGCTCTCTCTTGGCATGGGGATCGGCGCGCTGCTTCTGATCCGTATTTTTAAGAAGATTTTCCCGAAGTTTCCTATGGCGATCGTGATCATGATCCTTGGAGTCCTCGCTACACGCCTTTTTCACGTTGACGAACATGGTGTCGTTCTTCTCCAGGCAGTTGAACCAGGCCTTCCATCCCTGATCCTTCCGCAGTTTGGAGGGATCCAGCTCACACACGTTGTCGGAAGAGGTCTGATGGTCGCTGTCGTTATCATGGCAGAAACTCTCCTTGCCGAAAATAACTTTGCTTTCAAAAATGGTTACAAATTAAACGACCGCCAGGAAATCCTTGCCTGTGCTGCCGGAAACATCGCGGCCTCCGCTGTTGGCTGCTGCCCGGTAAACGGAAGTATTTCCCGTACTTCCATGAACGAACAGTACGGAGGAACCTCGCAGGCCGTTTCCCTGACCGCCGGTCTTGTCATGGCAGTCCTCCTTGCCGGTTTTACAGGTTTCATCGGCTATCTGCCGGTCCCTGTCCTGACCGCGATCGTGATCTCTGCCCTGATGGATGTCGTGGAAACGCATCTGGCGGTCCGTCTGTTCAAAGTCAGCCGCAATGAATTTTATATCTTCATGGCAGCCTGCCTGGGCGTTTTATTCCTCGGCACGATCTACGGCGTGATAATTGGAATCCTTCTTTCCTTTGTTTCCGTGATCCTCAAAGCAACCAACCCGCCGCGCTCTTTCCGAGGCATGATCCCCGGCAAAGAAGCCTACTATGACCTTCAGAGGAACCGCCACGCCTACCCGATCCGGCATGTCGTGATCTACCGTTTCAGCGAAAATCTTTTCTTTGCCAACGTAAAGATCTTTCAGGAAGACCTTGAAAACAGCATAAAAGAAGACACGAAAGTTATGATCGTGGATGCATCTTCCATCAACTCCATCGATATCACAGCCGCTGACCGTCTGGAAGCCATTGCCTCAAGCATGAAGAAAAAAGGGATCCAGTTCTACATCACGGAACATTCTTCCAATCTGAATGAGCAGATGCGCTCTCTCGGAATTGGTCATCTTATCAAGGAAGGCTGTGTCCGCAGGACTATCCTGGCCGCACTTAACGATGCCGATGTCCAGAAACCCTATGATCTGGAAATTCCGGAGGCGGAGAAAAAACTGGCTCAGATCCGCAGCCAGTCCCATCTTCCTGCCGAAGAAGAGAATACACTGGAAGAATTTGCCTGGGCATTTGGCAGCAATACTGTACGGGAACTGGAAGAAGCTACTCACCAGATCATCCAGCATCTCCATCAGATGCCTGACGTTGAGAAGTTATCCGACGAAGGTCTCCGGGAGCATTTCGAAAACTGGCATGCCTTTGGTGCTCTGGACGAAGATGAGATCCTGCACCGAATTGAGCTGCATATCGATGAACTTCCAGAAGAACTGCACAAAGAACATGGACATATCCTGGAACTGATTGAGAAACGCCGAAGCCGTATCCGTGAGAAGATTCTGGAAGAACATCCGGAACTTGCTTCCAAGCTGGAACAGAACCGTAAACGTCTGGAAGAACGCCTGGAACAGCAGAATCCGGAGGCCATGAAAAAATGGCGAGACTGGAAAAAGAAAGATTAACTGTAACACAAAGAGGACTCTGCACAAAGCAAAGTCCTCTTTTCTTTTGGGAAATATTTTTATCTGATATAAATTCCGTCTGCTCCAAGGTATGCTCCCTCCGGGCATTCTGTCAGGTTCTGTTCTCCCGCAAGCTCTGCAACACGGGAATAGTCTTCTTCCATCAGTGCCTGCAGAAGTTTACGTGAGATCCCGACACGCACCTTACGTTCCTCCGGTTCTTCATACTTCTCTGAGAAATATGGGATCGTCACCGCAATCTCCGCATTGGAATCATGAAATCTCAGTCCACTCTCTTTATCAAGGAACAACTCACAGATTGGTTTATAGTAAGATCTGTAGAATTCTTCCGGTGTAAATACAATCTTTTCGCCCTCGGTATCACCTTCCGGTTCTCTTAAGATCCCACATAAATATCCATGATCATAATATGTCATGCAGACAACTCCCGGATCTGGTCCGGCTCCATTTACCGTGCCGATCGCTTCCAGCTGCTGTGCACCCTTCTTGAGTGCCTGTTCCCTGCGGTTACTGCCGCCCTTGGCTTCCCACACGCTCCAGGTCTGTGCGCCAGGACGATAACCGATCATCTCCGGTCTCCACTCGCTTGCAAAGAAATCAATAAACTCTTTCTCATCCGGCTTACGGATCAGGTTCAGCTGTGTAAGATAATCTGTTCCATACAGCCGGCTGCTGATCATCTTTGTAAAAAACATGCCCATATAATAGGAAATAACACTCTTCTCCGAAGAATCCAGGTAAGCGATCTTCCTGGCCTTCTTGAGCCTGTCTCCCTCTGTATCCAGTGCAGTCTCCACAAGAAACAGCTTATAAAGGACTTCCAGTCTGCGTTTCTCAGGATATGCCGCAGTCAGTCTCTGGATCGGCATTCCACAGGTGATGATCGCATGAAGGAGTTCTTTGTTTGAAAACTCCAGTTCAACGGTTTTGTTTGTCAGTACACTGTCACTGCTGTTATCCTCGGTCTCCAGTGACATGGTATATGTTTTGTCCTCTGTCAAGATCATTTGTATTTTCCTCGCTCTTTCCGAACCTATGATTTCCTGCCATTTCGACAGTTAGTCTGCATATATTATAGCATCGGTTTTCTCATTCATGCAACGATATTTGTCGAAAAAAATGACCGGCTCCCTGCAGAGCCGATCACTTCGGATGTTTATTTACTTCATGTATGTCTTAAGCCAGGTATATACTTTCTGCTGACGGGTCTTATATGTTCCTACCTGACCTCCTGTATCTGTACTCATAGCTTTGTAGATATTGTCAAGGGTATACTCACCCCGGGTTTTACCAAGAATTCTGGTTACTGCTCCATAACCGCCCTGATGCCGGATATTAATGCATTCACCCACTGCCTTTGCATCTTTAACCCCAAGATTTCGTACCTCTGCTTCATACTCCTCAATCTGCTTATACATCAGATAATCCTGACATTTAATTCCTGCCGGTGAACTGATCAGATTTATTATTATCTGTATTTTGTTTTTATCTTTTTTGTCTTTTTTCTCAAGTCTATACTTTGACCAGTCTGCATTTACAACATCATTCCATACTTCATTCTTGGAATCGTATTTCTTGTATGTCTTCGGGCTCGTTGTATGAATCAGTTTCAGAAGTCTCTGTGCCTCAGTTGCATACCACTGACCGGCTCCTATCGTAATCGCATATTCTGTCTTACTGTTTGTAAATGCCTCTGTAAAATCACTGTAATCCTGATTTCCATACACCTGTCCGCCAGTCTCTACAGCATAGAGGATTTTCTTCATGACTTCCTTCTGGCTGCTGCTGAACTTTGAATTAGAAGAAGAGCTTTTTGGAGTTGTCACTGTATTGCTCTGCTTTAAAGTACCAAGATATTTTACATTTCCGGCTTTTTTGTAAGGTCTTACCGTATATACGTACTTTGTACCTGCGGATACTTTCTTATCTGTGTAAAATGTTTTTGAAGAACCGACATCTGCTGCCAGACTCCAGTTTCCGTTGTTTGCCTTCCGGTAAATACGATATCCGTCTGCTCTACTTACAGCCTTCCACGCAATATTGATCTGGCTGCTGGATGCCGCTTTAATTGTTGATGATGTTCCATCTGGTCTGGTTGCTCCGAGAACGGCAGTATATTTACTGAAAACGTATTTTCCATTTTCTCTGCGGTATGCTCTTACTGCATACTGATAGGTTTTTGCCACCGGAAGACTTCTGTCCAGGTAAGATGTTGTACTTCCTGATGTTACCTTAAGGTAAATCTTAAAAGGTTTTCTCAGAGACTCTCTTCGATATATAGTGTAGCCACTGGCACCTGAAATCCTGTTCCACTGAATTTTCAGTGCACGTGTCCCTGAAGCAGTTATAGATGTCTTAACTGTCTGATTCGTAATGCTGGATGCCGCATTTACAGATACTCCGCTTCCCAATAGCAGTGTCAGCATAAAAAGCACTGAAAGTCCATACATCTTGCATCGTTTATGTAACCTTGCTCTTTTCATATTCTGTTCCTTTCCAATACCCCACTGGTTTTTGTTCTGTCTGTCAACTTCTCCACGGAATATTGTAATAAATTTCTATAAAAAAAGCAAGTATATTTTACATTTCTTTTAAATTTGTTACATTTATCTTACATCGCCTACAAAAAACAATGCCATTGTTCCAGGACCGGAATGCGCCCCGATTACTGCTCCGACATCATTAATCAGTTCTGTTGTGATCTGATATTTTTGTTTGATTTTACGGGCAAGAAATTCTGCTTCTTCACGGCAGTCCCCATGACTGATAAAAATCATATTACATGATTTTGCATAACTTCCAATCTTACGATCCATCAGATCTGCGAGTTCGAGAAGAGATTTTTTCCTTCCCCGTACTTTTCCTATCGGAATCAGCTTTCCTGCATCATCCACATGGAGAATTGGCTTGATATTCAACATTCCTCCCAGAAACGCAGTAGTTCTGGATACCCGGCCGCCACGATAAAGATGATCCAGATCATCTACCGTAAAAAGATGCACAATATTTCTTTTGTGTGTCTCAACCCAATTCGCAACATCCTCTATACTGCCGCCCTTCTCTTTGCGCTCCTGTGCAAGATAAACCAAAAGTCCCTGTCCAAGAGATGCCGATAATGAATCCAGCACCAGAACACGCCGTCCGGGATATTCCTGCATCAGTTCTTCTGCCGCGATCCGGCAGCTGTTGAACGTACCGCTAAGACCCGAAGAAAACGCAATGTGCAGAATATCTCTCCCGTCTTTAAGATACGGCTCAAAAAGTGCTCTGGCACTCTCTGGATTGACCTGTGATGTTGTCGGCATACTTCCTGCACGCATTTTATTATAAAATTCTTCCACCGGAAGGAAATTTCCCTCTGTGTATTCCTTTCCCTCCAGGGTATAGCTTAAGTATGTGCAGCCCACCTCATGATTCTTATAAAAATCCTCTGGAAGGTCGGCATTATTGTCTGTTGTGATCATATAATCGTTCATAGCTGGTCCTTTCCGGCTTCTCACCATGTTTCAGACTCTGGTTACATTGTTATTTTATCATACCCGGCATCATTGCACCACTTAATTTTTGTCATTCAGGACCTTCAGTGCCTCCTGAAGCTGGTTGTCCTCATCATGGCTGATCTCTGTTTCGTTTACGAGAGATGCATCCAGTTCCACTTCCACATCCGGCTCAATTCCTGTCTTGTTGATTGAATTTCCATTCGGCGTATAATAATTTGCCACGGTCAGCTTTACTGCACTTCCGTCACTTAACTGACGGATCGACTGCACCACGCCCTTGCCGTAAGTCGTCGTTCCTACGATCGTTCCGATTCCATAATCCTTGACTGCTCCTGCAAAGATTTCAGACGCACTGGCACTGTTTCCGTTGACAAGGACCGCAAGTGACATGTCCAGAGGATTTTTGCCATCGCAGGTTTCCTCGCTCCGGTTTCCGTTTTTGTCTTCTGTATAGACAATCAGACCTTCCGGAAGGATATCTCTCAGAATGTCGCAGACAATATTCAGAAGACCTCCCGGGTTGTCTCGAAGATCAACGATCAGTCTGGTCATTCCCTGATCTTTAAGGTCTGCAAACGTTTCCTCATACTGCTGCGCCGTCACGCCCTTAAATTCTGTGATCTGAATATATCCGGTATTTTCGTCCAGCATCTCTCCGAAAACAGATGGAAGTTCCACGTCGCTTACTTTGACAGTGATCTCCTGTGTATCCTCTCCCTGCCTCTGTACAGTGAGGACAACGTCTTCGTCCTGCTTTTTCTTTATCATAGAAACAACATCACTTAATTCTGCATCTGTGATATCCTCTCCGTCAATTGCGGTGATCACATCACCAGCTTTGATTCCCGCTTCTTCTGCAGTACTTCCCTTATAACACTCCACGATCTGCACTCCACCGGCCACATTTTGCTGCATGGATACTCCGATTCCAACGTAGGATCCTTCTGTTGTTGCATTTTCCTGATCGTATTGTTCTTTCGTATAATACCTGGAATACACATCATCCAGCCCGTAGATCAGTCCGGCATACACCCCTTCCTTCAGATCATCTGTACTGATATCTCCCAGATATTCCTCGTCGATCATATTTTCCAGATATTTTACTTTCTGTGTAAAAGATACATCTGAAAGGATCTCTCCTGAACGGTAAAACTGTACTGCCCTGATACCGCCTCCTGCAAGTATTGTCAGAACAACTCCCGTTGCCACGCCCTTCATGTATGTCCCGTGTTTCATCTTATTATTCACCTTTCCCCGAAATCAGAGAACGCACCGCTGGCGCTCCTCAACATGCAATGTAACAAGATATGCGGCCTATGAGTTCTGTCCTCAGCTTAAGAGGCTCAGCTTCATACGCCGCATATCAGATATTCAGATATTTATATTTATACTCTTAAATGCTTTCTTGAAGTCAGGAAACTTCCGATCAGGCCGATTCCGATTCCAAGTGCCAGTCCCATAGGAAGCAGTGTCTGGTAAATTTTCCATACCGGAATAAAGTCTACCACTCCTGTGAGGACATTGAAACGTGTCAGAATGTATTCTACTGTTGTGTTGTAAATGAAATATAAGGCGGTAAGCGGAATTGCCGCGCCGATCACTCCAAGTACCATACCTTCCAGCAGGAACGGTGCCCGTACAAAACCGTCTGTCGCACCGATGTACTTCATGATCCCGATCTCTTCCTTACGGACTGCAATACCAACAGAAACCGTGTTGCTGATCAGGAAGATAGAAATGACCAGAAGGATCGCAATGATGATCATAGATGCGTAAGATACCAGCTTGTTAAAGTTTCCAAGTGTGTTGGCTGCTTTTTCTGACTGCTCTACATCACGCACATGATCCAGTCCCTGTATGTAGGCAACCAGTTCTGTCTGCTTCTCGATCTGATTGAGGTAGACCTGATAGTTGGACGAGTTTACCAGCGGGTTGTCATCCTTAAATCCATTTGCCGCATCAGAACCCTGGAAATACTGATCTTTAAATTTCTGCCATGCCTCGTCTGCGGATTCAAATTCAATTCTCTCCACTTCCGGACGCGCCTGGATCAGATTGCCTACTTCCTGCATCTGCTCCTCTGTGGTTCCTTCATCAAAGAATACGGTGACCGGAACTTCCTGTTCCACCTTATGTGCAATATTATTGACGTTTGTCACCATTGAATAAAAAACTCCTACCAGGAAGATGCAGGCTGCCATGGTCAGGATGGATGCCAGTGAAAACATCCAGTTTCTCTTTATGTTTATAATACCCTGTTTCAGAGTATACCAGATTGTACTAGGCCTCATGATATCCTCCTTCTTTTTCGTCACTGACGATCACACCATCATGCATCGTAAGTACTCGTTTCTTCATCGCATTTACGATTTCTTTGTTATGTGTTACCACCAGTACCGTCGTGCCTTTCTCGTTGATCTGCTCCAGAAGTTTCATGATCTCCTCAGAAGTCTTAGGGTCGAGGTTTCCTGTCGGCTCGTCTGCGAGAAGGATGTCCGGGCGGTTTACGAGTGCTCTCGCGAGGGCAACTCTCTGCTGCTCACCACCGGACAGCTCATCCGGAAAAGATTTGTATTTCTCGGCAAGTCCGACTTCCTGCAGTACTTCCGGCACACGCTTGCGGATCACCTTGGTCGATCTTCCAATAACGCGCTGTGCAAAAGCTACGTTCTCATATACGTTGCGGTCCTTGAGAAGTCTGAAATCCTGGAACACAACGCCCAGTTTACGACGATATTTCGCTACACGGCGGTGTTTCATCTTCTCGAGACGCTCACCACTTACGATCAGCTGACCGCTGGTGCAGTCCAGTTCTTTCATAAGAAGCTTGATCAGGGTAGACTTACCGGATCCACTGCTTCCTACAACAAACACGAACTCACCTTTATCAACATGCAGATTCACATGGTTAACGGCCGGAAGCCCTTTGCCATATGATTTGCTCACATCTATCAGATCAATCATCCGTTCCTCCTTCTTGCGCAAAAAATGCTGCCAGAATCTCCGGCAGCATTTCACGCATTTTGCTGCATAAATAGTTTAATGTTTTTGTAACATTGTTGTAACATATCTTTTGGCAGAATGCAAGTATTTTTGTTGAATTCATAAAATTTTCACGATTTTAGTACTCAAGTGTCTCCATATACTTCATGTATCTTACAACCATCAGTGCGATCTTAAATGTGATTGCATCCTCAAACACACGAAGATCAAGGCCTGTGCTCTTCTGGAGTTTGTCCAGGCGGTATACCAGAGTGTTTCTGTGGATGTAAAGCTGTCTGGATGTCTCGGAAACATTGAGGCTGTTCTCGAAGAACTTGTCAATGGTGACCAGAGTTTCCTCATCAAAGTCATCTGGTGATTTGTTCTCAAAGATTTCCTTGATGAACATCTTACACAGCGGAATTGGAAGCTGGTAGATCAGACGGCCGATTCCAAGAGAGCTGTATGCGATGACATCCTTCTCTCCAAAGAAGATCTTACCTACATCAAGTGCCATTCTTGCTTCCTTATAGGAACGGGAAACTTCCTTCAGTTCATTTACGATCGTTCCATATGCGATATGTGTTTCTTCGTTCTGGTTCAGTCCGAGAGTATCAAGGATCGCATGAGACAGTTTGTCCAGGTCTGCATATCCCTCTCCCTCCTCAAGTTCCTTGACGATAATGATGCTCTTCTCATCAACAGCAGTAATAAAGTCCTTGCTCTTGCCGCCGAAGAAACTCTTCACGCTCTCCATGGAACTGTGATCCTTCTCCTGCTGAAGTTCCAGAATCATAACTGCACGGCGTACATCTGCATCGATGTGCAGTTTCTTGGCGCGGTTGTAAATATCTACGAGGAGCAGGTTATCAAGAAGAAGGTTCTTGATAAAGCTGTCCTTGTCAAATCTTTCCTTATATGCAACGATCAGATTCTGGATCTGGAACGCTGCCAGTTTACCGATCATATAGGTGTCCTCATCGTCTCCATGAGCGACCAGAATATATTCCAACTGATAGTCGTCACAGACCTTGAAATACTGGAATCCCTTGACGAGCTGACTGTCAGCCTGGGATTCTACAAATGCCTGGATGTCTCCCTGCTGTATTGAAAAATCTGAAAATGTCGTTGCGAGCACCTTTCCCTCGGTGTCAATAATGCAGAATTCTGTCCTGGAGATTTCCTTTAATCCTTCCAGTGTATTCTGAAGTACCTGATTTGATATCATCTGCCTACATCCCTTCTCGCTTATTGTGCGTTTTCTCTTGCTATCCCCATATCAACCTGAATATTTACTATATTTTAATACAAAATCACCAAAAATAAAAGAGGAAAACACAACTTTTTTACAACTTTTTGTTTATTTTTGCTATTTTTCGAGGAATCCTTCGCCATGGACCTCTCTCGCATCCCCAACGATCACGAACGCATTCGGGTCGATCTCATCGATCATTTCCTTGAGATGTACCAGTTCTTTCTTTCCGACTACGCAGAAAAGCATCAGTTTATCCTGTCCGGAATACATTCCCTTCGCAGAGATTCCGGTAATTCCGCGGTCAAGATCCTCCATTACCATGCGTGAAACTTCATCCGGCTTCTCTGTGATGATGTAGACAGATTTGGAGAATTTAAGACCTTCGATGATGCCGTCGGATACTTTTGTGACGAGATATACTGCAATGATCGCATAAAGTGCGCGCTCTACCCCAAATACATACATGCCGACCAATACAACTGCTCCGTCAACAAACTGCATGATCTGCGCGATCGAATAATGTCTCATAAAGTTCTGGATGATTGCTGCAAGAAGATCGGTCCCGCCTGTCGTTCCTCCCCCAAGGAACACAAGACCGATCCCTACACCCTGCAAAAGACCTCCATATAATGCCACGAGAAGAAAATCTCCGGACAGTTTCCATGCCGGAAGGACTGCCAGCCAGACAGTCAGAGAGAGATCTCCCAGAAGTGCTTTTTTTACAAAGGCAATTCCTTTTATTTTGGCTGCGAGAAGAAACACCGGAATGTTTAATACAAGGTTTGTTACCCAGAGAGGAATTCCATTTCCGTATAAACTCTTTGTTCCTGCTTTGACCAGGATTGAAATGCCTGAAAAGCCTCCCGTTACCAATCCTGCCGCATCAAAACAGGAAGTGATCGCAGTTGCCATCAGTGCGGTTCCAACGATGATCAGCAGATATTCCATATACCATGGTTTTTTGCCCGTAATTTTCATAAGTTCTCCTTTCTACTCTCCTATCGCTGTACTGTAATAAAGTATCCCTTAACCCAAAAGAACGGGATACAGCGATTTGGCTGTTTCCCGTTCTTAGTGTGCCCTACTTGGAAGGCTTGTTTGCAAATTTTATGAAATGATAGCTCTCAACGATCTGGAAATATTTGACGATCCTCGGATAAAGCGGCTCTGCTGCCTCCCCGAACTCGTCCTTGACCAGTGCTGCGATATCAGCAACGGTACGTTCTCCATCGATCAGAGGCCAGATAAATGTCCCCTGCTGATCCAGATGTACCTTGGTGAACTGCGGTTTGTTGAATACCTTCTGGGCAATCTTGTTGAACAACCCTGTATTCTCGACTTTGAGCACGATACGGTCCCTGCGGTCTGTAAACCACTGAAGTTCCTCTGCGCGCACCGGGATCAGATCCAGATAGTTGATATCCAAAACTTCTTTTTTGCTTTTTTTATTCTGTTTTTTCATCAGGCTTTTTTCTTTTTCCATAAGGAGAATTTAAGCAGTGTAAGGATCATGATAACCATGAGGATAACACCACCGATGTTACCAAAGTTAGCAACACCAGAGATATCCAGGCTGACACCTGCAACTGCAAGGATCGCAAGCGCGATACCAACAAGACCCTCACCGGCGATCATACCAGCACAGTACAGCGTACCGTCTGTAACCTGATCGTTCTTTGTGTTCTCATCAACGTTCTTTCTGCCATCCATCAGCATACGAACAACACCACCGATCATGATGGTTGCGTTCAGGTAGATTGGAAGGTAGAGACCGATTGCGAATGGCATTACCGGGATTCTCAGGATTTCCATACCGATTGCAAGGAATACTCCGATGAATACGAGTGTCCAAGGAAGGTTTCCTCCCATGATACCCTCAACGATCATCTTCATAAGTCCTGCCTGCGGAGCCGGAACTTCTGCTCCGCCGTATCCCCATGCTGCATCCAGAAGGTAAAGAACACCACCGATTGCAAGACCGGAAGCAACAACACCGATCAGCTCACCGATCTGCTGTGTCTTAGGAGTTGCTCCAAGAAGGAATCCTGTCTTAAGGTCCTGAGAAGTATCACCAGCGATAGCTGCGATGATACAGATAACAGAACCGATAGCGATAGCTGCTTTCATACCATCGATTCCAGTCTGTCCGCTTCCTTTGATCACCATTGTGGAAATCAGAAGTGTAGCGATCGCCATACCGGAAACCGGGTTGTTGGAGCTACCGATCATACCTACCATACGGGAAGATACAGTTGCAAAGAAGAATCCGAAGATTACGATAAGTAAAGCTCCGAGCGGATTAACCGGAATAGCCGGTACAGCCCAGATAATAATTACCATTGCAACGATACCTATCAGAATAAAGTTCATCGGAAGGTCTCTGTCAGTTCTTGCTGTTCCTTTTGTGGAACCACCTTTCATGCTCTTCATGGAATCACGGAATGTAGTGATGATCAGAGGCATGGATTTGATCAGGGAAATGATACCGCCAGTTGCGATAGCACCTGCACCGATGTATTTAACATATTTGCTCCAGATTGCTGATGCTCCGCCAGCTGCATAGAGCTGGGAAATAGTAACTCCAGGATCTGCCGGATACAGCCATGTATCTGGTCCGAAGAGACAGATCATAGGAATGATAACCATCCATCCAATGATAGAACCTACAAACATGAAAGATGCGATACGAGGTCCTACGATATAACCAACACCAAGAAGTGCCGGATATACTTCCATACCGACTTCTCCCTTGAATGACTTAAATGCTGCAGAAACGTCTGCCGGGATAACCTTCAGGCCATCTACGACAAATTTAAATACAGCAGCAAGTCCCATACCGGAGAATACTGTGGATGCATTTGCTCCACCTTCTTCTCCTGCCAGAAGTACATCTGCGCAGGCAGTTCCTTCCGGGTAAAGAAGTGTTGCATGTTCTTTTACGATCAGTGCGTTACGAAGTGGTACCATGAAAAGTACACCAAGGATACCACCACAGAGTGCGATCAATGTGATCTCAACCAGACTTGGTTTGTCACAGAGACCTTCTTCTGCCCATAAGAAAAGTGCAGGCATGGTAAAAATAGCACCTGCTGCAAGAGACTCACCAGCGGAACCGATGGTCTGTACCAGGTTACTCTCCAGAATGGAGTTCTTTTTCATGATCACGCGGATAACACCCATGGAAATAACTGCTGCAGGAATAGATGCAGAAACAGTCATACCAACGCGAAGTCCAAGGTACGCATTAGCAGCACCGAACACGATTGCAAGGATGACACCCATGATCACTGATGTTGCCGTCATTTCCGGTGTAATCTTTTCCGCCGGAATATACGGTTTAAACTCTTTGTCGTTCATTAGTTTCCTCTCCCTTTATTTTTTTGGTCCATTAACCTAGGTATCTTATTATAACGGACATTTGTCGATTTAGCAAGGTTACTTTTTATCTTTTTTCTATATTTTTCTACCAGTTTTTAACAGTTTTATTGTAAAATATGCATAATTATTCATTAACTTCCAGCTGTTTTGTCAAATATCGTCCGACGATTCTGGAAAAATTACTGATATCTCTGATATAAGCAAAATCCTTGCCAAAAATCTTCTTTTCTGTGGAAAGGTCTTTTTCTTCTCCTGCAAAAACCCCCAGCACACTTACATCCAGATTACGGAGACGGCGTACTTCTGTGGCTGTGTCTGTGATGGCAGCCTTGCCTTTATATGGCTCCGGGTTCCTGGCGTTTGACCTGTTTATAATTGCATCATAAGGTTTGCCGTCACTGAGCACAATGAGAATCTTTTTGTCCTCCTCTCTCTGGAGAAGTCCATGTCCTGTTGTTTTGATGGCAAGCCCATCCCTGTTGTTGGAAGAGGTCACATAATTGAAAATATTTTCATTTGCAGTTCTCGGATCATCATATTCCCGGAACCTGTGAAGGATCGTATAGTCCCAGAAAGTACAGAAACTCATCACCCTGTGGGGAATATCCACATTACTAAGTGCTTCACTGATAATATATGCCTGAAGAGCCACCTCTCCCTGTCTTTTCATCTGTGATCCACTGGCATCGATCAGCACATCTACCACAAAGTCTGATGCATCTCCCTTTATTTCCTGCTGAAAAACTTTTGCATCTCTGGTCCGTCCTATCCGCCACAGTCTGGATGGTATGATCTCTCCTCTGTCAGACAGTACTGTCAGTGTTTCTTTGCGGAGAACCAGTGATTTGCGGAGAGTTTCCGTAAGGACAGCTATATTTCTTTTTACGATCCTGTGTTTGTCATGATAGAGCCAGATATTTTTATTTTTCAGTCTTTTGGCATATTCATACTGGTAATTTCTCTTTGCAGGATTCTTAAGAACTCCTTCTGTAAAATAAAGACTGCAGTCACTGTGGATCCCCCGGCACATCAGATAATTGATTCTCTTTTCTTCTGCCTCTGTAAGGTAAGTCTTTCCGAAATTCAATTCCACGTAAGTATAAGCCTTTTCCTGCATTTCCGGTGTTACCACTTTGATTTTACGCTTTACTTCCCGCTTCTTTTCCATTTCTTCTGTGACTTCTGTATTTTCCAGACCTGTCATATTGCCGGTAAGCTGCTCCATATAGCTTTCCAGTGCGTC
>OLOJ01001403.1_pt1 | contig 22439 bp, 18 predicted proteins | sample 1672251 | NCBI WGS metagenome assembly OLOJ01 (sample SAMEA3136664, study PRJEB25190) | human gut metagenome | biome: human gut; feature: human-associated habitat; material: faeces | place: Austria | collected 2013 | reverse complement strand
TGCTCTTCCGATCTTAAAAAAAGAGGCATCCAAGAAAAACATCTCGCTTGCCTCTTTGGTGCGGTTGATATGCTCGGAGTATTTTGATAAAAAATAAGGCTGTAAGTGCCACGGCTACCAAACTGCTGCACTTACAACCCAACACAACGCCGAAACGCTGCTAAATCTATGATAGCAGACGAGGAGGGAAAAGTCAAGTGGGGGAGAAAAGATGAAACCAGAATTAGAAGCCCTGTATGAGGGGCTATGCAGGCGAGAACCGGACTTATTTGAGCCGGAAGCCCTGCACAAACAGTTGGACACGCTTGCACCGGAAACGCTGGATGCTCTGTTGCAGCTGTGTGAGGCCTGGCAGAAGCACGCCTTTGCGGTGGGGTTTACGGCTGCCGTCCGACTGCTGACCAAATAAGCACCGCTTGTCGCCCCCTTATGGGGGTGTGGATTGAAAATACGGATATCACACCATCTTGATTGACATCGCCGAGGGCGTATGGTCATCAAACGTATTATGTGTGAGAAATTTTTACTTTTTTCTCCGTGTTGTCGCCCCTTACGCAGGGGCGTGGATTGAACAGCGGAGGTCGTTTACAAACCTTTCTATGTGAGAGAAAAATTTACTTTTTTTTCTCCGTGTGTTAAGTATGTATTTGACTGTCACCGACCGGCACTTTCCCAGTTTTTCGGGCTTTTTTGCACTTTTGATGTAGGTCGGTGACCTGTTATGGAAGCACAATCTGGGAGAGCACTGTCCCGATTTTATCCCGAATACAAAGGTCTGCCTGCTCGTCAATTTGCGTGGCGTCCCGATTCAAAACGACCAGATGCTCCCCGTTAAAATACCGGAGCAGGCTGCACGCTGGATACACGGTCAGGGATGTCCCGCCGATGAGAAGCACGTCTGCCGCAGCGATGGCACGGACTGCCTGCTCCACCGTCTGTTCCGGCAAGGACTCCTCATACAGCACCACGTCCGGCTTGACCCTTCCGCCGCAGCGTGGGCAGTGGGGAACGCCTTCCGTCTGCAAAATCCATTCCGCATCGTAGCAGGCGTGACAGCGTTCGCAGTAATTCCGGTGGACACTTCCGTGCAATTCATAGACCGTTTTGCTGCCAGCCATTTGATGCAGCCCGTCAATGTTTTGTGTGACAACGGCGGACAGAATGCCTTTCTGCTCCATTTCAGCAAGTTTTTTGTGGGCAGCGTTGGGCTTTGCCCCCTTCACAATGAGCTTATCCCGGTAGAACCGGTAGAACTCCCCGGGGTTCTCCTCCCAGAAGGTGTGGCTCAGGATGGTCTCGGGCGGGTAATCGTACTTCTGGTGGTACAGGCCGTCCACGCTGCGGAAATCGGGGATGCCGCTTTCGGTGGAGACCCCCGCGCCGCCAAAAAAGACGATGCGGTCGCTCTCGGCAATGATTTTTTCCAGTGCAGGAACCATAAAAGAAACGCTTCCTTTCCGCAGATCGTTGTGTTTTGGATAGCTCCAGTATAACACAAATCCAGAGGAAAGGAAGCGTTTCTTTTCTTGATGGGATCGTCCCCTTGCTCAGCGCCCGTTTTCGGCAAACAGGGTCCCCAGCGCATCCAGCAGATCATGCGGGAGCATCCCGGTTTCCCCGTGCAGGGCAGCGGCACGGTCGGCAGCTGCACCGTGGAGATAAACGGCACAGGCAGCGGCCTCAAAGGCAGGCAGGCCGCAGGCCAGCAGGGCACTGGTCATGCCCGCCAGCACATCCCCGCTGCCGCCCCGGGAAAGCCCCGGGTTGCCGGTGGGATTGACCGCGCAGCGGCCATCCGGCCCTGCAATGACGGTATGTGCCCCCTTCAGCACCACCACAGCATTCCATGCTTTCGCATAGCGCAGCGCCGCGCCTTCCCGGTCCGCATTGATCTCTGCCGCAGAGTGTCCGGTCAGCCGGGCCATCTCGCCGGGGTGGGGCGTTAAAATCAGTTCTCCTTGAGGGTGAGGCATTTTTTCCGTTTGGAGCAGGTCAGCGGCGGCGTTCAAGCCGTCCGCATCCAGCACTGCACTACCGGAAAAGCCGGGCAGGAGCGTTTTTACCAGCGCCCGGGTCTCGGCGGCACGGGCCGCGCTCTGGGCCGTATAACCCAGCCCGGGGCCCGCCAGCAGGACAGAGGCCTTCTGCCGCCGGATGCGGTCGATATTCTGGGGCGAGATGCCGCCCTCTGCCCCCGCTTCGCAGGGGCAGAGGCAGCACTCGGGCAGGCGGGCGGTCACCGCCGCCAGCACCGGCTCCACACTTGCCAGCGTAACGATACCGGCCCCTGTGCGCAGGGCACCTTCCACGGCCAGCGCCGCCGCGCCCCGGTAGGACGCACTGCCCGCCACCGCCAGCACGGAGCCAAAGGTCCCCTTATGCGCATCCCGGGGGCGGGGCTGGATCTTTTGCCAAACATATTCTGAGGTTGTGCTAAACATAGGCTGCTGCTCCTTTCCTGCCGTGGCTCGCCCTCTCCGTCAGCGCTTATGCGCTGCCACCTCTCCCAAAGGGAGAGGCCTTGGCAATACCCACAGCAAGGCTGTGTGGTTCCGCCAGAGGCTCCCCCTTCGGGGGAGCTGGCAAAGCCGCAGGCTTTGACTGAGAGGGCGAGGATGTTACCCTTCCCCCTGCAAATACCTCCGGATCTCCTTCTCTGCTTCCTGCACCTCTTCATGGAACATGCGGGCAGAGACACGGAGGGCACCATGGCCCAGAATGATGACCTGTTCCATGCCATCAGAGGTGGCCACGCGGACGCGGCGGCCCTTGCCGATCTCATGGGTGACACGCTCGATGAACATATCGGCGGTCTCGGCTTCCCGGGTGTAGACCACATGGATATTGTGGTACTGCTCTATGCTGCCGGGGCTGCCCGGCACACGGTAGGCATCAAACACAAGGATGAGCACGCACTTCTTAAAGCCCTGATAGTTGCAGAGGATGTCCATCAGCCTGTGGCGGGCCGCTTCCAGGCTCTCTTTGGAGAGTGCGTTCAGCTCGTCCCATGCAAAGATGATGTTGTAGCCGTCCACCAGCAGGTATTCGGGCTGGATCTCCCACTGCTCGGCGTTGAAATCAGGGCGTTCCCGCTTCTGGGTGGGGCGGAACGCCGCCAGCGGGTCCCGCTTGATGGGCCCATAGGTCTGTTCAAAAATCTTCAGCAGCTCAGCATCCTCTTCCAGGGTGGCGCGGTAGGCGGCCATCCGGCGGGGACGGGCCTGCACCGTTTCCTCGGTCTTTGCAGTCTTGCCCCAGCCGCTGTCCACATGCATGTGGCTGCGCACCTGCTCCCAGGGCACCACAAATCCGGCCCCGTGGGCGCAGAACACCGAATCCGCCGGGTTGTCGAGGTCGTGTTCCGGCTCATAGCCCGCAGCCTCGATGACCTCTGCTGCATTGTGGCAGGGGCGGTAGCCGTCCAGCGTCAGGGTCAGGTGTCCCCTGCCCCGGGTGTAGCCCACCACCTCCATGGGGTAGCTGCGCATGGTGGAGGCCGGTGCGGTGCCGGTGAGCAGAGTGGTATCCCCGTCGGCTCCGGTCTCGGGCGGGTCAAAGCTGCCGCCCATGTTCTGGATATCGTTCATGGCGCGTCCCACGTTGTCAGAGGGCAGCTCCAGCCGGAAGGCATACCACGGCTCCAGCAGCTGGGTCTTGTGGATTTGGTCTGCCATCATCAGGCCCTGCCGGACGGCGCGGTAGGTCGCCTGCCGGAAGTCGCCGCCCTCAGTGTGCTTGAGGTGAGCGCGGCCCGCAATGAGGGTGATCTTCACATCGGTCAGAGGTGCCCCGATGAGCACACCCAGATGCTGCTTTTCCTCAAGGTGCGTCAGCACCAGCCGCTGCCAGTTCTTGTCCAGCACCTCTTCCCGGCAGTCGGCGGCAAACTGCATTCCGCTGCCACGGGGCAGCGGCTCCAGCTTGAGGTGGACTTCCGCATAGTGGCGCAGGGGCTCGTAGTGGCCCACGCCCTCCATGGCTTCGGTGATGGTCTCCTTATACAGGATGCCGCCGGGGCCGAAGCTGACCTCCAACCCGTACCGCTCGGCCAGCAGGCTTTTCAGCACCTCCAGCTGGATCTCGCCCATCAGTTGGACATGGATCTCGCCCAGGGTCTCGTTCCAGACCACATGGAGCTGGGGCTCCTCCTCTTCCAGCCGATGGAGCTTTCCCAGCGCGGCGTGCACGTCTGCCCCCTTGGGCAGCAGCACCTGATAGCTCAGCACCGGCTCCAGCACCGGCAGGTCACTGTCCCGTTCCGCCCCCAGACCCTCGCCCGGGTGGGCTTTGGTCAGGCCGGTAACGGCGCACACCTGGCCGGGGCCGATGCACTCCGCCAGCGTAAACTTTGCGCCGGAGTAGAGCCGCAGCTGATTGGCCTTTTCGGCCCATGGCTCCCCATCGACCTCTCCGGTGAGCTGGGCTTTCACCTTGAGCACACCGCCGGTCACCCGCAGCCAGGTCAGGCGGTTCCCCTGCTCATCCTGGCTCACCTTGAACACCTTGGCCCCGAAGGCTTCCAGCGCGGGGGCCGGGCGGGTATAGCGGTCCAAGCCCTCCACCAGCGCGTCCACACCCTGCAGCTTCAGGGCTGAGCCAAACCAGCAGGGAAACACATGCCGCCGGGCAATGGCGGGGATGAGGTCGGTATCGGTCAGGATTCCCCGGTCCAGCATCATCTCCATCAGCCGCTCATCGCAGAGAGCCAGCGCCTCGTCCCGGTCGGCCTGCTCTGCCCCAAAATCCACAAAGCCATCCCCCAGCCGACGGTTCAGCTGGGTCAGAAGCGCTTCCCTGCCCGGGCCGGGCAGGTCCATCTTGTTCACGAACACAAAGGTGGGGATGTGATACCGCCGCAGCAGCCGCCAGAGCGTCTCGGTATGGCTCTGCACGCCGTCGGTGCCGCTGATGACCAGCACCGCATAATCCAGCACCTGCAGTGTCCGCTCGGTCTCCGTGGAAAAATCCACATGGCCCGGGGTGTCCAGCAGGGTAAAATCGGTATTGCCCGCTGTGAAGAGGGCCTGCTTGGAGAAAATGGTAATGCCGCGCGCCTTTTCCAGCGCGTCAGTGTCCAGAAAGGCATCCTTATGGTCCACCCGGCCCAGCTTACGGATGGTGCCGGTGCCGTAGAGCAGGGCCTCGGAAAGGGTGGTCTTGCCGCTGTCCACATGGGCCAGAATGCCGATGACCAGCCGCTTGTGCTCTTGTTCCATGCCTCGGCCCCCTTACAGTGCGCTGGCGATCAGCGCAGCAGCGACCAGCGGCAGGCCCAGCACCAGATTGGAGAGCAGGCTGCAATAGGTGCGCTCCTCGGGTTCCAGCTCCTCAAAGGAGACGATCTTCTCATCCGCATAGTCGATGATGGAGCGGGTGGAGTGGATCTTTTTCTGCCGCTTGCCCATCCCCTTGAATTCCTCCAGCAGATGGTGGATGGTCACGCCATCCAGCCGCAGGTAGTCCACCCAGGCCCAGATGAGCAGCACCACGCCGCACAGAAAGCCCGGGGCCTCCCAGATGGTAAACGTGCCATCGCTGACATAGCGCTGCCACAGCAGCATCAGCACTGCCACAATGGAGGTGCGGGTCACGGTCTTATATAAAATGGGGTGGAACATGTAGCGTTTGTACATCGAGGTCAGTTTCTTCATGGTGCGCTCCTTATTGATACAGATACACTTTATTGTATCATGTTTTTGTGAAAAAAGATAGCTGTTTTGTGCGCATAGCGTGAACAGTTTCTCTCTTCCGCCTGTTCTTCACAGATATACAGTTCTTTCCATTTTATAGTAATTTTTTCCACATTCTTTTCCCGTGAAAGTGTTTGTCACCGTTTTGTTTCCAATTCTATGCTGTGGCGGATTGACTTCTTTCCAGTAAAGTGCTAAAATATACCGTGGTGCGACTTTTGTCTTTCCTGTGCACTTTTTGGAAAGTCAGACAGCCTCACTGCGTTTAGGAAAAGGAAAAACGCGCGGCTCTGTCCGCGCAAGATCTGGGAGGATCATCCAATGAGCTTCAATTTTGATCGCCGCACCTTCCTGAAGGGTGCAGGTGCTGTGGGTGCCGCCAGCCTGCTGGCAGCCTGCGGCGAAAAGTCCAACAACACCGGCAATGGTGCTGCCGCCAGCGGCGCTGCTGCCCCCAATTCCACCGGCGCTACCCCCCTGAAGGAGTTCATCTCCTTTGAGAGCGGCAACCGTGAGCTGGAAAGCTGGAATATGCTGTATACCCAGAAGGCCGAAGATGCCAACGTGGTCACCAACCTGTGGGACGGTCTGCTGAGCTTTGACCGCTACGGCAAGGTGGTGCCCGCCATCGCTTCCAGCTGGGAGCACAATGAGGATGCCACCGTCTGGACCTTCCACCTGCGGGACGACGTGGACTGGGTGGATTGCAACGGTGAGGTGAAGGCTCACCTGACCAGCAAGGACTTCCTGGTTGGTTTTGAATGGGTGATGAACGCCATCAAGAACGAGGCCAACAACACCTCCATGCCCAACGATACCATTGTGGGTGCTTACGAGTACTACGAGCTGACCAAGGAAGCCGGTGACGCTGCTGCTGACATGACCTACGAGGACATGCTGGCTGCCGGTGTGGGCATTGAGGCTCCGGATGATTACACTCTGGTGTTCACCTGCCCCAGCGCCTGCCCCTACTTTGATACCGTTGCCGCCTACAACAGCTTCTACCCCGTGGCCCCTGCTCTGATCGAGGAGCTGGGTGTCGATGGCTTCCGGAGCTGCGACAACACCACCATGTGGTACAACGGACCCTATGTGGTGGAGGAGTACATCCAGGGCAACACCAAGAGCTACATCCCCAACCCCAACTACTACGATGCTGCCAACGTCAGCCGCTTTGAGCGCTTCACCGTCACCATGATCAGCGACGGTTCCATCAGCCTGCAGCTGTATCAGAACCGCGAGCTGGACGAGGTGGACCTGGGCGAGAGCAACATCACCACCATTCAGTCCGATCCTTCCAACGAGTACAATCAGCAGCTGTGCGAGAAGCGTGCCAAGAAGTTCAGCTACTGCTTCATCTTCAACTACGACAAGAAGAACACCGATGGCACCCCCGATGAGAACTGGAACAAGGCCATTGCCAACAAGGCCTTCCGTCAGTGCTTCTCCAAGGGCATGGTGCTGAACAAGTTCTTCGCCCGTTACAACCCCATCAATCCCCTGAAGTGCGAGAACGACTTCTTCACCATGAAGGGCCTGTGCTACACCTCTGACGGAACCGACTACACCAACCTGGTGGCCAAGGAGATGGGTCTGGACGGCGAAGCTTACGATGGCAAGACCATGAAGCGCCTGCGCGCCAACAACGGCGACATCACCGAGCTGAAGAAGCAGGCCATGGAAGAGCTGAGCGCCATCGGTGTCACCTTCCCTGTTCACTGCTCCTACTACATCCTGGCCGGCTCCACCTCCGCTCTGGACAGCGCAACCGTGCTGAAGCAGTGCTTCACCGACAGCTTCGGCGATGACTTCATCGTGCTGGATATCAACACCTTCGTGTCCTCCACCATGAAGGAGGTCGTGGCACCCAAGCTGCAGAGCTTCGTCCACATGGGCTGGGGCGCTGACTTCGGCGATCCCATCAACTTCCTGACCCAGATCATCGTTCACGACGACAATGCTTACTACAGCTGCAACATGACCAACATCGCAGGCATTGTGAACAATGGCCCCGCCAGCTACCAGAAGGATCTGGTTGCCGCCTACGAGAAGTTCACCGATCTGGTGAACGAGGGCCGTGCCATCGTTGACGACACCGATGCGCGCTACGCCGCATTTGCCAAGGCCGAGGCTTACTTCCTGGACGAGAACCTGATCTTCCCCACCGTCTACGATATCACCTGGTGCCTGACTCACGTCAACGAGTACAGCAAGATCAACGCAATGTATGGTCCCTGCAACTACAAGGCTGTGAACTGGGAGACCAGCGAGGAGGCTTACACCACCGAACAGTACGATGCGTTTGCCGCCGCATTCGACGCAGCCACTCAGGCCTGATCGCGTGAACCAGTAGCCAATCGCAAAAAGCAGAACCGGACGTTTTTGAAGCGTCCGGTTCTTTTTTTCTCCCTGACAGCACAAAACCCCGCCGCGCGGGAAAGCTCCCAGCGCGGCGGGGTCATTGTGTTAAAATACAGGAAAGCGGTTCAGCTTACAGCTGGCTTTCATACTCCTTGCGGTAGCCTTCCAGCTCACGCTGGTTGCCATACACAAAGTGGCCGTTTGCAATCTCTTCCCAGACCGGCTTGTCCACGCTGTAATCGTGGATCGAGGGGTCATAGACCAGCAGCTTCTTGTGCTTTTCCAGGCTGGGGTCAGGGATGGGAACCGCGCTCAGCAGGGCTTTGGTGTAGGGATGCAGCGGATGGAGGAACAGCTCCTCCGCCTCAGCCAGCTCCACGATACGGCCCTTGCTGATAACAGCGATACGATCCGAGATGAACCGGACCACCGACAGGTCATGTGCAATGAACAGGTAGGTCAGGCCACGGCTCTTCTTCATCTCGTTCAGCAGGTTCAGCACCTGTGCACGGATGGAGACATCCAGTGCAGAGATGGGCTCGTCGGCCACGATGAACTCCGGCTCCATGACCAGTGCACGGGCAATGCCGATGCGCTGGCGCTGACCGCCCGAGAACTCGTGGGGGAAGCGGGAGGCAAACTCCGGCAGCAGGCCGACCTCATGCAGGGCGTTCATCACCTTTTCATGCAGGTCTTCCTGGTCCTTGTAGAGATGATGGTTCAGCAGGCCCTCAGCAATGATATACTCCACCTTGGCGCGCTCGTTCAGCGAAGCCATGGGGTCCTGGAAGATCATCTGGATCTTACGGATGACCTCTCTGTCCAGTTCCTTGGAGATCTTGCCGTTGATCTTCTGGCCCTTGAAGAAGATGTCGCCGCCGGAGGTCGGGTTGATGCGGCAGATGGCACGGCCAATGGTGGTCTTGCCGGAGCCGGACTCGCCGACCAGCGAGAAGGTCTCGCCCTTATAGATGTCAAAGTTGACATGATCGACAGCAACAAATTTCTTCTTACCGGAGCCAAAGGTGATCTGAAGGTCTTTCAGCTCAATCAGCTTTTCGCGTTCAGCCATTTAAGTTGGCGCCTCCCATCTTTCCCATTTTCTCACGCAGGTTCTGGATGGAGTGCGGCCGCTCGATCTTGGGAGCGCGCGGGTCCAGATACCAGGTCTTTGCGGCGTGGGTCTCGGACACCTGGAAGAACGGAGGCTCTTGCACAAAGTCGATTGCCAGCGCATGCTTGTTGCGGGGCGCAAATGCGTCACCCTTGATCTCGTTGAACAGGTTCGGGGGAGTACCATCCACGCTGGGCAGGGCCTCACCCTTGGTGCCCAGCTGCGGCAAAGCCTGCAGCAGAGCCCAGGTGTAGGGGTGCCATGCGTCGTAGAAGATCTCCTCCACGGTGCCGTATTCCACGATCTGGCCGGCATACATCACGGCCACACGGTCTGCCACGTTTGCCACAACGCCCAGGTCATGGGTGATGTAGATAACGGACATGCCCAGCTCCTTCTGCAGGTCGCGGATCAGCTGCAGGATCTGTGCCTGAATGGTCACGTCCAGTGCAGTGGTGGGCTCGTCGCAGATCAGGATCTGCGGGCGGCAGGCCGCTGCAATGGCAATGACGACACGCTGACGCATACCGCCGGAGAACTCGTGGGGGTACTGCTCGTACCGACGCTCGGGGTCGGGGATACCCACCTTGCCCAGCATCTCGATGGCAGCCTTTTTGGCTTCCTCGCCCTTCAGACCCTGGTGATGCTCAATGCTCTCCTGGATCTGCTTGCCGATCTTCTTCAGCGGGTTCAGGCTGGTCATAGGGTCCTGCATGACCATGGCGATCTTCTTGCCGCGGACACCCAGCCAATCCTTCTCGGTGAACTTGGTCATATCGCGGCCTTCAAACATGATGGAGCCGCCGGTGATCTTACCGTTGGCATCCAGCATACCCACAAAGTTCTTGGTGAATACGGACTTGCCCGAGCCGGACTCGCCCACGATGGCAAGGGTCTCGCCTTCGTACAGGTCCAGCGAGCACTTGCGGATGGCGTTCAGCTTGCGGCCGCGCAGGCTGAAAGTGATCTCCACGTCTTTGGCAGAGATAATCGGTTGTCTATCCATTTACGTCTCTCTCCAATCTATCAAACGTGGTTGCGCGGATCAGCCGCATCCGACAAAGCGTTGCCCATGATATAGAAAGAAATGGAAATGATGGACACGATGGATGCAGGGAAAACCAGCAGGTACGGATAATCCAGGAAGAAGCCGCGCACCTTGCTCAGGATCAGGCCCAGAGAAGGCGTGTCGATGCCCAGGCCCAGGCCCAGGTAGGACAGCGTGGATTCCAGATTGATGGTGCCCGGGATGGACAGTGCCATACGCAGGATGATAACGGAGACCAGATACGGCAGGATGTTCTTGGTCAGCACGCGCCACAGCGGGGTGCCCAGGCAGCGGGACGCGAGGTTGTACTCGCGGTCACGGAACATGAACACCATGTTGCGGACACGGCGTGCCATAGAAAGCCAGTTGATGGCGATCATGGAGATGGCCATGATCCAGAAGCTCTGGCCCACCATCAGGGCAATCAGGGTCATATAGATGATATAGGGCACGTTGTCGATCAGGTTGTACAGCTCCGTGAAGAAGCGGTCCAGACTGCGCACATAGCCCCAGATCAGGCCGAAGATCACGCCCACGATACTCTCGCCCACGGCGACCACCAGAGCCAGACGGATGGAAACCTGGGTGGCATACCACACCTGGCACCAGTAGTCACGGCCCAGGTTGTCGGTACCGAACCAGTACTCAGCGTTGGGCTTGATGAAAGCCTTGCTGGAATCAGAGATCAGGCTGGTGTAGTGATACTTGCCGATGCTCAGCGCAACGAAGGAGAACACCGTCAGCGCCAGGAACAGGATCAGGCAGAAGACAGCGACCTTCTGCTTGAGGAAGTTCTGGATGACAGAACCCCAGTAGGAATAGTTGGAGTAGCCGATACGTTCAGCTTCTTCCGGGGAATAATCCACAAAGTAGAACAGTTCTTCGGGCTTCTTGCCCTCAAAATCCGATGCCTTAGCCATCAGCGAGCCTCCTCCTTTCCGGTCAGAGTAATACGGGGGTCAACCACCATCATCAGCACATCGCCCAGGAACACGCCCACGATGCCCAGAACGGCATACAGGATGACCAGCGTCTGCACAACGTTCAGGTCATAGCGCTGGATGGCATCCGTCAGCAGGGGGCCCATGCCGGGAACGGAGAAGAACCGTTCCATCAGCAGGGAGCCGCCCACCGTCAGCAGGATGGACTGGGGGATATACTGCACCATGGGAACCATGGCGTTGCGCAGAACATGCTTAAACATGATCTCGCGGGAGCTCAGGCCCTTGACACGGGCCAGCTTGATATAGTCGCGGGTCAGCTCATCCACCATGTAGCGGCGGGTCCACAGGGCATAGCCTGCAATGGATGCCAGTGAAAGGCAGGTGATGGGCAGCACGCTGGAAGCACTCACATTGCGGGTGGAATACAGCGTGGGGAATCCCAGGTACTTGGAACCAAAGACCAGCACCAGAGAATACGACACCAGCGACGGGACCGCGTTGACGAACACGGTGTAGGCCGTGCCGATCCAGTCGAATACCTTGTCCTTGAATGCCGCCTGCAGGATGCCCATCAGCACACCGACCACCAGAGAGATGCCGGAGGCGATGAGGCCCAGACGCATGGAGACACCAAACTTTTTACCAATGACCTTGACCACCGGGGCACCGTTCTGGATGCGGCGGGAAGTGCCGAAGTCCAGATGCAGCAGGTTGTTGTAGAACTTGACCAGCTGGGTGGGGATGGGATCGGTCAGGCCAGCTGCTTCCAGAGCGGCGGTCTTCTGCTGATCGGTAAACTTCATGAGCTGTTCCTCAGTGAAGTAGTAGTCCGTCGGCAGGCAGCGCATCATCAGGAAAACTGCTGTTGCGATCAGAAAGATTGTGACAAGCGACTGGAGCAGCCGCTTAACCGTGTATTTTAACATGTTATCGAACCCTTAACTTTTATTCTTGCCCTTTCGGGCGGGGAAACGGGGAACTTAAGCCTTGGTGGCTGCGTCGAATGCAGCGGCGAACTCCTCGTACTGCTCGGTGGTGTAAGCCTCTTCGCTGGTCTCCCAGTTCACAGCCTTGTAGTTGCAGGGACCATACATAGCGTTGATCTTGCTGTACTCGTTGGCGTGGGTCAGAGTCCAGGAAACATCGAAGTAGCAGGGGCAGGCCAGAACGTTGTTCAGCATGCTGGCCTCAGCCTTTGCGAAGGCAGCGTAGCGGGCATCGGTATCATCAACGATGGCCTTTGCGGTGTTGACCAGATCGGTGAACTCCTCGTAGCAGGCCACCAGATCCTTCTGCCAGTCAGCGGGGCCGGCCTCCACGATCTTGGCGATGTTGGAGTAGTACCAGCTGTAGTAGGCGTTGTCGTCGTGCAGGATCTCCTGACCAACGAAGTTGACGGGATCGCCGTAGTCAGCGCCCCAGCCGTTGATGACGAAGCTCTGCAGCTGAGGATTACGGACTTCCTGGGTGATGGAAGAAACGTAGGTCTTGATGTCCAGCACAATGAAGTCATCGCCGAAGCTGTCGGTGAAGCACTGCTTCAGCACGGTTGTGTTGTCCAGAGCGGAGGTGGAACCGGCGATGATGTAGTAAGCAGCGTGGACGGGGAAGGTGACACCGATGGCGCTCAGCTCGTCCATGGCCTGCTTCTTCAGGTCAGCAATGTCGCCGTTGTTGGCGCGCAGGCGGATCATGGTCTTGCCGTCGTAAGCCTCGCCGTCGAAACCCATCTCCTTGGCAACCAGGGTGGAGTACTCCTGGCCCTGGGTGTTGTAGCAGACACCGGGCATGGTGTAGCAGTCGTTCTCGCACTTCAGGGGGTTGATCTTGTTGGTACGTGCATACCAGTTGGTCAGATTCAGGCCCTTGTAGAAGCACTGACGGAAAGCGGTGTTGGCGATAGCCTTGTTCCAGTTGTCGTCGGGGGTGCCGTCCTCGTTGTTCTTCTGGTAGTTGAAGTGCATCTGGTAGCTGAACTTCTTGGGACGCTTCTCACACAGCTGAGCATTGTACTCGCTGTTGGGATCAGCCTGGATGGTGGTCAGGGTGCTCTCGCCCACATCCATCTCGTCCAGCTCACGGTTCTGGTACAGCTGGAAGGTGACGGTGCCGTCGCTGATCATGGTGACGGTGAAGCGGTCGAAGCGGGACACCTCGTCAGCTGCATAGTAGTTGGGGTTGGGGATGTAGCTCTTGGTGTTCTGGCTGATGAACTCCTCCACCACATAGGGACCATTGTACCACATGTTGGTGTAATCGCAGGCACGGAAGCCCTCAATGCCCAGCTCGTTGATCAGATCCTCAGAGACGGGGTAGAAGCTGGTGTAGGCAGCAACGGTATCGAAGTAGGGGCAGGGATCCTTGCAGGTGAAGACCAGGGTGTAGTCGTCCGGAGCCTCAACGCCCACGCCTGCGTCCAGCATATCCTGGTAGGTCAGGTCGGCAGCAGCATCGCCCATATCGCTGGTCTTCTGATAGTAATCAGCAGCACCGGTCAGGGTCTCGTTGGGCATGGAGGTGTTGTTGGCCTGGTTCTTGGCTGCGTTCAGCACCCACTCCAGACCCACGAGGAAGTCCTTGCTGGTCAGGTGAGCCTTGACCTCGCCGTTCACATCCACCCAGTCCACATCGTCGCGGAGGTTGAAGGTCCAAACGGAAGAGTCCTCATTGTGGCTCCACTCCTTGGCCACGGAAGGCACAGCCTTGCCGTAGCAGTCAAAGCTCAGCAGGCCTTCCCACAGGTTGGTGGTGACATTCATGTCGGAAGCCATCTGGCTGTACAGCATGTTCCAGCTCTCCAGCTCACGGTTGGTGCTCTCCCAGGAGATGAACTCCTTCAGCGGGGTAGCGCCGGTGGTGTTGGGAGCGCTGGTAGCACCAGAGGAAGCGGCGGTGGAGCTGCTGCCAGAGTTGCCGCCGCAGGCGGCCAGAATGCCGGCGGCACCAACGACACCGGAAGCCTTCAGAAAGCTGCGGCGGCTGATTGCATGAGACTCGTAGTTGTTGTTCATTGTGTTTTCCTCCCTATAATAATTCCGTGCTTCAGTGCATGGTGCAGGGCGGGATGTCCTGCTGTTTTCCCACTATTCTGCGGAGGTTTTTTGAATCCTGTATTGCCAGGGAATACAAAAGAGCGCAGAAACAGACCCCTCTGTCTGCACCTGTGCTCCTCCCGCAAAACCTTAACACGTCATATATTGTACCATTGAAATAAAAAGATGTCAATGGAACACACACAGCTTTTTCTTCAAAAAGCAAAGTCTGCCGCGCAAAAACGATGAAATATATTTGCTTTTACATGGTAAAGCGTGCAGGAAATTTAACAGACAATGCTGCGGACAAAACAACCGGAATTGTTCTTGTCAAAAAGACACCGTATTTTTTGCTTTATATTCTAAAAGAGCAGGCGCTCCACGCTTTGCGAAGAGCTCCTGCTTTTGGAAAACCGAATTATTAAAGCAAGTCACCGTGCCAGTGCGTTCTGGATCTTTGCAAAATCCTCCAGCGTCAGGGCCTCAGGACGGATGCGGGCATCGAAACCGGCGGCTTCAATGGCAGCGGTCACGGCATCCTTGGGCATCCCCAGGCCGCTGGCAATGGCATTGGCGGCAGTCTTGCGCCGCTGGCCAAAGGCCGCGCGGACAAGGGCAAAGTAGCCTTCCTCGTCCTCCACCTGCACGGCGGGGGTGGGGCGGATCTCCATCCGCACCACGGCGCTGGTCACCTTGGGGGCCGGGTAAAAGCTGCCCGGGGCGGCGGTGAACATCATCTTAGAGGTCGCGTAATAGCTCACCGCACAGCTGATGGCGCTGGAGGCCCGGGTGCCCGGGGCGGCAGCCAGACGATCGGCTGCTTCCTTCTGCACCATCACGGTCAGGCTCTCGATGGGCAGGCGGTCACCCAGCAGCTTCATCACAATGGGGCTTGTAATATAGTAGGGCAGGTTGGCGCAGACTGCCACCGGCATCCCAGGGAACTCCTGCGCGATCAGGGCTTTCAGATCCACCTTGAGCACATCCTGCAATACCAGCTTGAAATTGTCCACACCAGCCATGGTCTCGGCCAGCAGGGGCGGCAGGCGCTCGTCCACCTCGATGGAGACTACCTTTGCCGCCCGCTTTGCCAGCTCCCGGGTCAGCACGCCGATGCCGGGGCCGATCTCGAGCACGCCGTAGCGCTTGTCCACGCCGCTGGCATCCACGATCTTGGGGGGCAAGCCGGGGTTGACGATAAAGTTCTGGCCAAAGCCCTTGGAGAGGGCAAAATCATATTTTTCGCACAGGGCGCGCACATAAGACAGGTCGGTCAGTTCGGGCATGGCTCTATCCTTTCTTTTCCAAAATAACCCTCTCAGTCTCGCTTCGCTCGCCAGTTCCCCCAAAGGGGGAGCTTTTGACAAAACCGCAAACTTTGCATGAATTGCCAAGACCTCGCCCTTCGGGAGAGGTGGCAGCGCGTCAGCGCTGACGGAGAGGGTTGTTCTCTTATTCTTGACTACTGGATGCAGTGCTCTCCCCTGCTGCTTCACTTTCGGCGGGCGCGGTCTCTGCCGGAGCGCTCTCGGCAGATGCAGCCTCAGCGTCCCCCTCTGCTACGCTCTCGGCGGCGGCACTGTCGGCAGCTTCACTGGAGGCCGCTTCGTTGACACCGCTCACGGTGGTGGTGCCGCTCATCTGCTGGGCAGTGCTCACGGCACGCTGGATCTGGGGATCGTTCTCCACAGTGTAATCATAGTATGCGGTCTGCTCGTCCGCAGTCAGGGGCCGCTCCACATCCACAGTCAGGCCGGTGCCGTCAAAGCAGCTGCCGTCGCCGCAGACCAGCTTTGCCACGGTGACCACCACAGCACTGCCATCGGACAGGCGCTGGGGGCTGCTCTGGATGGTGCCCTTGCCCTGCGTGGTGGTGCCCACCAGGCGGGCACCATTCAGGGTGCGCAGACTGCTGGCAAAGAGCTCCGCCGCGCTGGCGGTGCTGCCGTTGACCAGGCAGACCACAGGCAGGTCGATCCGGGATTCGCTGGTGCTGGTGCCCAGCAGGGTCTGGGTGCCGTTCTTGTCCTCAGCAAAGGCCAGCGTGCCCTCCGGGGCGATCAGGTCGATGCACTGAATGGCATCGTCCAGCAGGCCGCCGCCGTTATCACGCAGATCAAACACCAGGCTGCCCGCGCCGTTGGCGCTCAGGCTGCGGATGGCGTAATCCAGCTCGCTGGGGGTGGTGGAATCAAACTGGCGGATCCGGATGTAGCCCACATTGCCCTGCACCATCTGGAAATCCACGGTGGTGGAGCTGTAGCCGGAGTGGGTCAGGTCAGCGGTATGCTCGGCGGCCTCGCTGTCCAGCCAGGTCACATTGACGGTGGTGCCGCTCTCGCCGCGCAGGCGGGTCTGGATGGCATCCACGCTGCTCATGCTCTTGACATCGGTGCCGTCCACAGCGGTGATGTAGTTGCCGACCTGAATGCCAGCCTCTTTGGCGGGGGATTCATCGTAGACCTTGATGACCTTGGCATAGCCGGACTGATCCACAGCCAGCTCCACGCCGATGCCGATCAGGGTGCCGTTCTGGGTATTCATCAGCTCCGTATAGGCGGTGGCACTGAAATAGCGGGCGTACTTATCGCCGGTGCCCAGCAGGTAGCCAGCCGTCAGGCGGTCGTAGAGGGTGGTCTCATCAATGGGATAGTAATCGTTGCTGCGGACATAGCGGTCCACCTCAGCGATCTTGTTGTACATGCTTTCCTTTTCCTTCACGCTGGAAACGGTGCTGTCAAACAGGCGCATCGCCACCAGCATGGTAATGGAAAAGGTAACGGTCATAGCCAGGATGACGATGCTGACCGCCATGCCGACCGATATCTTACGGTTCATCTTCTTCCCTCCTCTGTCAGACCAGCAGCATCATAACCACGCTGCCCAGCATGGAAAGTGCAAAGATCCCTGCCAGGATCAGACAGCCCACGCGCAGAATGCGCTTGCGTTTTTCTTCCTTCATAAGCCCTGACGGCCTCCTTTGATACAATGCAGATTATTTCATGGGGATATAACCACGGGGGTTGACGGCATTGGCCTTGGAGCCGCCCTTCCAGACCTCCAGATGGAGATGGTTGCCGGTAGAGTTGCCCGTGCTGCCCACATAACCGATGACCTCACCCTGCTGGACATACTTGCCCGCCGAGGTAGCGACCGACCGCATGTGGCCGTACAGAGTGCTGTACTGGTTGCCATCGGACATTTTGCCGTGGTAGATGATGACATAGTTGCCGTAGCCGCCGCTGGACCAGCCCGCCACCTGCACATAACCGCTGGCGGCTGCATAGATGGGCGTGCCGCCCGGGGCGGCAAAGTCGGTACCGGCGTGGAGCTTGTTGACCCCCGTAACGGGGTTCTTGCGCCAGCCGTACTCACTGGAAATGCGGCTATAGCTCTTGAGCGGGCAGATGAAGCCGGTAAAGCTCAGGGTGGGCTTGGAGGCAGCGGCCGCAGCGATCATCTTCTGGATCTGCTTCTTGACCGCCTCATAGTTCATCTCGTCCGATTCAATGGCGGCCTGCGCATCCTTCTGGGCCTGCTGCGCCTCGGCAGCGCTCATCTGGGCGGCGGCCACGCTGGAGTTGAGCTCGTTCTGTTTGGCACGCATCTGGCTGTTCTGGGCATCCAGATCTGCCTTTTTGCTTTGCAGCTCGCTGCGCTGGGATTCCAGCGTCAGCTTATCGCTTTCCAGCGCTTCCTTGGCGTTCTTCATGTTGTCCAGGATCTCGGTGTCCTTGATGGAGATGTCCTGCATGACCTCGTTGAAGGTCAGCAGCTCATACAGGTCGTTCACCGCGGACAGCATGGCAACGCTGCCGCCGTCCCGCAGCTCCTGCATGGCGGCCATGTGCTGCTTGAAATCCCCCCACTGGTCGGCGATCTCCGCTTCTTTTTCGGTGATCTGCTGCTCCTTGACGGCGATCTCCTGTTCCTTCAGGCCGATGCTGTTCTGCACCTCGGCGATCTGGCCCTTCAGCACGCTGATCTGGCTCTGGACCACCGTGACCTTTTCCTTCAGCTCCGATTCCAGCGCCTTGGCGGCCTGCTCCTTCTTTTTTGCATTGGACAGTTCCTTTTTGTGCTGTACAATGGACTGGGAGAGCTTATCCAGCTTGTTCTGCAGGCTGGACATGCTGGTAGCAGCCGTGGCCGGGTAGACCGAAACGCTCAGCAGCAGGCAGGCCGCTGCCAGAAACAGGCTGGCGGCGCGCATGGCCCGGCTGTGCCCGGGGGCGGGTTTTGCGTGGGTGGGGGTATACATGAGGTGCAGGCGGAAGCCCGCAGAGTGTTTTGCTTGTTTCACAGAGAAGGCTCCTTTCGCTTACACATTCAGATGCTTGCGGATGGAGAACATGCTGCCCAGCGCACCCACCAGCGCACCACCGGCCAGACTGTACGTCAGGATGGTGGGCCAGACGGCATTCACAGGCACCATGGCGGTGCCCATGAGCAGCTGCCACAACCCGCCCAGCGTGCTGGAGGCCTGCACGATGTAGGCATAGCCGAAGATACCGGCTACCGAGGTGATGGCACCAGAGATCAGGCCCATGGTCAGGCCCTCCACAAAAAAGGGCAGGGTGACAAGGTGGTTGGTCGCGCCCACATACTTCATGATCTCGATCTCACGGCGGCGGGCAAAAACGCTCAGGCGGATGGTGCTGCCCACCGTGATGATGCTGACCGCCATCAACACCAGGATCACGATCTGGCCCACCTTGGTCACGGCCTGCTGGACCTCCACAAAGGTCTGGGTCATCTCAATGGGGGCGGTAACGCTGTACACGCCCGGAATGCTCTGGAAGTTCTGGCTCATGGCCTGCATCTGGCTCAGGTCTGCCAGAGAGACACGGTAGTTGGCCTTGAAGGGGTTATCATTCTCAAATTCGTCCAGCAGGACGGCGTAATCCGCCATGTACCCACGGTACTGGTTGAGCACATCCTCCTTGGACATGTACTGCACCCGGCTCACGCCCGGGGTGGCAGTGATGCGCTCCCCTACCGACTGGATGGTGGCATCGTCGGCTTCGGGGTCCACATAGACCACCATCTCGTTCTGCTGGCCCAGATAGTTCACCATGCTGTCCACATTGACTTCCGCCAGCGTGGCAAAGGTGTTCAGGGTCATACAGACGCTCAGGGAGGCGATGCAGGCAATGGTCATGGCCCAGTGCTTGCCCAGGTTGCGCACGCCGCGCACCACAAGGAAACCGAACGTAGAAGGCTTCATCATACCAGCGACACCTCCATTTCCAGTTCCTTCGGGTCTACGGGCGGGTGGGGGATCATGGAGCCAGTGGGCACATCCGAGATGATGTGTCCGCCGGACAGGGTGACCACGCGGCGGTCAAAATGACGGACCAGCTCGTGCTCATGGGTGACCACCAGCACAGTGATGCCCATCTCGCTGACACGCTCCAGCAGCTCCATCATCTCAAGGCTCAGCTCGGGGTCGATGTTGCCGGTGGGCTCGTCCGCAATCACCAGCTTGGGGGCGTGGGCCAGGGCGCGGGCCACAGCCACACGTTGCTGCTCACCGCCGGAGAGCAGGTCGGGGTAGACCTTTGCCTTGTCCTCCAGGTGGACAAGCTCCAGCATGTAATTCACGCGCTCCTTGATCTGCTTATGCCCGATGTTGGTAACATGCATTGCAAAGGCAATGTTCTCGTAAACGGTCATGGTGGGGATGAGCCGGAAATCCTGAAAGATGATGCCCATCTGACGGCGCAGGTAGGGGATCTTGCGGCGGCGCAGGCGGGCAACATCCTGCCCGTTCACCAGCACGCGGCCCTCAGTGGGGGTCTCCTCGCGCAGGATCAGCTTGAGCAGGGTGGATTTGCCCGCGCCCGAGTGACCCAGCAGAAAAACAAACTCGCCGTCATCCACATGGAAGTTGACATCCTCCAGGGCAGGCTTTGCGTTGTGCTTGTACTGCTTTGAAACGTGTTCAAAATCTATCATGCATTTTTCGCTCCCAATAATTTTCTCCAAACCAAAAAGAACCGGCCAGCATCGGTTTCGAGCGGCCGGTTCTGCGCCGACGGCTTTGCGCCGCAAGCGTTTGCTTAATATTTGGCCGGGTTGTTGGACAGGTACTTCTTGACCATCAACGCCACCTTAAAGACGATGGCATCGTCGAACTCACGCAGATCCAGACCGGTCAGTTTTTTGATCTTTTCCAGACGATACACCAGCGTGTTGCGGTGGACAAACAGGCCGCGGCTGGTCTCAGACACATTCAGGTTGTTCTCAAAGAAGCGCTGGATGGTGAACAGGGTCTCCTGATCCAGGCTCTCGATGCTGCCCTGCTTGAACACCTCACGCAGGAACATCTCGCAGACAGTGGTGGGCAGCTGGTAGATCAGGCGGGCAATGCCAAGGTTGTCGTAGCGGATGATCTGTTTCTCGGTGTCGAACACCTTGCTGACCTCCATGGCGATCTGGGCTTCCTTGAAGGAGGTAGCCAGATCCTTCACGTTGGAGATGGGGGTGCCGATGCCGACCACAGCCTTGATGTAATGCTCACCGGACAGGGTGTCCACGATGCTGGCAGCCAGCTTCTCCATATCGGTGCGGTCGATGCCCTTGCGGATCTCCTTGACCAGCACGGTGTCGGTCTCGCTGATATTGAACACAAAGTCCTTCTGCTTGTCCGGGAACAGGCTGCTGACCACATCGTAAGCGGAGATGTCGCCGCCGGAGGTCACGCGCACAATGAACACCACACGGGAAACATCGGTGGCAAAGTGCAGCTCACGGGCCTTGGCGTAGATATCGCCGGGCAGGATGTTGTCCAGCACCACGTTCTTGATGAAGTTGGCTTTGTCGAACTTCTCATCGTGGTACTGCTTGATGCTCTGCAGGCTGATGGAGAGCAGGGCCGCAAACTGGCCCGCAGTCTCGTCCGCGCCTTCCACAAACACGGCATAGTCGTTATGCTTTGCGCTGGAGAACTGCTGATAGGTGTAGCCATCCCGCACAAAGCGGTCACCGGCCGTCAGGCGCTCTGCCATAAAGCCCTCGCGCACCTCTCCGATCAGGTTCAGCTCCGAGCAGGAGATCACAGCGCCGGTCTCATCCACCACACCGACCACACGATCGATGGCGTCTTTCATCTGGTAGATCACGCTCTGGAATACTCTATTGGCCATAAATGGATACCCCTTTTCCTCTTTTGTGCAAGCCGCAGGGGCGAGATTGTCGTTTTTAACAATTTCGCCGCTTTACATTATCTATTTTACACAAAAGAATTTACTTTTGCAACATATTTCACCAAAATATTTTTGACTTTCTTGGTGAAATTATCTTTCGGGGGTATTTTCAGGCCCAAAAAGCACTGTTTTGCGTGGTTCTTGTGAATATTTTACCGGCAAAATGTGATGTTTTTTTGAAAATCAGGTGAAAAGCAGTCAGTCTCCGGTGGTAATTGCTGTCACTTCCTCCGCAGAAAGCTCCCGCCACTGCCCCGGTGCAAGGGCCGGGTCCAGCGCAAGCCCGCCGATGGCATCCCGGTGCAGAGCGTTCACGCCCGCGCCGTACACACCGAACATCCGCTTGATCTGGTGGTACACCCCCTGCCTGAGCCTGACTTTCACAGTCAGGCCGTCCGGGGTCAGTGCTTCCACCTCTGCCGGGGAGAGGGCGGTGCCATCTGCCAGCGTCACGCCCTCGGCAAAGCCCCTGCGCATCTCCTCGGTCAGCGGTGTGTCAATGACCACCGTGTAGGTCTTGGAGACATGGCGCTTCGGGGCAAGGATCTCGTGGGCGAAGCCGCCGTCATCCGTCAGCAGAACAAAGCCGGTGCTGGTCTTGTCCAGCCGGCCGGCCGGGAACAGCTCCCGCCGGGGGTAGGCATCCCCGATCAGATCCACCACGGTGGTATCCCGCTTGTCGGTGGAAGCGCTCACCACGCCCTCAGGCTTGTTGAGCATCAGGTAGACGAACTGCTGGTAAGCAAGCGGCGCACCGTCCACCGCCACACTGTCCCCTTCCCTGAGCTGGGTGTCCCCCTTTTTGCACACCGCGCCGTTCACCGTCACCCGTCCCCTGCTCAGCAGGGTCTTTGCCTCGCTCCGGGTGCACTGGGCCGTCTCGGCCAGATATTTGTCTAGTCGCATAGGTTCTCCTTTTCCGGTTATAGCAAAGCTGCGCCCTGCCCAAAGGCGGAGCGCAGCGATAGATTTTGCAGTTCAGTGGACCGGGAGTTTCTCCGAGGACCGTCCGCTGGGGTGGGACCCTGCTGCCGCAGGCAGT
>OLOJ01001392.1_pt1 | contig 22604 bp, 15 predicted proteins | sample 1672251 | NCBI WGS metagenome assembly OLOJ01 (sample SAMEA3136664, study PRJEB25190) | human gut metagenome | biome: human gut; feature: human-associated habitat; material: faeces | place: Austria | collected 2013 | reverse complement strand
CTCGCTACCTCCACCTTGGCAAGGTGGCGCTCTACCAGATGAGCTACGGCCGCATGGCGGAGAGTTTGGTTTTGTCGCGCTCTCTCCGGGCGACGAATGCTATTATATGGCATTCGATGTAAAAAGTCAAGCTTTTTTCGCCTATTTTTTCAAAAAGTCATACGTTTACTGCTTTTCTACGGTGTCCGGCCAGCTTTTCAGCAGGTCATTCAGGTCTACTTTGTACTGTTTGCCGCAAAACTGGCAGTTGACCTCGGCAATGGGGTCTTCATCGCGCAGTTTTTCCACCTCTTTTTTGCCAAGGCTGCGGATGGTGCGCTCCACGCGGTCCAGGCTGCAATCACAGCAATAGTCAATGCGGGTGGAATCCAGCAGTTCGGGGTTAAAGCCGTCCAGCGCCATATTCAGGATATCGGGAATACTTTTACCCTGCTGCAGCAGGGTGGTAATGCCGGGCATTGCGCCGATATTCTTTTCCAGGCGGGTGATCTCATCCTCGGTTGCGCCGGGCATGAGCTGCACGATAAAACCGCCCGCGCACTGCACCGTCAGATCCGGGTTGACCAGAACGCCCAGCGCGCAGACCGTTGGTGTCTGCTCACTGATGGCAAAATAGTTGGTGATATCCTCGGCAATCTCACCGGAAACCAGCGGCACCTGGCCGATATAGGGTTCCCGCATACCAAGGTCGCGGATCACATCCAGCGTGCCATCCTTACCCACGGCAGCGCCGACGTTCAGGTGGCCGTCCGCGCGCGGGGGCAGCTCCACGATGGAGTTTTCGACATAGCCTTTTACATCGCCCGCGCCGTTGGAAACGGCCAGAATACGGCCCGCCGGGCCGCCGCCCTTGATCTGTACGGTGACAGAATCAGAATCCGATTTGAGCATCTGGCCCATCATGGCAACACCGGTCAGCAGGCGGCCCAGGGCTGCGGTGGTAACGGCGCTGGTTTTGTGCAGCTGCTCCATTCGGCGCACAATGGCGGTGGAATCAATGCCATAGAACAGGATGCCGCCGTTTTCCGAAATGCCGCGCAGCAGGTTGCTGCTGTTTTCATTTTTTGTTTCACACATAGAATCAATGACCTCCCGAAGCAGGGGTGCGGCGGTTAGACCGGGGTGCCGTCTGCTTCCTGTGTATACTGCTTGACTGCCGTGATGATCCAGCGCTGGCTGTCCGGCCGGACAGGGCCAAAGCTTTCGCCATCGGCAATTTTGACCGGGTCAAAGCCGTATCTGGTTAGCAGCGCTTTGACGGTATCAAGCGGGTAGCTGTATTCCGAGAAAGATTCATGGAAGTCTTCCCCGGTATCTTTATAGTGGATATCAATGCTGAGGTCCACGCGACCTGTCTGTGGGTCATAGCGGTTGCTCCAGCGGCAGGCGGCGTCATCCTCATCAAAATCAAAAGTCTGGCCGGAAAGCACTTTTTCATGCTTATAGGGTGTGTTCAGGTCAAACACAAAAACGCCGTCTTTTTCCATAAAGAACGCGGCTTTTGCGATGGCCTTTTCAAAGTTTTCCAGCGGACCGATGTGGTTATAGGTATCGAAAGTGGAAACCGCGGCGCGGATGGTCCCGTACAGGTCCAGCTTCAAAAGGTCCTGGCACAGCAGCATGGGGTTGGTCAGCGGCAAGCCAAGGGCATCGGCTTTGTCCCGCAGGACGCTGAGCATCTCTTCCGAAACGTCAATGCCGATCATATCGTACCCAGCCTGGGCCAGCATCAGGGTCAGCTCGCCGGTGCCGCAGCCGAAATCTGCCACAATGCCATCCTGGATGCCGTGGGCTTTCAGCTCCCCGGTCACATAGGCGAACAGCGCATCATAATCGGCTGCGCCGTTGAACTCGTCATAAAAATAGGCAAATTCCTGATACGCCATGGTTTAGGCCTCCGGTGCCAGGCAGGCATCCAGATACTGGCGCAGTTCTTCGACCCCGATCCCCTTTTCGGCGCTGGTCAAAAACACCTGCTTGCAGCCATAGGGGGCGCAGGTGATGCGGAACTCTTCCAGCTGGGCGGTCATCTCAGATTTTTTGAGCTTATCCGCCTTGGTCAGCGCCACAACAAAGGGAATCCGGTGGAAGTGCAGGTATTCCATCATCTGCACATCGTCCGCGCTGGGGGCATGGCGGCTGTCCAGCAGCTGCACCAGCACATTCAGCGCGCGGTCCGCTTCAAAATAGCTGTTGATCAGCTCGTCCCAGCGCTCACGGTCCGCATTGGACACCTTGGCGTAACCATAGCCGGGCAGGTCCACAAAATAGGCGGTATCCACACGGTAAAAGTTGATGGTTGCCGTTTTGCCCGGCGTTGCGCTGACGCGCGCCAGATTTTTGCGGTTGCACAGCCTGTTGATCAGGCTGGATTTGCCCACGTTGGAACGGCCGGAAAAGACAAATTCCGGGCGGTCGCTTTCCGGCAGCTGGCTGGAAAGGCCATAGGATGCCTGAAATTCACTGCGATTATAATTCATAAATACAACTCCCTTTTCCGGCTTTTCCGCGTTGGTCACATCACGGCAGCAGGTTCCTTGGCGGTGCTCTGCTCGGTTGCGATCAGCTGGGTAGCCTGCGGCATGGTGCGTTTGTGGGCAGCGGATGCTGCGGGCAGGATGAGTGCATGTTTGAGCACCTGAGAAAGGTCACTGACGGGGATGAACTTGACGGCCTTTTTGACCTCCTCATCCACCTCGTACAGGTCGGGCTTGTTGGCTTCAGGGATGAGCACGGTAGAAATGCCCTCGCGGAAGGCTGCCATGCTCTTTTCTTTCAGGCCGCCGATGGGCAGAACATTGCCGTGCAGGGTGATTTCACCCGTCATGGCAAGGTCGTGGCGAACCGGAATCTCGGACAGCGCAGAAATCAGCGCGGTGGTCAGGGTGACACCGGCGGAGGGGCCATCCTTGGGTACAGCGCCTTCGGGGGCATGGATATGGATATCGGTGTTCTTGAACTTATCCGGCGCAATGTGGTAGGTTTCGGCATGTACGCGGGCATAGGTCAATGCCAGGTGAGCGCTCTCTTTCATTACATCGCCCAGGCTGCCGGTGATCTCCACCTTGCCGGAGCCGCTGGGGATGATGGAAACTTCGATGGGAAGCATCTCTCCGCCCACGCTGGTCCAGGCCAGGCCGTTGGCAATGCCAACAGCATCGGTGCGGGAAATAAAGGTCGGCTTGACCTTTTCGGGACCGAGCATTGCTTTGACCATGGCAGGGGTAACATTGATCTTATCTTTCTCCCCTGCGGCGATCTTTTGAGCGCACTTGCGCAGCACGGCGGTGATGGTGCGCTCCAGAGTACGCACGCCGGCTTCGCGGGTGTAGCCGTCAATGATCTCATACAGCGCCGCCGGGGCCACGGTAACGCGGGATTCCAGGCCGTTATTTTTGAGCTGTTTGGGCAGCAGATGGCGGCGGGCGATGTTGAACTTTTCCACGCGGGTATAGCTGGGCAGTTCAATCACATCCATACGGTCATACAGCGGGCCGGGAATGTGGGAAGCATCGTTGGCGGTGGTAATGAACAGCACGTTGCTGAGGTCAAACGGGATATCAAGATAGTTATCCTTAAAAGTCTTGTTCTGTTCAGGGTCCAGCACTTCCAGCAGGGCGCTGGAAGGATCGCCGCGGTAGTCCCCTGCCAGCTTGTCGATCTCGTCCAGCAGGATGACCGGGTTGGAGGACTTGGCGGTATTGATGGCGCTGATGATGCGGCCGGGCATTGCGCCGATGTATGTACGGCGGTGGCCGCGGATCTCGGCCTCATCATGCACGCCGCCAAGGCTCATGCGGGCAAAGTTGCGGTCCATGCAGGCGGCAACGGAGCGCGCAATGGAGGTTTTGCCGACACCCGGAGGGCCGACCAAGCAGATGATCTGGCCCTTGACATCCGTATTGAGCTGGCGGACGGCCAGAATTTCCAGAATGCGCTCCTTGACCTTTTCCAAACCATAGTGGTCATGGTCCAGCACCTTGCGGGCATGGGCCTGGTTCAGATCGTCCTTGGTAAAGATGTGCCAGGGCAGGCCGATGACGGTATCCAGATAGCTGCGAATCACGCTGATTTCGGCCTGATTGCCGGCCATTTTGCCAAGGCGTTCGCATTCTTTCAGCAGCTTTTCCTCGCTGGCGGCATCCAGGTGCAGGTCCTGAATCTTCTGGGCATACTTTTCCGCTTCGGCACGGGTATCCTCGGCATCGCCCAGTTCTTCGCTGATGATGTGCATCTGTTCCCGCAGGTAGTAATCACGCTGGTTTTTATCCATCTGGACGTTCACTTTATCGTCCAGTTCTTTCTCAATGGCCAGCACTTCACATTCCTGGCGCATCACAAGCAGGAGCTTTTCCAACCGGCTGGGGATGGAATTTTCCTGCAGAATGGTCTGCTTGTCCTCATATTTCAGCAGCAGGTTGGCCGGCATATATTCGCTCAGGTAGAGCGGATTATCCGAGGAGACGATGTTATACACCACATCCTTGGAGATTTGCGGGCTGTAGGAGAGATACTCCTCAAAGCACTCTTTCAGGCTGCGAACCAACGCCTCGGTCTGGGTGCGCTTATCTGGTGCCACACCGCGCACGGGAGCGGGGCGGACATCAGCCTGCAGGTATTCGCCACTGGCATCCAAGTCCAGCAGTTTAGCACGGGACTTTCCTTCTACCAGTACCTTGACCAGATCTTCGGATACACGCAGCACCTGCTTAATTTCCGAAATGACGCCATAGGCATACAGATCCTGGGCAGTGGGCTCCTCGGTCTCCATATCCTTTTGTGCAATCAGAAAAATATTGCTGTTGGCGTGCATGGCAGCCTCGATGGCGGCAATGGACTTCTGGCGGCCCACCTCAAAGTGGACCACATTATTGGGGAACACCACCAGCCCGCGCAGTGCAACCACCGGCAGGTGCATGGCGTTATGGGCCACACGAACCCTTACTTTTGCTTCTGACATATCTTTCCCTCCCCGGGCCAGCTGGCCGCGGATTTTATTTCAAGTACGGCAATCAGCGCTTTGTTCTGGCGCGTTTGCCATGGTTTTATTTTGCTTTTGCCTGCATCGGGCATTCGTGCAGCCCACGGATGACCGCACTGCCGCAGGCAGGCCGCGGCAGCAGCACATTCAACGCAGATGGCAGAACTTCCGCTTTCAACTCCATCACCGGGGCACACTCGCCATCAATTGTGGCAATGATGGGGCGGTTGTCCAGCACCTGCATTTCCACGCTGCGGGCACGGTAAAAGGTCATAAAGCTGCGGAACTCCGGCACGATGGTATCGGCATCCTGCATGTGCCGCCCGGCTTTGTATTTGGCCAAAATTCCCGCAACCTGAATGCGGGAGATGGGTTTGACCAGCACAATATCGAGCAGGCCGTCATCCATAGCTGCATAGGGCGCAGCCTGATAACCGCCGCCGTAATAGCCGCCATTACAGATGGCCGCCATCATATAAGTACCGGTATACTCTTTGCCGTCGATCGCAACGCGCAGCTTGTGGCCGAAGCGGCTGAGCATAGCCTGTAGAATCGAGAGCGTATAGGCTGCTGTTCCCCCGCATCCCGGCAGCCGCCGGAATTTTGGGATGCCATATGCCACCTGAGCGTCCAGTCCGGCGGCGCAGATATCGATTCCGATACCAAGGGATGTTTGCAGCAGGTCCACCCGGCAGGGCTGTGCCTGCAGCTGGGCGGCAAAATCCAAAAAAGGCGCTTGGCCCGCCGCGCCGAAGTTGCGCACATAGTCGTTTCCGCTGCCGCAGGGCACACAGCCGACCGCTACATTCGCGCTGCCTGCCGCGCCCTGAACCAGCTCGTTCAGCGTTCCATCTCCACCGCAGGCATACAGCGCCGCCGGGGTACCGGATGCCGCATACCGGTGGGCTGCTTCGCGAGCCTGACCGGCATACTGTGTGACAACAATTTGAGGCTGGGGCAGCTGGAGCTGGCGGGCCGCCGCCTGGATCTGGGGCACAAGCTCTGCGCTTGCATCCCGTTTTCCTGCAACGGGGTTGATGAAAAATACCTGTTCCACCGCGGTGCTCCTTCTGCCCAATAGGAACCGCTTTGCCCTTCACGGGGGTAGCAGCTCTTATTTCTGGCTCCAAAAATACAGAATATATTGTATCTGGTTTGGCTGTAAATAGCAAGTGCTTACTACAAGATGTTACAATTTGTGCGGATAAAATTCACAAGATGTTCGATTTTGTCCGATTTGTCCGCTCCATTTTTGCCTGTTGTTATTCGCGCGGGCGGGCCAGGGCATCGCGGCGGAACGCCTGCATGGCGGCTTCATCCTCAAAGCTGGCAATGTACAGCTGGTCCCCCATTTCGCGGGCCAGAACTTCCGGCAGGCGCGGAGCCGCGTTCAGGCAGGAGCGGTACTTTTTCAGCAGCTCCTCATGCGGCATGCGGTAGCGCAGTTCATCGTGGCGGCCCGCACAGCAGCAGTAGCGGTGGTAACGCGCCAGCGGATGGTGCGCAGCGCCGAATGCCACCATATCGGCCCAAATCTGGTACAGGTCCAGCCCGCCGGCATAGTTGAGCATATCCACCGTATAGCCGCCAGCCGGGCGCATGTTGACTTCCAGCCCTAGGATATCCCCCGCATTGCCCAGACTGGGCTTGGCGGTTTTCAGGCGGAAAAATTCCAGGTGGAAAAAGCGGCTTTTGGCGCCAAAGGCTTTCAGGGCAGCTTCGCCCATTTTGCGCAGTTCGGGGCTGATTTCCGGTGCAACATAGTACCACATCGGCTTTTTGCCATGGGCAATCTCCATGATGCTGTCCGGCGTAACATGGCTGGCGGCATAGATCGGCTCGGCATTGGCATCGGCCACGCCGTCAAAGGTCACGATCTCACCATCCACAAATTCTTCCAGGATATAGTTGGCCGCATTGGGGCCCTCCTGCTGGAAAAATTTGTTCAACTCGGTTTTATTCTTGAACTTATGGGTGCCGTTTGCCCCCACGCCGTTATCTGGCTTAGCAATGACGGGCCAGCCGACAGTTTTGGCGAAAGCCTGGGCCTCCGTTACATCTGCCGTCACACACCAGCGGGCGGTGGGGATACCGGCTTTCTGGTAGTAGGTTTTCATCACGGATTTGCGCTTAAACTTTTCGATCTCAGCGGATTTAATACCGGTGGTGATATTAAAATCTGTCCGCAGGCGGGCATCCTGTTCCAGCCAATATTCATTGTTGCTTTCTACCCAGTCGATCTTGCCATACTTGAAAGTGAAAAAGCCCATGGCGCGCAGCATTTCATCATAGTTTTCCATGTTGTCCACACGGTAATACTCGGTCAGTGCGCTTTTGAGCAGGGCGGGCAGCGTTTCGTAAGGGGCATCGCCAATGCCAAGCACATTTACGCCATTGGCACGCAGGCGGTCACAAAAATTCCAGTAATTTTCCGGGAAATGCGGTGAAATAAAAACAAAATTCATTTTTCCTGTACCCCTTTTCCGGCCGCCGCAGCGGCATGAAACTTTAGGCAATACCGCACAATTCCCGCCTTGCGGCTTAAGCACCGCTCCGGCAGCTGCGGCACGGCATCTGCGTTGCCAAAATGCTCGATAAGACATCCAGTATTATCTGCGCTTTTGGCTTGGCATCTGCCGCACCTCGCTCGCCGTATCGGCACTTAGAATTATGCGGTATTGCCTTTATTATTTTGTATAATTTTACATTATATCCACTGTTGCGGCGGGATGCAAGGTGTTTTTCGCCCACGGTGGATTGCTGCCATGCCCGGCATGGGGCAGATTCGGCATGGTTTGCGTTGATATTTTACTGCGTGTATATTATAATAAAGTTGTTTTATTGTTTGATAGTTAGCTTATATCAGCTTTCAAATTTTATTTCTTTGCCCCAAAGGATGTGTTACTACTGGCAAAAAATTCAACTTTACCAAAACTTACCCGCAATGGGCGGTTGTTCCTCGGTGGTGCCCTGCTGGGGGTACTGGTGTTTGTGCTGGTGTTCGGGGTCAGCACACTGGATGTAACCAACGATGCCTTTTGCCGCGGTGGGTATATTGAAAAGGACATCCAGCAGCATTATGCCGGGTGGCTGTTTTACCGCCAAAGCTCCGCTGGCTGGCCGCTTTGCATTGCCCGCGGCATCAACTACCCGGATGGGCTGAGCGTTGCTTATACCGACTCTATCCCGCTGGTGGCTGCCCTGTTAAAGCCGGTTGCCAACCTTGTGGGCGGAACGTTCCAGTATATGGGGTGGTTCACGCTGGTCTGCTTTGCGTTGCAGGGCGGGTTTGGCGTGCTGCTGGCAGGGCTGTTCCTGCCGGGGTGCGCGGCACCGCTTGCAGCGGACCTGCTGTTTGTTACCAGTCCGGTTTTGTTTGAGCGTGTGTTCCGGCATACCTCGCTGGGGGCACAGTTTTTTGTGCTGGCTGCACTCTATTTTTATTTTGCTGCACGGCGCAAAGGGCAGTATGCCTCCCGCGGGCTGTTTGCGCTGAACGTGCTGGCGGTAGGCATCCACCCCTACTTTCTGCCGATGACCTATGCCATCACACTGGCACTGCTGCTGGAATATGCACTGCACAACCGCCAGCTTGCGGGGCCCGGCCTGTACCTTGCCGCCAACTTTGGCGGCACGGCACTGCTGGGCTGGGCACTGGGGCTGCTGTACGGCAGTGCTTCCAGCGGCGGGCAGGCATTGTACGGCTATTTCTGCATGAACCTGAATGCACTGTGGAACCCCGTGGGGGTAAACGGCGTGCTGTACAGCCGGGTGCTGCCCGCACAGAACCAGGTTTACGGCAATTATGATGCCTTTGCCTACCTGGGGCTGGGCGTGCTGATTGCCCTGCCCATTGCGGTGGTTTTGCTGCGGCGGCAACTGGGCGGCATGCTGCGCCGCCACTGGGCATTGGCCTGCTGCTGCGCGGTTTTAACGGTGTTTGCCATCAGCAATGTGATTACCGCAAACGGCGCAACGCTTGCCACGCTGCCACTGCCCGCTTCGCTGATCAAACTTTTTTCCATCTTCCGTTCCAGTGGGCGGCTGTTCTGGCCAATCTATTACCTGCTGATGTTGCTAACCCTTGTGGGCCTTGCCCGGCTGAAAGGCCGCTGGCTGCTGGCGGGTGCTGCCCTGCTGGCTGTGGTACAGGTTTGGGATGTAAGCCCCGGCATGGTGCAGCGCAGTGCGGCAATGCAGCAGGCCATGCAGACCGATGCGTTCCCCACCGAGATGGAGAGCGATTTCTGGCAGGCAGCGCAGCAGTATACGGCGGTTGTCTCAATGGATGAAATTCAAGATGACGCGTTGCATCTAGCCCTGTTTGCCGCGGACAACGGCATGACGACCAACGACCCGTTTGCCGCCCGCTATGATGAAACGGCACTGGCCGCCCAACGGGAAACGCTGCTGGCGGAGCTTGCTGCCGGAACCGTGCGGGAGGATACGTTGTACCTGTTTGCAGAGGAAGGTGCCTTTTTGCAGGCCGTGGAACCGGTGAAGGACAATGCCTGGTGCGGCAGGGTAACAAGTACGGACGGCACATGCAGCTGGTATGTGATTGCGCCGGGGCTGCAGGGGCAGAACTTTGATGCGCTGTGCACCCCCTATGACGAAAATTATCCCCTGCGCCTTGCGGATTACACTGACGCCCTGTGGAACCGCGGTGTGCTGGACGAAACGAAACAGACGGTATGCTTTGCAGATTCCCCCTTTGTGCGCCGCAAGCTGGAACATGCCAGTGTGCTGTGCGCCGATGGGAAAGAATACACAATTAAAACGATTGACGACCACGATGCAGGCTGGCTGATGGTGACACTGGATATCCCGGACGCGACCGTTTTGTGGGATAAAGAATTGGAGAGTAAATAATGCAGGAACTACATGTAAAAAGCCTTTTGCCCGTGCGGCTGGACAAATACCTGATGGAGCAGTTCCCTGCCCTGGGGCTGGGGCGGCTGAACAAGGCGCTGCGGGAAAACAAAATTAAGCTGAACGGCAAAAAGCAGCCCCTTGCCACCCGTGTGCAGAACGGCGATGTGATCCGCGTTTACCTGCTGGACGACCAGCTTGGACTGACCTCCCAGGAGGGGCCGGAGTTTTTGCAGGCACGCGCCCCCGCGGAATTTATTTATGAAAACGATGATTTGATCGTGGCCAACAAGCCCGCGGGTATCCCGGTGGATGGCGACGAATCTGACACCCTGCTGAACCGCGTACTGCGCCGCCTGTATGAGGAAAAGCGGTGGGACGCCGCCCATGAGCCGCGCCTGTGCCACCGGCTGGACACCGGCACCAGCGGCCTTGTGCTGCTGGCAAAGACCGCGGCGGCGGAAGAATTTTTGGTAAGCGCCATCAAAGAGCGGTTGATTCGCAAAACTTACCTGTGCGTAACCTTTGGCCGCCCGGTACCACCCGCTGCCACGCTGCACAGCTTTTTAACGAAAGATTCTGTGCATGGCATTGTGCGCATTCTGGATGAGCCGAAATCCGGTGCAAAAGAGATCATTACCGCATATGATACCATTGCCGTCAGCGGACGTTTGGCGCTATTACGGGTGGAGCTGGTAACGGGCCGCACCCACCAGATCCGCGCTCATCTGGCCAGCATTGGCTGCCCGATTTTGGGCGATTCCAAGTATGGCAACAATGCCGCCAACCGGGAGCTGAAGCTGAAATATCAGGCTCTGTGCGCCTGGGAGCTGGCGTTCCCCAAAAAGATCAGCGACCCACAGTTTGCCGCTTTGGCTGGCAAGGTGTTCCGCGCACCCAAGCCATGGTATTACCAGCAGGTACTGGATGGAACGCTGAAATAAGCGTTATGCGCCAGGGGATTGATTTTTCGCATTCTGCATGCTTTTACTGCTTTATGATTGCTGCCTTGCAAATTTAATCACAAGCTCTAACCACATTTTCCTATATTCCTGATGGCAGCAATAAGCACAGACACGGAATAGAACAAATAGAAAACCAGCCGCCGGCTTCAGGGATTTTCCCCTGCCCGGCGGCTGGTTTTGGTTTATTTTGCTTTATCCTGCCCGGATAAATATCAGCGGGTCAGCCCGCCTTTGCCGATAAACAGCAGGCGATCAGGCGATGACAAAGTGGTAGATCAGCGACACAGCAATGATGAGCGCACAGACCACTGCGGTGATGGGCGGTGCCCAATGGATGATACGCTCGGCCATTACATCGTCCTCGCTCTCCTCGTCATCGTCCGCATAACGGCCACGGCGGGGTTCTTCGTCATCGTCGCTTTCCTCTTCCTCATCATCGAACATGCGGGTATGCTCGTCCTCTTCATCCTCTTCATCGGCAAACAGATGGCCTTGAGGGACATAGCGGCGCACGCGGTCCATTTCGGCGTTGGTTGCTTCGTCGTCCTCGTCCTCTTCTTCCGGTTCCTGGGCCGGGGCGGGCGGGGTGAACTGCGCGGTGGGCTCCTGGCTGATGGCTGCCTGAGCCGCTGCGGCGGTGGCAGCGGCCTGGGCTGCTGCGGGGTCAACGCCATTGGCCACGGCGTTGATTTCGCGCTGCTGCTGTTCGGCGGCCTGCCGGGCTTCCTCCAGGATGCGGGTCAGGGTTGCCTTGATGTAAGCGCGGTCGCCGCCGCACTCGCTGCAGACGGAAACAGCTTCCTCGTTGGGGTGGAACGCACCGCAGGCGCAGAACCAGCCGTTTTCGGTATCCTGCGGGACGCAGGTCAGCATCTTATTGTTGGTGCGGGTCTGAAGTGTGCGGGCAATAGAGCCAGGCAGCACACGGGGGGCCTGCAGGCGGACACGCTTATAATTACGCAGATCCACGCCGCGGCCGTTCAGGAAAGCACGGTCCTGCTCAATTTCCACGCTGGAAACCGGCGTATCGCTGACAAACACAGCGTCATCGGCACCAAACAGTTCGCCGGGCTGCACATTGAGCTGCTCATAATAGAAATCATCCTCGCACAGGATCTGACCAGAAGCATCTTTGCATTTGAAGTGGATGATAAAGCCGGTCAGCGGTTCTGTGCCAACATTCTTAAAGGTCAGGCAGACCGCAACTTCACCCGTGACATCCCCTTTCAGCAGCTCAACACGGACAAACTGGACCGGGCTGCCGGCAGTGTAATAATTGGCACGGGATTGCGCCATCAGGGAAAAATTTTGATCCATTGTGTTTCACCTTGCCTCAATTTTCATCAGACGGTTCGGAGGGCTGTTCCGGCGCGGCGGGCTGCTCTGCCGATGTAGGGGCTGCGGCAGGCGCGGGGGTATCCAGCCCAAAGGGTGCCAGGTTTTCGCCTTTCATCAGGGCGTCAAACTCTTCGCCGCTGATCTTTTCGCGTTCCATCAGCACACCGGCCACACGGTGCAGCTCAGTCATGTGCTCGGTCAAAATGCGGCGGGCCGTCTCGTAAGATTCATCCATGATATCACGGATCTCATTATCAATTTCGGACGCCGTATTTTCGGAATAGCCCTTGCCCTGGCCAAAGTCTCGGCCAAGGAAGGTTTCGCCAGGGTCGGTGCCATAAACCACCGGGCCCATGCGCTCCGAGAAGCCATAGCGGGTCACCATGGCGCGGGCGGTATCCGTGGCACGCTGCAGGTCGTTGGAAGCACCGGTGGAGATATCATCCAGCACCAGCTGCTCCGCCACACGGCCGCCCAACAGGCAGACAATGTTCTCATTCATGGCGGTCTTGGTCACATAGCTGGGGTCTTTTTCCGGCAGATACATGGTAAAGCCGCCTGCCGAACCACGCGGGATAATGCTGATCTGGTGCACGGGATCATGCGTTTTGCAGAAATAGCCGGTAATGGCATGGCCGGCCTCGTGGTAAGAGGTCAGGCGCTTTTCGGCATCGGTCACAACGCGGCTCTTCTTTTCGGGGCCAGCCACAACCTTGATGGAAGCTTCCTCGATTTCGGGTTCGGTGATGGCCTTTTTGCCCTTGCGCGCAGCCAGCAGGGCGGCTTCGTTGACAAGGTTTTCCAGGTCGGCACCGGAGAAGCCCGCGGTGGACTTGGCGATGGTTTTCAGGCTGACATCGGGGCCAAGGGGCTTGTTCTTGGTGTGAACGCGCAGAATCTCCTCGCGGCCCTTCACATCCGGCAGACCAACATAAACCTGACGGTCAAAACGGCCGGGACGCAGCAGAGCCTTATCCAGAATATCGGCGCGGTTGGTGGCAGCCATCACGATAACGCCGTCGTTGGCGTCAAAGCCGTCCATCTCAACCAGCAGCTGGTTCAGGGTCTGCTCGCGCTCGTCATGCCCGCCGCCAAGGCCGGCACCACGCTGACGGCCCACGGCATCGATCTCATCAATAAAGATGATGGAGGGCATTGTCTTTTTGGCTTTTTCAAACAAATCGCGCACACGGGATGCACCGACGCCGACATACATTTCCACAAAGTCGGAACCGGAGATGGCATAGAACGGAACGCCGGCCTCGCCTGCACAGGCACGGGCCAGCAGCGTTTTGCCGGTGCCCGGAGGGCCAACAAGCAGAACGCCGTGGGGAATGCGCGCCCCCAGGGAGTTGAACTTTTCCGGTGCTTTCAGGAACTGAACCACTTCCTGGAGTTCAGCCTTTTCTTCATCCGCACCGGCAACATCGGCAAAGGTTGCCTTGCGCTGGCCTTCCTGCTGGTCCTTGACCTTGGCACGGCCAACATTCATCAGGCCGCCGCCACCGGCACCGCCGCGGTACATGGACATGAAGAGCAGCACCACGCTGCCGATCATAAAGGCGTACAGGATGATCTCAAACCAGGGCACGTTGGTCTTAACGGCGACCATATCGTACTGCATGGGCGCATCCGGGTTGGCTGCATTATACTGGTCGATATAATCCTTGAGGTAGAATTGCAGGAAATAAGAAGGATATGGCAGCTTGTAGGTAATGACCGTTGCCCCGCCGTTCTTAGGGGCGTAAGCATCGGTGTCATCGCCGTAAATTTCTGCAAGCAGGCCGTTGGATGTTTCGCTGGACGTGCCGGATTCCGGCAGCGGATGTTCACCTTCTTTCACGCTCATCTCGATAACGCCGGTGTTCAGGTCCAGGTTAAAGTAGGTGACCTGATTGGATTCAAAGTACCCCATGGCTTCGGACAACATCATGGTGCTCTTGCTGGAGGCAAACAGGCTGGAATAGCTGGAGATCATCACGAGTGCTGCCACCATCAGGACAGCGGCAATGATAATGCCGCTGAAACGCGGTTTGTGCTGCAAAAAATCAACTCCCTGTCAAAATCCGCCAAAACGGCGGGCGATTGGTTATTCTGCCAAGACAGAATTTTATTTGGAATATACTTCCGGTTTTAACACGCCGACATACGGCAGGTTGCGGTACTTTTCGTCATAGTCAAGGCCATAGCCCACAACAAATTCATCGGGCACTTCAAAACCGCAGTAGTCCGGCTCAATATCCACCTTGCGGCGGCTGGGCTTGCTGAGGATGGTGCACAGGCGCACGCTGTTGGGGCGGCGCAATTTCAGCATGGGCACCAAGTGAGACAACGTGACGCCAGTATCCAGAATATCCTCCACGATCAGAACATCCTTGCCGGAAAGATCCTGATCCAGGTCCTTGACGATCTTGACAAGGCCCGTAGAAGTGGTGTTGGCACCGCCATAGCTGGAAACCACCATAAAGTCAATGCTGCAGGGTTCCGTGATGGCGCGCATCAAATCGGCCATGAACACCACGGAGCCTTTCAGGATAGACACCAGCAACAAATCTTTGCCCTCGTAATCGCGGCTGATCTGTGCCCCCAATTCAGCCACCTTGGCCTGCAGCTGCTCTTCCGAAATCAAAACCTTGGCAATATCATTGTTCATATCATGCATGATCTGTTCCTCCAATATTATGATCTTGTTCCTGCTCCGGGGCCGCAGGCTGGCGGCTTTGCCGAATCAACAGGATCTGCTTTGTCCCATCATCCGGGGACAAACCGTCCGCAAAGCCTGCCCCCCACAGCCAAAGCACCTGGCTGCCGCAGGCCAGCAGCGGCATCAGCGTCCGTTCAGCCACAGGAACTTTTGCCTCATTCAGATATTTTTTGAGCGTTTTGCCAACGTGACGTCCCGCCGGGCGGAACGTATCGCCGGGTTGGCGGGTCCTCACAAAAATATTCTTATTTATTTTAGCATAATCTGCACAATAGGTGTAGTCTTTTTTCAAAAATGATGGATTTTTCAAAAAAACTTCATAATTTAGTTGCTGAATCTCCAGCTCATAGCCCCCTGGCAGGCAGTAAACGCCGGTTTTTAGCAGCTGGTGCGGCGCGGGAATGGCTTCCGGCTGCATTTTTAGCACTGAGCGGCAGTACAAAATGCCGTTTGCCGCGGTCCAGCAGGCATCCGGCGTCAGCTGTACCGCACCGCTGCCCTGCCGAACAATGGCCGCAAGAGCCTGCACATATTTTTCTTCAGGGTCACGCGCGCGGGCTGCCAGCATGCGCAGGGCAGCAGCCAGCACCGGGGCATCCGCCGCGGCAAGAATCGGGATGCTGTACCCGCCCCCGCAGGCAGCCTGCGCCAGCAGTTTTTCGGCCAGGTTTTCCAGCCAGATGTTCAGCTCCTGCAGCTGGTTGCACAGCCGCCCCACGGCCCGCTCTGCCGCCGGATTGATGGTTTGCAGCGCCGGAACAGCATAATGGCGGATACGGTTGCGGGCATAGGCATCGCTGAAATTGCTTTCGTCCTGAACATAGTGTTGCCCAAGGGCGGCGCAGTATGCCGTGGTATCGCTCCTTGTCAGGCACAAAAATGGACGGCGGTACACGCCCCGTACCGCCGGAATACCCGCCATGCCGTGCAGGCCGGTACCGCGCGCCATGCGGAACAACACCGTTTCCGCCTGGTCAGATAACGTATGCGCTGTGGCAATGCAGGCATGCTGCTGTGCGGCTAGCGTATCAAACCAGGTATAGCGCAGGCTGCGCGCCCAGTTCTCGCTGGGGTTTGGGGGAATCTGCACCCCGCTGGCAGCGGCATCGTACAAAAAGAACGGCACATGATGCGTGCGGCAGAACTCCGCCACAAAGCGGGCATCCGCATGGGCAGCTTCGCCCCGGATTCCGTGGTCCACATGGGCCGCCATGACGGTGATGCCAAGTTCCGCTTTGCAGCGCAGCAGAAAACAGAGCAGCGCCATCGAATCCGCCCCGCCGGAGCAGGCAACGATGACACGGTCCCCCAACCGAAACAAACCCTGCCGGCGGCAATAGGCCAGCAAGGTTTGTTCCATCGTGTTTACTGGATTTTGCAATGAATTGTCTGCGTCAGTACTGTTCATGGATCTCGTCCAGATTGCTGAACCGGGTATGGGCGCCATCCCAGCCAAGGCGGACCACACTGGTTTCGCCATGGCGGTTTTTGGCCACGATACATTCGGCTTCGTTTTCGTTCGCCTGTTCGGTTTCGCCGTTCTGGGAATTGTAATAGGCAGCGCGGTACAGGAAGAGCACCACGTCCGCATCCTGTTCGATAGAGCCGGAATCACGCAGGTCTGAAAGCTGGGGGCGGTGGTCCGAGCGACCCGCTGTTTTTTCGGCAGCACGGGAAAGCTGGGACAGCGCAATGACAGGAACGTTCAGTTCCTTGGCCATAATTTTCAGGTTCCGGGTGATATCGCTGATTTCCTGCACGCGGCTTTCGGTGCGCTTGGCGGACTGCATCAACTGCAAATAGTCGATGATGACCAGACCGATCTTATCCCGTTTGGGGTCCTGGTTGATCTGGCGGATTTTTGCCTTGATTTCCGGCACCGAAATACCGGAGGAATCATCCATGTAAATGGGAACGTTATACAACAGTGACGTTGCATTGGCAAAGTCGTTCCAGTCGGAGTTGTTCAGGCGGCCGGTGCGGAATGCCTGACTGTCAATGCCTGCGGTGCTGGAAAGGATGCGGTCGGTCAGCTGTTCGCAGGTCATTTCCAAGCTGAAAATGACGGTCGGTATCTTTTGCAGGCGGGCCACATTGGTAGCAATGTTCAGCGCAAAACTGGTTTTGCCCATACCGGGGCGGGCCGCCAGAATAATCAGGTCCGAACGGCCAAGGCCGGTCAGGATATTATCCAGATAGTTGAAGCCTGTGGGGATACCGGCAAATTTATCGCGGTCCGCACCGGACAGCTTTTGCATGGTATCAATAACTTCCAGGATAGACTCCTGAATGGTTTTAACGCCGGAGCGGTCCTGGCCGTTGCGGATATCGTACAGCTTTTGCTCGGCGCTTTCCAGCAGCAGGTCAGAATCGGATTCCTCGCTGGACTGCTGCAGGATATCGCGGGCTGCTTCGATCAGACGGCGGGTTTGATATTTTTCCTTGACGATCTTGATGTAAGAATCGACGTTGGAAATTGCCGGGACGGTTTCCGCAATGCGGGTAATGTACACTTTGGCATCATCTGCGCCCTTGAACACACCGTTCTGAGCCAGAGAGTCCACCAGAGTGATAACGTCCACCGCTTCGCTTTCGCTGAACAGGCGGCGCATTTCCTCATAGACGGCCCGGTTCTGCTCCGAATAGAACATATCGGGGTCCATCTCGGTGATCAGGCGGTTCAGGATGGTTTCATCCATCAGCGCTGCGCCAAGCACGCTTTGTTCCGCCTGCATGTTATACGGCAGCTGAATGCCCAGGCTGGACAAGCTTAATTCATTGTTTGCCATTCAGGCACCTCCCTGCCGTTTTTGTTGGAATGTAATTACAAGACCCCCTGCCAATTACAGCGGAGCCTCCTCGACCTTGACCTTGAACGCGGCCACAACACCCACATGCAGGCGGACTTTGGCATCATAACTGCCAAACTCTTTGATGCTGGCGGGCATTTCGATTTTTTTCTTGTCGATTTCGGTGCCGGTCAGCTTGTACAACTGTTCGGCAACTTCCTTTGCGGTCACTTTGCCATGCAGCTTGCCGGAAGCGCCCCCCTTGACCTTGACAGAAACGATCTGACCCTTGATCTTGGCAGCCAGTTCTTCAGCAGCAGCCTTAGCTTCGGCTTCATGGTGGGCTTTGGCTTCGCTCTTGGTGCGGGCGGTGTTCACAGCGTCAGCATCGGCCACTGCAGCCAGACCGCGCGGGAACAGGAAGTTGCGGGCGTAACCGTCCGACACTTCATGGATTTCATCCTTTTTACCAATGCTCTTGACATCCTGTTTGAGAATAACTTTCATCGTGGTGGTTCCCCTCTCTATGTAGTAATTGATATAATTTTCTGCCATTGGCAGGGATTCGCTGATAATTTAATTTGTTAAACTGCACCCACCAGTTCTTCCTGGCATTCCTGGTTGGCGCGGTATTCGTCGATCTGCGCGCGGATGCGGGCTTCGGCTTCCTTTACGGTACAATCACGCAGCTGGGCACCGGCCATCGTCAGGTGGCCGCCGCCGCCCAAGGGCTCCAGAATGACCTGTACGTTCAGCGCACCCATGCTGCGGGCGGAGATGTTGACACCGCCGTTTTTGGCGATTGCCACAAAGCTGGCATCCACGCCGTTGATGGTCAGCAGGTCATTGGCTGCCATGGGCAGAACCACACTCATGGCGGGGTCAAGCTCATCCGAAGTGGCGATAGCGCAGCCTTTGTAGAGGTAAGCGCCCTCCACAATAGCGGCGCGGGCTTCGTATTCTTCTTTGGAAATATTGAACAGACGCTTGGTCGCGGCGGTTTCGGCCCCGCGGCTGCGCAGCCAGGCGGCAGCCTCAAAGGTACGCACGCCGACATGCAGCGCAAAACTGCGGGTATCCAGCATGATGCCAGACAGCAGCGCCTGGGCTTCCAACTGAGTGATGTTGTTTTGGGCGGGCATGAATTGCAGCAGTTCACACACCAGCTCGCTGGCGCTGGAAGCAAAGGGTTCATGATACAAAAGGATCGGGTTGTCAATATGCCCTACCGCCATGCGGTGATGGTCGATAACAACCACGCGGCTGCATTTTTCGTAAATCTTTTGGTCTTCCAGCAGGCGCTTTTGGTATGTATCGGTTACGATCAGCAGGGTTTTGGGGGTAATAAGCTTATAGGTTTCTTCCGGCTCAATAAAGTTGTGGTCCTCCCCCGCTTTGTTGAACACATCCAGCAGCTGGCCCGCCAGCGTTGCCTTGCTGCGCACCGCGATGACCGAAGGCACATCGCACATTTTGCACATGCGCAGCAAACCGATGGCGGAGCCGATGGCATCCAAATCGCTCTGGCGGTGGCCCATGATAATGACGCTGTCGCTCTGGCGGATCTGGTCTGCCAGGGCGTTGGCAATGATGCGGCTGCGCACATGGCTGCGCTTTTCGACACCATGGGAAATGCCGCCGAAGAACTCAAAGCCATCGACTGTTTTCACGGCAGCCTGGTCGCCGCCGCGGCCCAAGGCAATATCAATGCTTTCGCGGGCCATCTCCTGGCATTCCTGCATAGTAGCGCCGCCATGGCCTACGCCGATGGAAAGGGTGAGCATTCCGCCGGGGTGCAACGCACGCACTTTATCCAGAATATCAAAGCGTTCTTCCATCATCCAGCGGATATCCCGCTCTTCCACCACCGCAATATAGCGGCTGTTGGACACCTTGCGCAGGAAACCGGTCGTGCGGCCGATGTATTCTTCCAGCAGGGTGTTGATGGCCTCCAGCTCGTGCGCCTGCTCGGAGTCCTTCATATCGTTGAACAGCTCGTCATAGCTGTCCACCCCAATAATCAGGTAAGCCGGGCGGCTGGCAGTGTATTCATCCAGCGTGTTTTTGTAGAACGTATCGTTGACCAAAAACAGCAATGTGCCCGTTTTGCTGCTGCGGCTGGTTGTGGCATAGGCCGTGTAGCGGTTTTCGTCAATGGTCAGGTCCTGGCCGTGGGCGCGGGCACAGACGGAAAGGTCAATGCCGGTCATCAGGCGGTCCGGTGCAGCCAGCAGGGCATCCTGCCCCGCCAGAATCTGCTCCCGGAAGGCCGGATTATACCACACCACGGAGCCTTCGGTAATCAGGGCAGTGGGGATGGAAAAATCCGCCAGCGAATACTGGGTCTTGCTGCCCTCAAAGTTGGTTCCGCACAGCATATCGGCCACAAAGCGCCGCAGCCGGCGGATGCCAAGCACCGCCACCACAAACGCAAACACTACAAGCAGCGCCGGTGCCAGCAGCCAGCGCGGGTTGCTGAACGCCAGCGGCACAGCCAGAGCGATGCACGCAACGAGCAGCAAAAAGATAATGACAAAGATATCACGTCTCAGCTTGTTTTTCATCATCGTTCCTCGGTGCCTGCAATGTGGGGCAGGCGGTCACGGTCAGATATGGTTTGGATCAAACTTCCATCAGAATGGGCAGAATCATGGGGCTGCGCTTGGTTTTGCGGTAGATATAGCTGGAAAGCGCCTCCCGCACGCGGGATTTCACGCTGGCCCAGTCGTGCATGTTATCCGCCATACTGCGGTCAAGGGCCATTTCAACCTGCACGCGGGCACCGTCCATCAGCTCCTCGCTTTCCCGCACATAGACAAAGCCGCGGGAAACCAGGTCCGGGCCGGAAAGCAGCTGGCCGGTGCTGCCATCCACGGCTGCGGTAACGATGATGATACCGTCCTCCGACAGGTGGTGGCGGTCACGCAGGACCACATTGCCCACATCGCCCACGCCATAGCCATCCACCATCACGGCACCGGCGGGCACAGTGCCCTCCACTGCCATGCCATCGCGGGAAAGGCGGATGTTCTGGCCATTTTCAGCAATATAAATATTCTGCTTGGGGATATAGCCCAGGTGCTCCGCCGTTTCGGCGTGGCGCTTGAGCTGCTTGAACTCGCCGTGAACCGGCAGGAAATACTGCGGGTGGGCAAGGGTCAGCATCAGCTTCTGCTCTTCCTGGCAGGCGTGGCCGGAAACATGGGTATCGTACATGTTTTCGTAAATGACCTCTGCGCCCAGGGCCAGAAGGCCGTTGACTACCTTGGTCACGGTCTTTTCGTTGCCGGGGATGGGGCGAGCCGAGATAATGATAAAGTCAGTGGGGCCGACCTTGACGGTACGGTGGCTGGCCTGCGCCATACGGGACAGAGCGGACAGCGGTTCGCCCTGGCTGCCGGTGGTGATAAGGACAACCTTTTCCGGCGGGTATTTGTTGATCTCCTCGATATCGATCAGCACATTATCCGGCGCATGCAGATACCCCAGCTCCCGCGCCATTTCGGTGTTGGAAACCATGCTGCGGCCATTGACGGCCACCTTGCGGCCATACTCAATGGCCAGGTCAATGATCTGCTGGATGCGGTAGATGTTGGAAGCAAAGGTTGCCACGATAATGCGGCGGTTTTTGGCGCGGGCAAACAGGCTGCGCACCCCTTCGGCCACAGTCTGCTCGGTTGCCGTAAAGCCGGGGCGCTCCGCGTTGGTAGAATCCGCCAGCAAAGCCAGCACGCCGCGGCGGCCATACTCCGCAATGGTGGAAAGGTCGGTAACGGCATCGCCGGAAAGCGGCGTATAGTCGATCTTGAAGTCGCCGGTATGCAGCACGATGCCTGCCGGGCAGTCAATGGCAAACGCCAGAGAATCCGGGATGGAGTGGTTGACATGAATGGGCTCCACCGTAAAGCAGCCAAGGCGCACTTTTTGGCGGGGACGGATCTCATGGAACTCTGCACTGGAGGCAAGACCGTGCTCCTCCAGCTTGTTTTTGATCAGGCCAATGGTCAAACGTGCAGTGTAAATGGGCACGTTGAACTTTTTGAGCAGATACGGCAGGCTGCCGATATGGTCTTCGTGGCCATGGGTAATGAACAGGCCCTTGATGCGGTCCTTATTTTCCAATACATAGGTGAAATCCGGAATGACAAGGTCCACGCCGAACATATCGGAATCCGGGAACACCAGGCCGCAATCCACCAGGATCATATCGCCCTGGCATTCATACAGGGTGATGTTTTTGCCAACTTCGCCCAGGCCGCCCAGCGGGCAGATGTGCATGGGAACAGCCGGGGTGGAAGCATCATAATAATGCTGCTTATAGCTGCGGCGCTGCGGGCTGCGGGGGCGCTGCAGCGGGGCCGGAGCTGCTGCATTCACCGCATTGCTCGCTGCAGCCTGCTGGGGCTGCGGGGCACGGCGGCGCTGCGGCTTGCGGTGCTGGGGCTGTGGTTTTTCCGCCGCTGCCTGCGGGGCGCTGGCCGCGGGGGCAGGCGCACCGGGTTTGCGGTTCTGGTTATTATTATTTGCGCGCGGGGCACGGCGGGTGTAATTGCTGCGGCCCTGCTGGCGGGGGCGCTTTTCGTTGTTGTGATCTTCCATTGCATAACCTCCATATTGTATTCGGCCAGGGTTGGTGGTTACACACACGGTAAGCACCGTACCCCGGACGTGATGTTTTGTCGCATGTAAAATTTGTACGGCACTGTGCCGATTTACTGAATCACGGTTTGGACGCGAAGAGTTCAGCCGAAAGGCTGCAACCGGGTCCTGAATCAAACTACGACATTGCAATTAAATCTATTATAAGGCGCAGCGGGGGCATTGTCAAATAGTATGCCGGACGCATTTATGGACAAATTACACAAAAGCTTGCAGGGCTGGGCAAAATCGCGTATAATTATTTTTATGGCAATACCGCATAATTCTAAGTGCCGATACGGCGAGCGAGGTGCGGC
>OLOJ01001362.1_pt1 | contig 22938 bp, 29 predicted proteins | sample 1672251 | NCBI WGS metagenome assembly OLOJ01 (sample SAMEA3136664, study PRJEB25190) | human gut metagenome | biome: human gut; feature: human-associated habitat; material: faeces | place: Austria | collected 2013 | reverse complement strand
CCCCGATCTTTCCCTGTTTTTTCTCAATATCCAGATTCGGCTTAATTCTTTCACTTGCCTTATCAATCATTTCCTTTTCTACAAATGTCCGGAAAAGCTCCAGCCATGCTTTTTCTTCGCCCACATCATATAATTCCATACCATCTGTATCAATGGTGATAACAGGCATATTTAATTTTTTCTCGCACATTCTTCCAAGTGCCTTGTAATCCGTTCCGATTACTGCCGGAACCGGTGTCCCGATGATTGCTACAAACTTTACATCGAGCTTTGAAGCTGCATCCACCAGCTTCTCCACCAGACGGTCATCTCGTCCGAGAATTGCGTCCATATCACGCAGTCCCGCACTGAACAAGGCACTTTTTTGTTCAAACCAGCGCGGCTCATCAAAACCACATACATTTCCTGTACAGCCGCCGGCGTCACAGATTGCGATCAGTCCCCCAAGTTCATATAACACGGACACCGCACCAGACTGATCCGGTGCAAATGGTGTCAGATATTTTCTAAGTCCTCTCACTATACTACCTCCAGTAATTGTTCGAATAATCTTCTCACTCCTGCATATCCATATGGCTGTTCTTCCCCGTTCCACATGACATATGGACAATCCGGATGATAATAACAGGCATCTTTTCCGATTGCCAGATTCACATCGCTTTTCGCCGGGTCATAATAAATCATCGTCGGTTCCATATTGGAAAATACTTTCGTCTCTGGACTTATTTTTGCCAGAGAACGAATGTATGTGAAGTTCTCCACCGTGATTGTCCCGTAAATTTCCGGTACAGAAAATCCGTAACGTATCAAGGCTAATGATAGTTCAAATGGATCAGCGTTCAGGCATTCTCCGATTGCAAAAGAAGCATCCGGACACTTCTGCCGGAATTTTTCCAGTGCATCTTCTGCCTGCTTTTTATATTTTTCATCATAAAATGCAACACCGAGTGCATTACCAAGTGCATGATACTGGTTTTCAATCTTGTCTGTCTGATAGAGTCTTCGAAGCTCGATAAATGGAATTTGAAGCCGGTTGTGAAAATCTTCTGCTGCAAATCTTGCTTCGTGGTGCAGTACCAGATTGAAATTCGCTTCTGACATAGTCTGATATTCCATATAATCCTTACATCTGGAAATCTCATGAATCGTCTTCCCTCCCGCACTATGCAGCAGATCATAAATCTCACAGTCATCCACAAGCGGCGAGAAAAATCCCAAAAGATTGACTACATTGCCTTTCTTTTTTCCCGGCTCAAGCAGTGAATATAAGGACTGCCTTACATGTACCATCGGTGGTTTTCGGCCTTCTCTTGTAAGTGCATACATATAACAAGGCCTGACCGGAATCTCTACCTGTTCTTCCGCCTTTTTGCACACCCGCTCCATATCCGTTCCAAGAAGGGCATCCACACAGGTAATGCAGATCATAACGACCGACGGTTTTTTCGGACAGACACTGCAGATTTCCTCTACTGCTTTTGGAATTTTTTTCAAATGTCTTCCTGTCACAATATCGGTCTCGTCCATCATCAGATAATAGAACCGGTCATTATATTCCTTCATCGAACTAATCAGTGAAGTATTTCTTCCACAACACCCCGGAGCCACGATCAACATAATGGAATCTGGTACTGCAAGACCGGCACGCTTCACGCCAAAGCCTTCTGCTCCCGGTGAATTGAATGCCAGTGTAGCCGGCGAACTGTAGATCAGATGCTTATGTGACTGAAACTGTGTCGGAATCTGTTCTAGGCCAAGCCTGCTCAGTTCCTTCGTTGTACAGAAAAATGCTTCTTTTTCCGCTTTCTGTTTTTCTGCTTTCATCTTCGTAATTCCCACCATGTCCTTACTCCTCGCTTTCCAGTAATTTTTTTGCGAGGTCATAGAATCTTCCACTGATCTCTGACTCTGGATTTCCTTCAATCACTGTCTGCCCCTGATCTTCGTAACGGATGATCTCATCGCTTCTTGGAATTTCTCCCACGATTGGAATTCCGCTTTCCTTAGAAAATGCCTGCACTTTTTGCACCTCATTTTCCACGTTTCTGTGATTCAGTACAATGCCAAACACCCGTGCATAGCTTCGGTCTTCAAAATTGCGAACTGCGCTGGAAATGTTATTAGCCGCATACAACGCCATCTTTTCTCCAGATGTTACAATCAATACTTTTTCTGCATAGCCTTCCCGGATCGGTGCTGCAAAGCCGCCACACACAACATCTCCGAGAACATCGTAGAGCACTACATCCGGCTTGTATGTCTCAAAAAGTCTCAAATCTTCCAGAAGCTGGAATGTTGCGATGATACCTCTGCCAGCACATCCCAGTCCCGGCGTCGGGCCGCCTGTCTCTATACAGAGTACGCCGCCAAATCCTTCCTTTGAAATATCTTCTAATTTCTCCGGTTCCTCGTCTTCCTCCCGCATATAGTTCATGACCGGGCGAAGAGGCTTTCCTTCCAGCAGATTAATTGTAGAATCTGCTTTCGGGTCACAGCCTATCTGAATGACTCTTTTCCCCATTGTAGCAAATGCTGCCGCCAGATTCGAAGTTACTGTGGATTTCCCAATTCCACCTTTTCCGTAAATCGCTACCTTTAACATTTCTTCCTCCCAATTTTCCCCAACGAAAAAGGACCTTTCTCCTTCCGGAAAAAAGTCCTTATATCTGCCACTAAAGTAGTATCTACCCTGAGAAATCTGTACAGATACGATTTCTGCATGATGGATTCTTATACAAGGAAGATGCACTTTCCCCAACTGCATCTTCCCTGTGTCCGATATATTCGACTATTCCCGCTCGGATTACCTTGCCGTCAGAGTCTTTTTTAATTATCTTCTTTTAAATTGTCTTTTTGTATTATAACCTGCCAAACTACTTTTGGTCAACATATGCTATTTTATTCACAAAATTATTTTTTCTTTTTCTTTATTTTTTCTTTTTCGGCAAAAACAAACTCAACAGCAGAGATACCACGAACACACCTGCCACTGCATTTCCATTGAAGATATCTCCCACCTCATGTGGAAATGCACTGAAGAAGTTGCCGGATGTCTGTGTCAGTCCTACACCGATTGCAAATGCCAGTGATACAATGACCATCGTCCGGTCATCGAACTCACATTCTTTGAGCATCTTGATTCCTTCATACATAATAGAACCAAACATCATAACTGTACAGCCGCCAAGAACTGCCTGTGGCAGGGAATTAAAAAATGCTCCCAGCGGCGGGAAAAGTGATGACAAAATCAAAATAAATGCTCCCATCAAAATCGTAAACCGGTTGATGACCTGCGTCATCGTTACAAGTCCTACATTCTGGCTGAAAGAAGTCAACGGCAGACATCCAAAACAGCCGGAAAGTGCACTGGAGAATCCATCTACAGCAAGTGACCCCTGCAATTCTTCCATCTTGATCTCGCGATCCAAAGCACCGGTACATACGGCGCTTGTTGCACCAGTTGTCTCTGCCGCAGATACAAGAAATACAATAGCAATTGTCAAAAATGCTCCCAGATCAAAGATTGGTTTATGGCTGGTCAGAAAGACCAGCTTCGGCAGACTGAAGACTCCAACTTCCTGTACAGTCTTTGTAATTCCGGAAAAATCTACCATCGGCGCAATGCCTGCAACCGTAAAAATGATTGCCAACAGATATCCAAGAATCAATCCTACCAGGACATTCAGATTCTTATATACCCCTTTCAGTAAATATCTGGCTACCAGGCATACAATCAGTGTAAATGCTCCAACAACCAGATGATACCATGCGCCAAAATCAGCAACTCCGCTTCCACCGCCCTAGGAATCCATACCTACGGACAATAACGAAAGTCCGATTGCGATAACTACACACGCGGATACGACCGGTGTCAGGAAGCGCTTCCAGTATCTGGCGCTAAGACCTACCAGTCCTTCAAAAATACCGCCTAAAATAACAGCACCAACCATCCCTTCATATCCAAGTTCCGGATTGGTACAGATTACTAACAGACTCCCAAGAAACGTAAAGCTGACTCCCATAACAATCGGAAGCCCAGACCCGATCTTCCACACCGGATATAACTGCATACATGTTCCGATACCTGCCACGAACATCGCACATTGTAAAAGCTGTGTGATCTCTGCTGAAGTCAAATGTTCCCCTGTTCCTCTTACCAGCGCGGCACTGCAAACGATCAGCACCGGCGCCAGGTTTGATACAAACATGGCCAGTACGTGCTGCAGCCCGAATGGAATTGCTTTTTTCAGTGGCACTCTTCCGTTCAGCCGGTATATATTCTCCGTACTGACATCTGCCACTTTTTCTTCTTTGTTTGTTGTACTCATTGTTTTATCCCTCTCAAATCCTTTTTCTTACTTTTATTATTCCGGTCTACTCAACCTTACCAATCTCACTGAACGGCCAGTAGCGGAAAACGGCCTTTGCAAGAATCGCATCTTTTTCTACAAAATGATTTTTCCAGTATCTGGAATCCAAACTGTTATTACGATTATCCCCCATCATAAAATAAGAGTTTTCGGAAACTTCATATGGTCCGAAATCTCCGATTGGTACTTCGTTGCAGAAACTATCATCCAATGGCTTCTCTGATCCATCTATGTACACTTTTCCGTCTTTCACTTCCACAGTCTCCCCAGGCAGACCAATGACTCTTTTTATAAATATCTTGGATGGACCATCCGGATATTTAAAAATGACGATATCAAACCTCTGCGGATCTTTTGATTTGTATGCAAGCCGGCTGCCGATGATCCGGTCTCCCTTCATAATTGTTGTCTGCATAGATTCAGACGGAATCACCGCATTGATATAGACCAGTTTATTTAGTGCAAACACGACCAGAAAAATTATAAGAAATGTCTTGGCATAATCCCATATCGTTGCAAGTACCCCTTCTTTTTCCGGTTCATGTTCCCCTTTCTTTCCACTCATATATATATCTTCCCTTCTACTTGAACATTCTCTTTTCAAAACATCATGTGTTATAGCTCACAAGATGTTTCTATTCTACCACACATTGCCCTATGCAGGAAACTAATTTCTATTTTTCAATGCTTCCAGTTATGGCAAAAATGGCAAAAATCACATTTTCATCTTGCTTTTACATTTTTTCAGGTCTATAATAACTGGTAAATCGGAACGTTCCATGCAATACATATCATTCTATGGGCATTCCGAAAATTACATACGGGGAGCTGGTGAAAACCGGCTGAGAGGAAGCGTAATTCCGCTTCGACCCATAACCTGATTTGGATAATGCCAACGTAGGGAACATATCTTGACGCAATAATTATGGAAGATGCTCTACGCACCTTCTTTTTTTGCGTTATTTCATCAGGAAATTGCATTTCCTGGCAAACCCAAAAGCGATACATTGGGGACACCACCTTGTACCGCTATAGAAAAACTCAGACAAAAAAATGAAAATGGAGGCAAAATGAACATGAGAAACTACACCACACAAATGGATGCAGCCAGAAAAGGAATTCTCACGCCTGAAATCAAGACCGTTGCTCAAAAAGAGCATATGTCCACTGACGAGATGATGAAGCTCGTTGCTGAAGGCAAGGTTGCAATCTGTGCCAACAAAAACCACACATGTCTGAATCCGGAAGGCGTCGGCAGTATGCTTCGCACGAAGATCAATGTAAATCTCGGAGTCTCAAGAGACTGTAAAGATTACGATATCGAAATGCAGAAAGTGATGAGTGCTGTAAATCTCGGAGCAGAGGCCATTATGGATTTATCCAGCCACGGCAACACTCAGCCTTTCCGGCAGAAGCTGACACACGAATGTCCGGCAATGATCGGAACTGTTCCGGTCTATGACAGCGTCATCCACTATCAAAGAGATCTTGCTACTCTGACTGCACAGGATTTCGTCGATGTAGTACGTCTTCACGCTGAGGACGGTGTGGACTTTGTAACACTGCACTGTGGAATCACCCGCAAAACTATTGAACAGATCAAAAAACACAAACGTAAAATGAATATCGTAAGCCGCGGAGGAAGTCTTGTATTTGCATGGATGTGCATGACCGGAGAAGAAAATCCGTTCTATGAACATTTCGACGAAATTCTGGATATCTGTGAAGAATACGATGTTACCATCTCCCTTGGTGATGCATGCCGCCCGGGATGTCTGGCCGATGCCACAGATGTATGCCAGATTGAAGAGCTTGTACGCCTCGGCGAACTGACAAAACGTGCATGGGCACATAATGTACAGGTCATGGTCGAAGGTCCTGGACATGTACCACTTGACCAGGTCGCAGCCAATATGAAAGTTCAGCAAAGCATCTGTATGGGCGCTCCATTCTACACACTTGGACCACTCGTCACAGATATTGCTCCTGGATATGACCATATTACTGCTGCCATTGGAGGCGCAGTTGCTGCCATGAACGGTGCTGCTTTCCTTTGCTACGTAACACCTGCCGAGCATCTGGCACTGCCAAATGTAGACGATGTAAAACAAGGCATCATCGCTTCTAAGATTGCCGCCCACGCCGCTGACATTGCCAAAGGTATCCCTGGTGCAAGAGATATTGATGATAAAATGGCTGATGCACGCCAGAAACTGGACTGGGAAGCACAGTACGCCTGTGCTCTTGACCCAGATACTGCAAGAGCGATCCGCGACAGCCGTCGTCCGGAGGATGACCACAGTGATACATGCAGTATGTGCGGTAAATTCTGTGCCGTAAGAAGCATGAACAAAGCACTTGCCGGCGAATACATCGATATTTTATAATTCACCTGCCACTTATAGCAGGAATCTTCTCAGGAGATAGAATACATAAAAAAAAGGAATACATAGAAAAAGCTTCCAGATACAAATACATTTCATCTGGAAGCTTTTTCTCTAAAAGCCGTTTTATTTATTTTCCTTTTTCCATCTCTTATGAATGTCATTCAGATACTTTTTATTGTACGCAGCCCATTCGTACTGTGACATATACTCCCCTTTATATGCATTCATAAACTCTGCATCTTTTTTATTGAATTTGTAATAGTCACAGTCGATCATCTCCGGAACAATGGCAATATTATTGTAGCTTTTCTCTATTACATCTTCTGCTTCCAGCTCCTTCAACGTCTGTTGCAGTGATGACAAAATCTTCTGAATATACCACTGTTGTTTTTTATCATAGGGTTCATTTTCAAATAAAACTGCTGCCAGTTCCTTCACTGAGCAGGAAGAACCGTTACGATCCACCAAATATGCCATTACCTCTTTCGCCTTCGATCTGCTGAAATGTGCCGGCTTTCCAGTTCTGTCATATACTTCAAAATTGCCAAAGCACTGAATTTTCAATCTTGGTTCATTTTCAGCCGGCAATGGATAGCGAAGATCTTCCGTCTCTTTTCTGACTTTCCCAGCCGTTACTGGTTTTTCAATATAACCGCTGGCATGTATTGCCATTGCGTCTTTTGTGTACTCATCATATCCTGTAACAAAGATAATATTAATGTCCGGAATAATTTCTTTTAACTGTTTCGCCACATCGATGCCGCTCACACCACGCATACAGATATCTAAAAATGCGATTTTACATCTCGTCTCCTTTGCAAACTCCAGTAATCTGGACGGTTTGCTAAACGGGTAAATATTTGCTTTCGGGCATACCTCCCGGACAGCTTCGCACGTCATCTCCAATGCCAATGGTTCATCATCCGCTATTATAATGTTCATGATTGTCCCCCTTTCGGTAAATTAATTCGTATTTTAGTTCCTTTTCCCTTCTCACTGTAAATATCTACAGTTCCATTGCACATCTTTTGAAACCGGATTCTTGCGTTACGGACTCCTATGTGCTGTCTTCCATCACTTTGCTCTTCCATCTTTGATATATCAAACCCGACTCCGTCATCTATGACGCAAAGTTCAATCTGTTCTTCATTCTCTCTTGTCGTAATTCGAACAGTTCCCCCATCTTCTTTCTGTCCAACTCCCCAGTTTATTGCATTCTCAACAAAAGGCTGCACAGATAACATTGGTACTTTAAAATCAGTTTTCTGCAGATCATATTCTACATGCAGATCATCTCCAAATCGAAGCTGTTCCAGATATAAATATATTTTAACATATTTTAGTTCTTCTTCAAATGGAATTGATTCTTTTTTGTCAATTGCGTTTATATGATTGCGCCAGTAATCCGCAAAATTGATGATTGCCTTCTTCGCTTCTTTTGGATCTTTGCTGCAAAGCTGCGCCAGTGCTGTCAGCGAATTATATAGGAAATGTGGCTGAATCTGGGCAATCATCATCTGCATCTGATTCATGGACAATTCATGTTCCTGCTGTATCAGAATCTTTTCCTGTTCCACGATCCGATCATACTGTGCCATATGGACACTAATGCAAATATAGATCAGCACCAGCGTTGTCGCCAGATTAAATGTGGTTGATTTCCAAAGCATTTGTGCCGGAATCGATGCAATCGGTATCAATCCGTACATAAGAAGGCTTAACACATCATGTCTGACAAGCGCTTTCCTGTGTTTTAACAAAATCACAATGTTTCCACACATCACAATAATACAATAAAACTGACACAGCCAATAAATCGAACCTTGTGTATAATTCCCCTGTGTGTCCAGATAATAAAACTTCCCACTGATATCACTGGTGATCCATAATATGATTGCAATCACTGTTGACAGCATGACGAGATACACGTAAGTATTTCCAATCTTCTCGTGTTGATAGATTGTCTCTTTTACATAATAGGTATAGACCATACATTCCAGAGAGAGACAGGTAAAAGTCAGATTCAACATAAATAGAAGCCACACTTCATTCTTTCCGAAATCCATAGCGGTCCAGCTCAGTACATCTGCCGTAAGTACGATCATGTGAATCACAAGCCAGATGATCAGAATATAATCTAATGTATTCCTCTTTGCTTCCTTCGATGTAACATGTTTGATTCCACGTTGCATTTTAATCTTTGCAATACATGCAAACAGCAATACGAATGTAACTAATGCTGCGAAACTTTCCAAAGCGGTATTGGCAAAAGCTATTTCACCCGACATAAAAATTCCTCCATTTTTATTATCCGTATAATTATTATGTATCATTTGACATTTTGTAAAAAGAAAAGGATCCTTCTTTCTCGAAGAACCCTTATATGCACATCTATATAAAAAAGAAGCTGGAAATCGGACTTGAACCGACGACCCCTTCATTACGAGTGAAGTGCTCTACCAACTGAGCTATTCCAGCAAATGTTGTGATTGACGTACGACAACCACAACTACTATTATATCGAATCTTCTCAGATTTGCAAGAACTTTTTTAGTTTCTGAAGCATTTTTTACTTCTTGCTTCTTATCAGTTCTCTTTTCCCATCTGGACAGTCAGATGCGGATATGCCATCTCAATCTCATTCTCATCCAGTTTCAGTTTGATTTCTTCCAGAATCCTCCATCTTGCATTCCAGTAATCTTCATTCTTCACCCATGCACGGGCACCAATGACTACCGAACTTTCTGCAAGTTCATGGACAAATACCAGAATTTCTTCATTCTTGATGGTCGCATCGTCCTGTCTGATAATCTCCTCAATGACCGCCTTTGCTTTTCGCAAGTCCGCTTCATAAGCAATATCTACTTTCAGATCCAGCTTTCTCTCCGCCTTAGCCGTTGCATTCGTCAGACTGTTGTTGGTCAGCATTCCATTTGGAATCACAATCGTTTTATTATCAACGGTCGATAACTTTGTATAAAAAATCTGAATTTCCTTTACCGTCCCTTCGTTGTGGTTTGTATCCTCAATAATATAATCTCCCACTTCAAATGGTTTCAGAAGCAGAATCAATACTCCGCCTGCAAAATTAGAAAGGCTTCCCTGCAGAGCAAGACCGATTGCTACACCGCCAGAAGCAATAATCGCTGCCACTGAAGTTGTATCAACTCCTAATTTTGCTGCAATCATAAAAATCAACAGAAAATATAAAGAAAATTTCAAAACAGAGTCTACGAACTGCTCTACTCCTTTGTCTGCACTGGACCTTGCCAGCGATTTTCTCACAATTTTCCGTATAAATTGGATCAGAACACGCCCGATCATAAATACTGCAATTGCGATCAGCACTTTCACTCCAAATCCGATCAGGTCTGAAAGATGCTCCTGCAGATACTGCGTTGCCTGATTCACCTCATTCACTGCATCCTGCGTTGCATCTGTCACTCCTTTTGTCGCATCTGCCACCCCTTGTGACACATCCCCTGAATCTACTTTTAAGGATGTCCCCTGTGTTGTTGCCAATTTTAACAACATGCTATTCATATTATTGTCTCCTGCTTTACTTTCTAGTTTACATTTTCATATCCAGTCTCTCTATTTCTTCAGGGCAAGAAATGCACTCAATGTTCCGCGTTCATTTCCTGTTGTTCTGTGTGAGAACAAAATATCCGGGTTGCAGTGTGTACATACATTGGTCACTGCAATATGCTCCGGAAGAATTCCTGATTCTAAAAAAACAGACTCATTTGCCTTCCATAAATTCAACTGATATTTTCCATTTTCTTTCTGATAAAAAATTTCAGGCCAGAGATTTTCGTCATAATTCTCACGGAATTTTTTAATAACATCTTCACTGACTTCATAACAATCCTGACAGATAGACGGTCCTACCGCTCCTAAAATATCTGCCGGATCACAACCAAACTCTTCCTCCATCTTTTCCACAGTTACTTTTCCAATCTTTCCAACTGTTCCTCTCCATCCAGAATGGCTCAGTCCAATGACTTTCTTCACCGGATCCACAAAATAAAGTGGTACACAATCTGCATAAGAAGTTACAAGACAGATTCCAGGCACGTCCGTAATCATTCCGTCTGTCTCAGGAAAGGACTGTCCCCTCTCCCTGGCGTACACGCGCTTTACATTCGTCGTATGTGTCTGCTGCGTATAAGTAAAATCTGCCACTTCTACGCCGATTGCCTGCGCAATCAGTTCACGATTCTTTTTCACCGCCTCCGGATCATCTCCTCTTGTCAGGCTGATGTTCATAGAACTGAAGCACCCAGTACTGACTCCACCCAGTCTGGTAGAAAATCCGTGGTTGACGATTCCTGTATTTTCCAAAAGCGGATAGGACAGATACGGCACACCGCCGCGCTGCCGCTCTACAAATATCTGCTCATTATTCTTATATTTTAATCCAAGACTCATATATTTCTCCTAACTTCATCTGTCCATACTTCGTTGCTGCATTTACATATCTTCAAATCCAAAAGCTACATTAACTACATCAGTGTAAATGCATCTTTATATAGCGTGATTTCTTCCTGACCCTCAGCTCCGGCTATGGCAACCACGTCGAATCTGCATGGTACGTCATCGTTCCCCTGCTTCATCAGAAAATGCATGGCACATTTTGCGATAGTCTGTTGTTTACGGGCATCGACCGCCTCTGCCGGATAGCCGCTTACACCCGTAGTTCTATATTTCACTTCTACAAAGACAAGGTATTCTCCGTCTCTTGCAATCAGATCGATTTCTCCCAGCCTGCAGCGATAATTATATGTCACGATCTTGTATCCCAAAGATTCAAGATAAGCACCTGCTTTCCTTTCATAGCCGGTGCCTGTCCTGCGATTATTCTTCTTATACATAATTATGTATGAAAGATCTTCTGTGGATCGGTGTCGGTCCCAGTTCTTTTAACCCTGCAATATGTGCTTTCGTTCCATATCCTTTATTACTTGCAAAATCATACCCCGGCAGTACCTTGTCATATTCCACCATCAGCCGGTCTCTCGTCACTTTTGCAATAATACTCGCTGCCGCGATAGAAATGCTTTTCGCGTCACCTTTGATAATCGGCACCTGCAAAATGTCTACCTGTGGAATCGTCACCGCATCATTTAACAAAATATCCGGACGCACTTTCAGATTATCAATTGCCATACGCATTGCTTCATAAGTGGCCTGCAAAATATTAATTTCATCAATTCTCGCAGGACTTGCCATACCAATCCCCGTTGCTACCGCACGGTTCATGATCTCGTCATACAGCATTTCACGCTTTTTTTCGGACAGCTTTTTTGAATCATTCAGATACAGGATCATATCATCTTTGGGCAGAATCACAGCTCCTGCCACGACCGGACCTGCCAACGGTCCTCGTCCGACCTCATCAATCCCGCAAATGTACGGATAATCCTTGTATTCTTCTTCAAATATGCTCATTGCTTTTGTTCTTGCAATCTCTTTTTCCAGACGTTCCTGCTGTTTTTTCAGCTTTTCTTCTTCCCGCTTATTCATGCCTGATCACTCCCATCTTGTCAAATGGATAGATACGCACCCACGCTTTTCCCATAATCGTATCTTTCTTCACTTCTCCTACACTCGGGTCACGGCTGTCCTGACTGTGATTCCGGTTATCGCCAAGTACAAAATATTCATCTTCTCCAAGGGTAATTTGCTGCGATGCCGCCATCGGATCGTCCATCAGTTCATTTCCATAAATGTCTGATTCCAAGCGGCTGCCATTGATATAGACATAACCGTCTACTACCTGTACCGTCTCTCCCGGCAGCCCGATAATACGTTTTATATAGTAAGTATTTTCCTCATACTGATATGGAAATACAATAATATCAAAACGTTTCGGATCTTGGAACCGGTAAGACAGCTTGTCCACCAGAAGCTGATCTCCATCGCTTAGAGTTGTCTCCATGGATGACCCGCTGACACTTGTTCTTTGTCCCACATAAGTAATGATGACATATGTTAAGACAAGAATGACTATAATATAAAAAATCCACCCTAATATCTCTCTTATAATTCCCGGCTCTCTCCTTCTTCGTCTTCTTGACATAGAAAGTAAGTTCCCCTTTCTGATTTCTATTTACCTTTACGCTTCTTCTGTCTGTGGATACTCAAGCGTAAGTCGTCCAAGCTTTCCTTCCCGGAAATCATCCATCAAAAGCATGGCTGCCTTCTCCGTATCCAGTTCATTTCCACGGACAAGGCAATGTCTGCTTTCTGCAATACGCCCAAGCATTACATATGGGTCTGGGGCAGCTGTAATGGTATACTTATTCTCCAGTACACCCGGATAATTTGCTGTCAGAAAACGGATCAGCTCTGCTGCCAGCTCTTCTGTCTGTAACACCTCATCCTTAATCGAACCGATCAGCGCAAGCCGCAATCCTACTGTCTGATCTTCGAATTTTGGCCAAAGAATTCCCGGTGTATCCAGAAGCTCTACCTGTTTGTTCAGGCGGATCCATTGTTTTCCTTTCGTTACACCTGGCTTGTTACCGGTTTTAGCGGCTGCTTTTCCGACAAGTGAATTAATAAATGTAGACTTTCCTACATTCGGAATTCCAACGACCATGGCACGAACCGGACGGTTCAGAATCCCACGCTTTCTGTCGCGCTCGATCTTCGCCTTACATGCCTCCTGGATCACGCTTTGTACGGATTTTACTCCGCCACCTTTTCTTGAATTTACTTTCACAACATGGAATCCTTTTTTCTTAAAATATTCGGTCCATGCCTCATTCCATCTTTCCTCTGCCAGATCTGATTTATTCAAAATGATCAGTCTCGCTTTATTCTTACCAAGCTCATCAATATCCGGATTCCTGCTGGATAACGGAACCCTGGCATCTACAAGCTCAATGATCAAATCAATCAATTTAATATTTTCCTGCATCATACGCTTTGCTTTTGTCATATGACCCGGATACCACTGAAAATGCATATTTCTACTCCTTTACAAATCCAAAGTGTGTTTTTGGCGAGATGACAAACCAGGCTTTTCCGTAAATGTAGCTGTATTTCACATTTCCTACATTGGCATTACGGCTGTCTTCACTGTTCTGCCTGTCGTCACCAAGAACAAAATATTCATCACTGCCTAATTTTATCTTTTCATTTACAATGCCTACATCATCAATCTTGGAAGTCTCATAATCTTCTTGCAGCTTTTCACCATTGATGTAGACTGAATTTTCGACAATCTCCACGCTCTCTCCTGGAAGAGCAATGATCCGCTTAATATAATAATGGGAATTTTCATTTCCCTTTGGTTTAAATATAATGACATCGCCACGCTTCGGCTTGCTTGCATTATACACAATCCGGTTGGCGAGCACAATATCCCCGTTTTCAAGAACCGGCTTCATGGAATCTCCGACAACACTCACACGCTGTCCGAAATACCATACACACACAAATGCGATCAGTATTGTCAATGCAATCTGAAAAATCCACTTTCCAATAACTGGGATTAAAGACCAGTCTATGCTTCTTAACAGCTTTACAACTTTTTTCTTTGTCGGCTGCTGCATTCTCTTCTGCTGTCTTAAAAGTTTTCTTCTCTTAGCTTCCCGCTGTTTCCGGCGTTTCTTTGCCGCCCTTTTTCTGGCATTCTCTCTGCCCGTAAAATTACCCCTTATCGAACTTTTTTTCATAGATTTATCCCTATATCAGAAAAAGGACAATTACATGTATGTAGTTGTCCTTTTTTACTCTGTTCTCTTCGTTTAATTATTTTACCAGCTCTTTAACTTTAGCTTTCTTACCAACGCGGTCTCTTAAGTAGTTAAGTTTAGCTCTTCTTACTTTACCTCTTCTTACTACTTCAACCTTCTCTACGTTAGGTGAGTGAACTGGCCATGTCTTCTCAACACCGATTCCGTTAGATGTCTTTCTAACTGTAAATGTCTCTCTTGAACCGCCACCCTGTCTCTTAAGAACAGTTCCTTCAAAAATCTGAATTCTCTCACGGTTACCCTCTTTAATCTTACCGTAAACCTTTACAGTATCTCCAACTCTGAATTCTGGAGCCTGCTCTTTTAACTGAGCTGCCTCAATATTCTTAATAATATCGTTCATCTGTGTGACCTCCTTGTTTAATTGGACGTTCTTAATACAAAATGTACCAGAGGACCATCTCGTTTTTCTTCACAACATACTATATTTTATCACAAACTTCTTTATGTTGCAAGAAGTTTTTAATTTTATTTTTTCATTTATTTTTCTGGCAATCCATTCAATGTTTTTAATCTTTCCAGATTGTAAATTGACAGTTTTCTAAATTCTACTGTCCTGTAGCTTCAAGCATAATTTCTTTCGCCAGCTTCTGCTCTTCTTTTGTCAATTCCGCTTTTTCAATCAGATCCGGACGGTTCTTTGCTGTGCGGATCACAGACTGCTCTCTGCGCCATTTTTCTATATTCGCATGATGACCGGACAAAAGTATGGCTGGCACCTGCTTATCATGCCAGATCTCCGGTCTGGAATACTGTGGGTACTCAAGAAGATTATCCTGAAAGCTCTCGAATTCTGCGGACACATCATTATGCAGAACCCCCGGCACCAGTCTGGAAATCGCATCAATCATAATCATAGCCGGAAGCTCTCCACCAGTCAGGACATAGTCTCCAATCGACACATAGTCTGTGACAACTTCATTTAATACCCGTTCATCAATTCCTTCATAATGTCCGCACAAAAATACCAGATCTTCTTCCTGGGCAAATTCCTCTGCCATCGTCTGGTTAAATGTCTTTCCCTGTGGAGACAGATAAATCACACGCGGGCTTTTCCTGGTACCCGGATCGCTTAGCAAAGCTTTCGTTTCTATTTTCTTTTTCACAGCCTCATAGCACTGATACACTGGCTCTGCCTGCATCAGCATACCCGCTCCCCCACCATAAGGATAATCATCTACGCTGTTGTGTTTGTTAAATGCATAGTCTCTGATATTTACCGCTTCTATATCCAAAAGTCCTTTATCCATGGCACGTCCGATAATACTTGTATTCAGACCGTCCATCACCATGTCCGGAAATAATGTCATAATATAAAACTGCATGATTACACTCCTTAAATCAGACCATTCATCAGATGAACAGTAATGATCCCACTTTCCATATCTACGTTCAGAACACATTCTTTAATTGCAGGCATAAGAACCTCTCCATGCTCCTTTGAATCAATCACATAGACATCATTCGCCCCTGTTTCCATCACGTCACTCAGTGTTCCGAATTCTGTTCCATCTTCTGTTATAACTTTCATGCCGATCATGTCTGCAACAAAATACTCATCTTCTTCCAGCGGCACAGCATTTTCTCTCGTCACGAGCAGCGGGCAGCGTTTATAACGCTCAATATCATTAATATTGTCAAATTCTTTAAATTTAACAATAACGAACTGCTTAAAAAACTTCACATGTTCCACTTCCAGATCCAACTTTTCTTTTCCCGTATCCAGAATTACTTTTTTCAGTTTCTTAAATCTTACCGGATCATCTGTAGTCGGAAAGACTTTCACTTCTCCGCGCACCCCGTGTGGCTGTGTGATGACACCTACCTGCAATAACTGTTCCATACATTCCTCCGCTTTTTCGAATCAATTCGTATATATCTATATCTGGTAACGTCCGAAGAACTTTCACTGTTCTGGCGGACACATTTCTTTCTTCATAAAGAGAGACAGGCCTGGTAAAACCCGGTCTGTCCCTATATCCATCCTGATTAATCCAGAATATCTACAATCACTTTCTTGTCTTCCTTCGCTGCCGCTGCTTTTACTACTGAACGGATAGCCTTGGCAATACGTCCCTGTTTTCCGATTACTTTCCCCATATCAGAATCTGCAACACGTACTTCCAGGATAGTTGTCTTCTTCTCCGTGCGTTCGTTTACCGTTACGCTTTCCGGATCATCGACAAGAGCTTTTGCAATGACTTCAACTAACTCTTTCATCTTTGTACCTCCAGGCACGAATTATCTATTTCTCAATTCCAGCTGCTTTAAAGATCTTTCCTACAACCTCTGTCGGCTGAGCTCCTGTATTTAACCATCTCTTAGCTGCTTCCTCGTCTACAGAAATTCCGCTTGGCTCAAGGTTTGGATCATATGTTCCAATCTCCTCGATGAACTTTCCATCTCTTGGGGCTCTGGAATCTGCTACTACGATTCTATAAAAAGGTGCTTTCTTCTGTCCCATTCTTCTTAATCTGATTTTTACTGCCATTTTTCTTTTCCTCCATAAATGAAAATATTTATTTTTAATAGTTTTATTTATATAAAGTGCCTTGCACCATATACCATTTTTAGAAAGGCAACTTGAACTTGCCTTTTTTGCCTGGTTTTGCAAATGTCTTCATCATCTTCTTTGCTTCGTTGAACTGCTTGATCATACGGTTCACTTCACTGATGTCTACACCTGCTCCTTTTGCGATTCTGTGCTTTCTTGATGGATTTAAAAGATCCGGATCTCTTCTCTCAGCCGGTGTCATGGAATGAATCATAGCTTCCATACGTGCCATACCTTTTTCTGCTTCATCCATCTGCTCATCGCCAAGACCTTTCATCTTGCCCATTCCCATACCGCCAAGTCCCGGCAACATGTTCATGATATTTCCAAGTCCTCCAAGCTTCTTCATCTGCTTGATGCTCTCAAGATAATCATCAAAATCAAACTGGGCTTTTTTCATCTTCTTGGACATCTCTTTTGCTTTGTCCTCGTCAATGTCAAGTTCTGCCTCCGCCTTCTCAATCAGAGACAAGACATCTCCCATACCGAGAATCCGGTTTGCCATACGATCCGGATAAAATTGCTCCAGATCAGAAAGCTTCTCGCCCATACCGACATACAAAATCGGTTTTCCGGTTACTGCCTTAACGGATAACGCAGCACCACCTCTTGTGTCACCGTCCAGTTTGGTCACGATCACACCGTCTACACCAATCTTTTCGTCAAATTCTTTTGCCACATTGACCGCATCCTGTCCGGTCATAGCATCAATAACAAGAATTGTCTGATGTACAGTAACAGTATTCTTAATCTCTTCCAGCTCAGCCATCATATCTTCATCGATATGAAGACGTCCTGCCGTATCAAGGATCACCAGATTATTGCCATTCTTCTGGGCATGCTCAATTGCAGCCTTTGCAATATTCGCCGGTTTATGGTTGTCACCCATGGTAAATACTTCCACACCCTGCTTTTCCCCGTTGATCTGTAACTGCTTAATTGCTGCAGGACGATAAACATCGCAGGCAACCAAAAGCGGTTTCTTGCCTTTTAACTTAAACTTCCCGGCAAGCTTTGCTGTTGTAGTCGTCTTACCTGCTCCCTGAAGACCTGCCATCATAATCACTGTAATGGCACTTCCCGGCTGAAGCTTGATCTCGGTTGTCTCAGATCCCATCAGATTACAAAGTTCTTCATTTACAATCTTAATTACCATCTGACCCGGATTCAGACCATTCATAACATCCTGGCCGACCGCTCTTTCCTGAACAGTCTTAATAAAATCCTTTACAACCTTAAAGTTTACATCTGCCGCCAGAAGCGCACGCTTAATCTCCTTTAACGCTTCCTGCACATCTGCTTCCGTAAGTCTTCCTTTACTTCTAAGATTCTTAAATACATTCTGCAGTTTTTCTGTCAGACTGTCAAACGCCATACTATAACTCCTCTATGATTTCTCCGGACAAGATTCGAATTCCGCTTAAAATATCTTCCCTGCGTTCTTTCTCATACTCATCCAGCAATTCATCAATCTGTTTTACTTTATTCTTCACGGTCATGAACTTCTCAACAAGATGAAGCTTTTCTTCATATCCTGCCAGTGCCTGTTCACACCGCTTTACAATATCATGTACTCCCTGTCTGCTGATACCGGCATCCCTGGCAATCTCCCCAAGGGAGAGATCCTCTAATAGAAACTGTCCGTATATCTCTTTCTGATGATCTGTCAGTAATTCTCCATAGAAATCAAACAGAAGAGCCTGTTTTAGAATCTCATTCACATTTATCACCTGTGTTATCATACACGATACGCCTCATGGTGTCAAGTATTTTTTCTTTACACTTATATTTTTATTGTATTTTCTCGCATACAATCCCTATTCCTTCCTCTTTAGACTTCTAAAGTTTCAGAAAATCGCGGATATTCAACATTCCCCACCCCTGTTCGCCTGCTCCGGGTAAATGTATGCACGTCTCCCTGAGTCTTAATTTCACCTCTACATTGCTAATCCTCGGATATTTTTCCATCAATAAAGCAACCGCACCGGACACGACCGGGGTCGCCATGGAACTTCCACTTTTTACCGTATACGCATCTTTCTTTCCGTGTATCTGACTGTTGCAGGAAATGATCTGGTATCCCGGTGCTATTACGTCCGGTTTCACTACACATTCTTTCGTAGGACCGGCTCCCGAACAGCTCCCCTTCTCTGCTTTTTCTGTTTTTACAGCACCGACCGTAATCACTTTACGACTGTTTCCCGGAATTGCAATGGTTCCTTCTCCCGGTCCGTTATTTCCCGATGACACCACAACAACCAGACCCAAGTCCCAGAGATGTTCTACAGCTTCGATCAACATTTTTTCTTTCCCGGGCTCCAGATTTTCCCCAGCTCCTGCTGACAGATTCACAATCCGTATCTTATATTTTCTGTGATTCATTTCCACCCACTTAAGACCTGCAAGAATACTCGCTACATTTGCCTCCCCTTTTTGATCCAACACTTTTACAATAACAAATCGACAAAGCGGAGCAATTCCGGACAGAATCCCACCGGACATCTGTCCACTTCCACCTAAGATCCCTGCCACATGAGTTCCATGTCCATTATCATCATAACATTTTTCTTTCCTATATATACAGTCCCGCCAGCCGACAACCCTGCTCTTAAAATCCGGATGCGGCGCAAGTCCGGTATCCAGAACCGCAACCGTCACCCCTTTTCCGGTAAGCCCTGCTTTTTTTATATCATCACACCAATAATGCACCATCTTTTTTACACGATCCATAAATGTCTCTCCAAAATATTTCCTTTAAAAATAGAATATTCGACGAAATAGAAATTGATTTCTTCACGCATTTGTCGTATGATATTCTTGCTAATTACTGGGGAGTAAATAGTGACACCATAAGGGGAGGAAATTTATGGAATCCAAAAACTATTATGATATACTTGAAGTTTCCGTAAAGGCGTCCGCACAGGAGATTACACTGGCTAAAAATAAACTGGCCAAGCGTTACCACCCGGACGTCAATATGAGGAACGGAATTGATACAACTGATAAGATGCAGGAAATTCTGGAGGCTTACCTTGTTCTTTCCGATCCGGCAAAGCGTGCCGAATATGACCGGGAAATCCGCGGAAACCGTCCTTCGAAAATGCAGACATTTAATCTCTATGAAGAATCTGAAGAAGTTGAAGACCCAGATCATCCTACATTTGTAACTTACTGGAAAGCAGCCGGTGCCTTATATGATATCATCGAGCAAAGCAATGCCCTGTTTCATCAGAAAAACAACTCGACCGTGCTTGGCGAACTGGCTGTCAAGGCACTGCATCATATCATTCTGCTGCGCGAAGCAAAAATTCCGGAGCGCTACTGGTATCCGGATATTATGAACTGGCTTCTGTTCAAATGGTATCAGAACCGGAATTATAATCTTGCATATCTTCTGAAGCTTTATGACGAGCATGAAAAGAATGATATGAATAAAATTGAAAAGTTAAAACTGCAGAACCGGGCTTACCGCTATCAGCATTCTGTGAAGAAGTTATTGCGTTATTAACAGCTGGATTTATTCACACATTTTCCCTCCAGACATAGGATATAGTGTAAATATTCTTTATGCGGAGGAATTGACATGAGCGATTTAAGCGCAACAAACTGTGGCTGTGGATGCGATGACGGAAGAAGAGGAAATGGCTGCGGATGCGGTAATGATTGCGGATTTGCAAATAATAGCTGCCTGTGGATCATCTTATTACTCATCTGCTGTGGCGGATGTGGCAATGGCTGTGGCGGATATGGCAATGACAGTTGCCTGTGGATCATCTTATTACTCATCTGCTGCGGTGGACTCGGCAATGGTTGCGGCGGATGTGGTGGCTGCGGTGGATGCGGCTGTGGCAACGACTGCTGCTAGTTCACATCTTTCAAAGTGTAGTGTAGACTTTTTATAAAGTCAAAATGAGGGAGATTCGGTTGAACCTCCCTCGTTCTATTTTTCTTCTCTCTCATATATAAATCTGATTTCTTCATAAATTTCAGCAAAATCCACCTTACATTCTCCTCCAAATATTCCAACTGGAACCTGCGTATCAAATCCATAGATTTTCGGAATTTCTTCCTGTTCAAAATCATAGACGATTACTTTTTTCTTTTCCGGATCAACAAGCCAGTATTCCCGTACCCCGGCATTCTGATACTTCATTAATTTCAGGTAAGAGTCTTTCTTCTTTGTACTTTCCGATAAAATCTCTATCACAAAATCCGGCGCTCCGTAAATCCCACGTCTCGTAATTTGATTTCTGTCACACACAATTAAAATATCCGGCTCTACTATTGTCTTATCATCTTTATCCAATTGCACACCTATTGGTGCAAAAAACGGAATACATGATCCGCTTTTTTTCTCTATGTATCTTGCTAAATATCCATGTATTTTAGCCGACAGCAACTGATGTACGCTTAGAGGCGGTGCCATATCATAGATCACACCATCAATCAGTTCAGCCCTCACATCTTCAGGAATGGCATAGTAATCCGAGATGGTATACTCTCCCTGCTTCTTTTTCTCTGCTAGATAAGTCACTGCCTCTGCCACTCTGTCCGGCTGCATCATGTTTTCTACGTCTTTTTTCATCTTCTTCGTTCTCCTTTCTTTGACAAATGTAATATGTCCGAAAGAATTCAAGAATGCCTCAGCATTCTTGCTGCGAGGTGGGAGTCATCTCACAGCTGATATATAATTATATTATTTCATATTTAAAATATATTCAAGATATATTTCTATAAACATATTATTGTCACTTATTCACCACTTTGGAATATTACCTGATTACTATTAGGCTCCGAAATGATTGAAATTTGCAGATACATTTTGCGGATGATAAAGAAGCATCATCCGCATGTCGATAGATTACCATACTATTTCAGGAATTGCCATTACAGTTTTCTTACAATTCTGTTACATTTTTCCGAATGTTACAACTACCCTTGCCGCATCCTGAGCATACGTTTATATTCGTTCAAATTCTCCTGAGTTCTTCTCCTCTCTTCCATCTGGTTCTTTTCCGTCTGTACATCTTCCAGTCTCTTTTTCAGCATACAATTTTCATCCAGTTCGTATACGGCATTTCCATCTATGATCAACTTTCTACTCATTTTTAATCTCCTTAAAATATCTTCTTACTATAAAATATGCCCGTTTTTCATAATTTCCATTCAAATCACATATATATTTACAACGATAATTTAAGGAGCGCTTATGGAGCAGAAGCCCAAATTAATGACTCCTTTTGACATGCTTGTTACTTCCTCTTCTCTTTATACACTAAAGCTGATGCTGCCTTTTGCACCTGCTTCCATGCAGCGCTCCTTAGCTATCTACATAAAATTTTCGGAACTGAAAGCTACGATGGAACATTTCTATGGATTTCTAAATACAGACCATCCTGGTTCCGTCCTGGAGCAGTTAAAATCCTGTTTAAGCCCGGAAGAACAGACGCAGATGTCACAAATGGAAGATCTCATGAATATGATGGAAATGATGCAGACTATGAATTCTGATTCCGATGGGGAAAATGGTTTCTCCCCTATGGATTTTATGAAAGGAGTTTTTAACAATGAATGAATGGTTGAACCACCCGGCACTGAAAAATATGGATCCTGTGAAACTGGAGCTGATAAAGCTTGCTGCGAAACAGACAGAGGGGAAAAACGGGAAATCACTCGCCCCGGTCATGATGTCTCTGATCAGCAGTGCCCATAAAAAGGGAATCACTTTTTCTCCGGAGGAAATGTCCTTCGTTCTGGAAATCTTAAAAGATGGAAAATCAAAGGAAGAGCAGGCACAGATTGACCGCATGGTCCGGATGGTTTCCGGATATGCTAAGAGAGCCGGGAAATAATCCCAGCTC